>Ga0315905_10002871_pt1 | contig 17968 bp, 27 predicted proteins | sample LakEriMetagenome_5_FD_203522 | JGI IMG/M metagenome (GOLD analysis project Ga0315905, IMG submission 203522) | Freshwater fungal communities from buoy surface, Lake Erie, Ohio, United States - Buoy 4 MA121 | ecosystem: Environmental > Aquatic > Freshwater > Lake | place: USA: Lake Erie, Ohio... | reverse complement strand
GTCACGAGGACCCCTGAATCGTTGCTTTTTCGGCCGCGTACGGCCGTTTCTCTTTCCTGTGTTTCTGTCGTAACAGGGCGTCAGGAGCGGTATCCTTTATGGCGAGTGCTTGAGCTAGAGCCGTTAGGCCCTACGGGGAGAACATGGCACATGCGTGGAACTAGTTGGGGTTTATTCGAAAACTTCAGAGAGCTTTTATTGGGATCGACAGGGGAGACTTGCTCTCCTTTGACCACTTCAGGTGAACTGAACTGGTTTATGACCTGGATGTTCCTCTCGCTAAACCATCAACGATTTGATTGATTGTTTGACCGACACGGGAGTCTCCAGCGGAATTGCCTTTGGGACAACCTTGGGGCTCATTAGACTGATCTGCCTTGGAATCTCTGGGACCGGCGGCGCCCTCGCCCCCGTCTTCTTTCAGCGATACTGCTGTCCTCGCGCGCCGCGTGCGCCGAGAGGTGTGGGAGGAAGAAGAGTGAGAGGGTGTGTGAGTGAGGGTAAGGCAATGAGTGAGGGTTGTAAAGGGTCAGTCAACTTGACCCACGCGTTTCTGTCCTCCTGTGAGCACTTGGCATGCCCAGAACATTTGTGTGCGCAAATTGGTGAAAAGAGAGGAGGATGAGAGGGGGTGGGAGACGAGCGGGCCACCTGTGGCCCGTTGGTCTCCCACCCCCTCTCATCCTCCTCTCTTTTCACCGATTTAGGGGGTGGGCCCACCTGCGGGGCTGAGTATGGGGCTTGCTGCTGTTGGGGCGGAGCCTGGTTGTACTGATACGCGTACTGTTGTTGTTGCTGCTGCTGCTGCTGGTACTGGAAAGCATCCATGGTCGGGGCAGTGGGGTCATAGTCAGACGTTGCGCGCGGCCCTGCCCACCCTTGCTGGGGCGTCTGCTGGCCGTACCCCTGCAACCCCTGCAACCCCTGGTTGCCCCGTGTCAGCACAGCACTCGATGAGAAGGCGCTGACACGCCTGCTCACCTACTGCTCACTTCCCACACCGTTCACGCGCCTCCAACGCATCAACCGCACGCGCCCCGCGCATGCTCGACAAGCGGCACGTGTGAGAAACGCGTGAGCAAGGCTCTCTGGGCAGCAAGGTCACCAAAGGCGTGTCCCTCTGTCACCAAAGGCGTGTCCCTCTGTCACCAAAGGCAGGCAAGAGGCAGGCAAGAGGCAACTGAAGCAAGAGCGACACTAAAGCACGAGCGAGCGTCACACAAGCACCACGTGCCAGCAAGACACGCCCATCTAAAAAACCCCAAAGCAGATGTGAGAGACAGAGCTTGCCTGGGGCTGCGATGGCTGTGTCTGTTGCGACTGCTGCGGGGGCAGCTGCTGGGGCTGCTGCTGCTGTTGCCAGCCGTAGGGCTGTTGACCTTGCGCTTGTGCTTGCTGGCCGCCTGCCCACACTTCCTGCCCCGCCTGCCCCGCCTGCCCTTGTGTCGCACCTTGGTACCCGGCCCACTGTTGCTGCTGCTGCTGCTGCTGCTGCTGCTGGTGGTGGTGGTGGTGGTGGTGGGCGCGAGCGGAGGAGGCATCATGTGACGGGGCTTGGCGCCGGAGGCGGTTGGGACATGTCGGCATACAGCGCTCCACGCGCGTAGACACATGACAAGGCCGCACGTGCGTGCGCAACATGCACGCAGACACTGCCGCACACTCCCAGAGAGGCAGCGGGGAAAAGGGACACGGCAAGAGGGCCAAAGCGCAAGAGGCCCAACGTGGGGAGACAAAAGATAGGCCAACGCGGGGGACCTGCTGGTGGTATTGGGCCCACTGTTGCGTGTAGTCTTGAGCGCCTCCCGCACCCGCTGCACCAGCCTGGGGCGCGTAGTTGGTCGACGTGTTGGTCGTACTCGTCCCCACCCCTTGATTCCACCCGCCCCCTGTTTGCGCTAGTGCACCCCCCCCACACACACGCACATACCTCTAGTTAGCCACACACGCCCGCAGACAAGACACGACAGGCCCACACACCACAGCAAGCATGACATGCCCACACCCGACGTTGCGACAGCTGTGATGGTGGGAACGGTTGCGATGGGAGCGGTGGTGGTAGCATCCACGCTGGCTCTTGTGGTGGTGCCTGCCATGTTGGTGGCAATGGTGGCCATGTTGGTCCAGGGGTGGCCATTGACCAGCGCACCACCGCTATAGGGGAGCCACCGCACAAGCAAGAGTGCTGAGTGCGCTCCATGTGCGCTGCACCAACACAGCACCAGTAGAGGAGAAGTGCAAAAGCCGCAAGCAGCAGACACAGCAAGCCGCAAGCAGCAGACACCGAGGGCGCCTGCCGCAGACACCGAGGGTGCCTGCAGCAAGCAGCCTGCCAGCACAGTACCTCCCAGCAAAGTACCGGGCAGCCTGGCAGCAATCCCATGCCAACACGCGCGACGCCGTTTTTGGGCAATACCTGCTGGAGGTGCTTGTCCCCACTGCTGCTGCTGCTGGGTCCACTGCTGCTGTTCGGCGGTTTGCGGCGGTGGTGGCTGCGGAGCGGCAGCTTGCTGCTGGTATTGCCACTGCTGCTTCCCATGAGCACACCACCGCACAATGGTGTAAGAGCGCTACCTCATCTAACAATGGTGTGAGAGCGTTACCGCATCTCAACCCCTCCAACCTAGGCGCCTGTGCCGCGCCATGTGCGAGCACGCACACCCACGGCACTAGACTCGAGGCCAGGAGGATAGATGGGAGTCAGGAGCATAGGATGGGAGTCAGGAGCTTAGAGCAGAAGGCAGTCATGAGCATAGAGCCGAGGGCAGGAGCGCCAGCCTCTCCGTTGTCAGCAGCGCAAGCCTCTCTGTTGTCTGCCAGCACAGAGCGAGCGCGCACTCGGGGAGAGGTAGATTACAACACGGACGGCGCACTGGGACCTGGTTGGTCGGGTTGGAGTTGGTCGGGTTGGAGTTCTGGTACCCGCCAGTCTGGTTCGGGATCTGGTAGCCTTGAGCCGCCTGCTGCTGCCCATCGGCGTGCGGCTGATTGTAGCCTGTGCCGTAATTTTGGGTCCAGGCTGTTGTAGGCTGGGCACCCCCCGTGGTGGGATCATGGGGCGGCATACCGGGCGGCGGCGCCTGGAGCTGGTGCGTGGGGGGCTGCTGCTGCTGAATCTGCGACTGCCCCGCACCCCACTGCTGGGGCGGCTCTGGCCCTTTGTTCCTGGCAGCAGCACTTACGTGTCAGTCACACCTCCACATTCTCACACATTTTCTGACATTGGCAGGCAACGGCGCCTGGCCCACATGCACCAGGTGCGAGTGGGGCAGCTACGTGGTGTCTTGATAGGATCCTGCGCCGCTATTCTGTCCTGTTCCGTAAGCTGAGCCCCACCCGCTGTTGCCGTTGTTCGCGTTGTCGCTCGCCGCATTTTGGGAGGTATAGGGGGCACCCTGGCCGTAAGCGAGCTGCTGGGCCTGTAGCTGCATGCGCTGCTTCATGTATTCCGCCTTGCGCCGCTCATGCTGGCGCATGAATTCGTCGTCGCGCTCGCGTTCGCGGCGCTCCTTCTCGCGCTGGGCCTCGCGGGCGAGACGCGCGGCTTCAGCGTCCTTTTCCATGCGCTCACGCCGTTCGCGCTCCTGCCGCTGCCGCTCCTTCTCGCGCAGGCGCTCCAGTTCCAACTTCTCCTCTTCCCGTTGCGCCTTGAGGCGTGCTATCTCCCGTTCTTGCTGCCGCACGCGCTCCGACTCACGCTCCTTCTCCATGAGCAGCTTCCTCTCACGCTCGTTCACAGGCCCGGGCTGGCCACCGGGGCCCGGGCCAGGCATCATGCCTCCTCCCGGCCCCATCCCTCGGCCCATACCGCCAGGCCCCATGCCCGGGGGGGGGCCCATGCCCGGGGGGGGCATGCCGCCAGGCCCCATTCCCCCGGGCCCCATTCCCCCGGGCCCCATCCCACCGGGCCCCATCCCACCGGGCCCCATCCCGCCGGGCCCCATCCCGCCGGGCCCCTTTCCGCCGGGCCCCATGGCGCCTCCCCCGCGACCTGCCATGCCCGGGCCTCCACCCATGCCTCCGGGTCCTACTTGTCGTGCACCGAGCAAACATGCAAGGGACAAGCACACGCGCACAACAAAAAGTCAGATGGGAGCAAGAAAGGATTGTGAGCAAGGAGGAGAGGATGGAAGGGCGGAAGGAGGAGAGGATGCGCGGGCGGAAGGAGGACCAAAGGCCACCATTCCAGACGGGCCTCCGCCGCCACCAAAGGAACCCGGAGGCAGAGGGGGGCCTGCCCTCCCGGGAGGCCCGCCCATCTTGGAGCCAGGGCCGCCAGGTCCAGCCATATTCGGCGCGCCAAAGCCCCCGCCTGGCCCCCCTCTGCCCCCTGGTCCAGGCGGTCCCGGCGGTCCTCCAAAAGGCGGCCCGCCTGCGTCATGTCACCACAGGGTGCGCGCACATCAAGTTTCAGTTTCCCAGAACGGTTGAGCAACTATGGGTGGCAACTCTGCTATGTGGCATGGCAAGTATGCTATGTGGCAACTGTGTGCCAACTATGCGTGCTCCTCCGCGTGTTGAGCATGTATGTATTCTTGAGGCATGGTGCGGTGGTGTCGAGGCTGTGCCAACGCAGCGATGCAGCAAGAGCAGCGGCGGCAGGAACCCAACCAGCGTGCCACCAAGACAGAGCAAGCCTGCGCAGGAGCTTGTTTGCAGCCGGAGCGTGCTTGCTGCCTTCAAGTGCATGGCCATGCAATCACGCAGCAGCAGCAGACGTGGGAGAGGGGGCAGCACCGCGACCACCCATAGGAGGGCCTGGTGTGTTGGGCGGCCTTGGACCCCCGCCTGGTCCCCCACGGCCCCCGGGCGCACCTCCCATAGGCATAGGCCCACCTCCCATGGGCCCGCCTCCAAAGCCTGACAGATGCCCTGCGGTAGATGGCGTGTTTGCATGCGATAGATGGCGTGTTAGCACTGGCATGGAGCCCTGACAGTCCAACGTCATGTCATGGCAGGTCAGGGCTCCAACGGCATGTCTTCACAGGGTCCAGAGCCCACAGCCCCTCGTTCACTCCTTCCTCGTTCACTCCTTCACTCGTTAACTCCTTCACTGGTTCGGCCACAGCAAGCAGAGGAAGACGACAGGGGCAAGAGGCGCGGCGATGGAGCATGTAACGGACCGGGCATTGGAGGCGGCAGCGGTGCGCCGCGACCAGCCATAGCGGCAATCATCTTGTGCGCCAAGGCCGCATTCATCCCGCCTCCCGGCGGTCCCTGCGCGTTCCCTCCACCTCCGCGTCCGGGTCCAGGTCCTCCGGGTCCCCCGCGCCCCCCCCCGGGATGCGGACCACCAGGCGTTGGCCCATTGAAGGGCGGTGCGTTCCTCCCGCCTGGGCCCCTTCCCCCATCGCGTCCTGCTCCACCCTCACCCCACCAGGACGCACATGGCACACGCATGGCACACACATGCAATCGTCAGCGCCTCAAAAGCAGACCAGACAAGATGGTATAGGGTCCTGCGACCTGCATCGCCGGCACCTGCCCTCGGCAACCCACCGCCTCACCGCCTCACCTCCTCACCAACCGCGCGCACACCCTGACCCACCCGTCTCTGTGAGAATAATATGTGCTTTTGCACCTCCTCCGCTGGAGGGCCGCACGCGCGCACCGCTCTGTCACGCTCCGCTCTGCCTCGCTCCCCGCCCACTCTCTTCCCTTGACTAGGCTATCGGTTGGCACACACATGCCACACACATGCCACACACAAGGCACACACATGCCTCCCTCTCACGCAACATGCCTCGGAAATAGATGCATGAGACCTGCATGGTCAACGACCTAGCTAGTCAACGGCACACACACACAACATCTCAGGACCTAGCTCGTTTTAAGGCCAGCCCTCTACGCCGCCATACTGTGAACACGATTCATATTACACTCGACTATTCATTCTACACTCGCACTCGTACACATTCAACCCTAAACCCACACCTAGACCCTAGACTTGCCTAATGCCTACGCGTCAGTTTGTGTGTGTGTGTGTGTGTGTGTGTGTGTGTGTGTGTGTGTGTGTGTGTGTTGTGTGTGCGTACGTGTGTGAGAGTGCTGGGTGTGCGCGTGCTGTCTGTGTAATGAGTGGGTAGATATGGCGAGTGGCCAGTGGCGAGAGTGTGCTTAGATATGGCGAGGGCGGTATCCCTCCGCCCAAGCTCCCTTGCTCGTCAGTCCCCTAGCTTAGCCATGTTTCACTCTCCAAACGCTACCCTCTCACATGTTCACACGGCATCAGCCATTTATGCGTATGTATGTGTATGTATGTGTATGTATGTGTATGCGGCACTGCAAGGGCGGCCATTGGCCATTGCTCTTTTTCCACTTGAATCTAGATTCATGGTTTTGGTTGTTTAGATTCAAGTGATGCAAGTCGCAAGTGATTCAAGTCGGAATCTGGATGCTTGCCTCTTCCTCCTTCCTCGCTTCCATGCTTTGCATGTTTGCGTGCGAGCTTGTGTATGCATGCATGCACGTGTGCACGTGTGCATGCATAACACACGTGCATGCATACAAGCATGCGTCCATGCACACTGATGAGCATACATGTATGCAGTGATGAGCATACATGTATGCAGTGATGAGCATACATGTATGCAGTGATGAGCATACATGTATGCAGTATGCATGCAGGCATGCACACACACATGAGGCAAGTATGAGGTGCACAGACACAAGAGACACATGCGGCAAGTATGAGACACACGAGACACATGCGGCAAGTATCAGGTGGTTAGTGCCCACTTGCGTCATGTTGTTAGTGCCCACTTGCGTGATTCCACAACAACAAGTTAGTGGGCATTTGCGTCATTCGCAACAGCTGTCAGTATCTTGAAGTGTGTTCATGTGTCTTGATGTGTGTTCATGAGTGTACGAGAGATTCAGTCGCCGTATGTGTGAGTGTGTGAGTGTATATGTGTGAGTGTATAAAGAAGCGGCCACCTCCTCTCGAGCCGCCAGGGCCATTGCGGGCAGCATCCCCACGCCCCTGCTCATAGAGTACAACACACAAGAAGCAGACTTACACCTAGAGGACATAGACAACCCTTGTTGAAGCAGACTTACACCTAACTTACACCTAGAGCACATAGATAACCCTGGGCCCAGCTCCATGCATAGAACATGTCTTAGCTCCATACACAAGCTCCATGCACAGAACATGTCTTAGACTCACACATGCACACACCATGCATAGAACATGTCTTAGAACATGTCTTAGCTTGCCCCATGCATAGAACATGTCTTAGATCCATAGAACATGTCTTAGATACCCCGCCGCCTCCTCCTCCTCCGCTCCCTCCTCCTCGGTTAGTGTCAATAAAAGATTGTCTCCCTCTTGGGCACGACGTGAGCCTTCTCACTCTCGCCCTCGTGTGCCCAGCACCCACACAATACACACACACACACACACATACTTGCATATATATATATATATATATTATACAATGCAAGGGAGGGGCAAGCTGGGCATACAGTTTGTGTGTGTGTGTGTGCGCGCGCGCGCGCGTGTGTGTGCTTACGTGGGCCGCAGAAGGAAGAGGGTAGGGAGTGAGGAGGGCACACAAGAAGGTCACGCAAACAAAGATGACACAAGTATGAAAGAAGATGGACACAGATGACACTAGTATGAAAGAACATGCTCCATTCCACCATTCCACCATTCCACCTGCACTCTTTAGACACACCTTAGATCCTGTGTGTGTGTGTGTGTGTGTGTGTGTGCATGTGTGCGTCTGCGTGTATGTGCGCGCGCGCCTCATATGCTAAGGTTTAGGGCTTAGGGTTTAGGGTTTAGGGTAAGGATCTAGAGTTGGGAAGCATTGCATAGGAAGACGAGACGAGCCTCGTATTCTAGGGTTTATGGTTTAGGGTTTCGAGTTCAGGGTGTCGCGGTTTGGGGCTCGTTTGTGTGTGTGTGTGTGTGTGTGTTGTTGTTGTTGTTGTTGTTGTTGTTGTTGTGTGCGTTTGTGTTTGTGTGTGTGTGTTGTGTGTGTGTGTCCGTGTGTGTGCACGCGCACACGCGCGCCGCATGCTAACATGCACATACTGAACAAGCAGGCGCAAAGATTTATCTATATGGGCGCGCATGTCAGGAACACAAGCACACACGGTGTGCATCCGCCTTCTGCACCTCCGACCCACTTGGAATCACAACTCTCTTGTTCATTCGCACTCGTTCACAGGCGCGCTCGCTCTCCCTTCTCTCTCTCTCCTTCTGTCTCGCTCCTCCGTCACCAGAAGCAAGAGCCTCAGACATGTCTCTGTCCTCCACGCCTCATGGCTCTCAGAGCACACGCCAGGCTCCCTCCCGGCGCGCGCACCTTCTGCGTCAGCTCGCCCAGAGGCGGCGAGCTGACGGCCGGGGGACGCGTCCAAAGCCGCGGCCCCAGGAGCAGGGGCCTCCATCGGGCTCGCGGCGGGGGCGCGCATCGCGCAGTCCCCTGCGCTTCCGCCCGCGCCGGCGCCGGGCGCCTGCGCGGCGCGGCTGGGAGCGGCTGCCAAAATTTACGGAGCGTGCCCGCGGCCATTTTAAGCGTCTAGCGCTCGCTGCGTCTCACTATCATGGCGCCCAGTCGCAACCACTCCAGCACACCAAGGTCGCCCGAGAAACTCACCGGTCCCCTGTTCATGTGCGCGATATGTTCACTTCCCCGCGGAGCCTCTCGATCTTCCCTGACGCGGGGCCGGCGAGCTTCTCTCCACAGAGGATCCCCTCCGCCTCTTTGCCGCTCTCCTACACTCGTTTGTTTTTTCTGTTTTTCTTCTTTTTTGGGAATCATTCACTCTCTTCGACTCTGTTGCTTGTCGCACTCGCAGTGGCAGCCTTGCGGCGATGAATACGGTGGAGCCCGCTGCAGGCGCGAGCAACACCGGCCGCGTCAAACCACCGCCGCGGCCGCCATTCTCACTCTTTGTGTCTGCGCCGCGCGTGTCTGTTTTCTCTCCTTCGCACTCAAAATTTCAAGCCGTGCCCCACCCTTTCCTTTCATGCTGATGGTCCATGTGCCGGAGCAGGTGACGCTGCACGTCTACGATTTATCTAACGGCCTCGCCAAAACGGTAAAGCGCTTTACCGGCTGGGCCCAGCCACACGCGCGCGCAGGCTCCTTGCTCGCAACATGCACAAATGCGCGCGGGCATGCGGAAAGCGATCTGGCGCCCGAGTGATGACGGGCGGCCTACGTCAAAGCCCACGGCTTGTCGCGCAAACGCGACCATGACGTCCATGCATACATACAATACATACACACAATACATACATACATACATACATACATACATACATACATGTGTTTGTGTGTGTGTTTGTGTGTGTGTACAACAATTGATTTCTTAGTAATTGGTTCGGGCTTTCCCAGCCAAAAGATTCGTGCGTGCCTGACCGCGGTGCGCGCGGAGCAAATGGGCAGATGTCGCAGTCGTTTCTCGGCAAGCAAATTGACGGGATCTGGCACACGGGCGTCGTAGTGTTTGGTAAAGAGTTTTTCTTTGGCGGCGGCATCCAGCACGGCCCGCCGGGACGCACGCCGTACGGGGTGCCCGTCGAGCGCCTCGCGCTCGGCGATTCACACATCCCAGAGGATGTGTTCCTGGATTTTTTGCAGGAGATTTCCTCGCGGTTCAGCATGGATTCCTACGATCTCCTCCACAACAACTGCAACAACTTCACCAACGAATGCAGCATCTTCCTCACTGGCTCGCCCATCCCGGAGTACATCACGGCATTACCCAGCCAAGTTCTCAACACACCTATGGGTGAGCTCGGGGGCGAGGCGCCGCGCCGCGTGCGCGCGAGTACGCTTTCGCCTTACGCCCGCTTCTTGCACACACAAACTCCCCTGCCTATTCTACCGCGTCAATAAAAGAAATATTTATTATATAATTTTGTTAAAATATCATATTTATATTAGTCGGAATATTAATAGGGTTTTATATGTATGATATAATATGGCGGCTATGCAGTGGGCACCCTACCCTAGTGAGGCAAAGCAAGTGAGGTCAAGGAAGTGAGGCAAAGGAAGTGAGGTCAAGGGATGTGTTGGCAGGCCCGATGATCCAACAGATGATGAGGGGACCCCATATGCAGGGCCCGCCCGGGAACATGGGGTTGCTGACACCAGCAGCACCTGAACCCTCGGCGGGCAGAGCGGCTACAAGTAGCTCCTCTGGTGGTGGCGAATTGCGGCAAGGGGCGGCCGGGGAGGATGCAGCACATGCAAGGAGCGCTGGTGTGGGTATAGCGCCGCCAGCCCGCAGTGAGCGGGCGCACGCGCATGAGAAACTGGATGGCCGTCTCCCCACCCTCACCTCCTTCAGCAAGCCCCTGCTGCTCCAGGACATGGGAGACAAGGGGGCGGCGGCAATGGCACGCTTCCGTGCCCTTCTTGCTGCCCACCATGCCGACAAAACGAGCGACGCGGTGCCGGCGGATGAGGCCGAGGCGCTCGGGCAAATGGAGGCCTTGCTTCAGATGCCTGTGGCTCAAGTGGAGATGCGCTCGCTCCCGAAGCCCTGCTTCCGCCTGGTTCTCTCTTCCCTGCTTCCGCCTGGTTCTTCAGTTCTTTCTTCGCAAACTGATAGAAACAAACGTAGCAAAACTAGATTGATAGGAACATGATAGGAACACAGACCTAGCAACTCTTGCTTGTTGGGTGTCCTACATGCAGCTAAGGTGCAAGGTCTACTTGCTCCACAGTTGACCCCACGCTGTCACTTGCTCTACGCTGTCATCTTTCAGCGTGCACGAACCGAGTGCTCAGTGGACGAGAGGGGTGACTCTTGAGCGTGTGCAGCTGGCCCGCGTCCTCGCCAAGTGGCCCGTCGCGTCGTGGGGACCCGCCCTCGACTTGATGCGCCTCCTCATGCTCGTAAGTGGCCTGTGTGTGTCGCACACACACAGAGAGAGAGAGAGAGAGAGAGAGAGAGAGAGACGCACGCACGCACGCACGCACGGACGTGCACACGCACACGCACGCACACACACACACAAACACACACAGTACCCTGGGGTGGCGGAGCACTACGCAGGCACGGCCAGCAGCCACTGCTCGATCATAGTGAAGCGGTGCCTGGCCAAGTCGGCGGTCTCTGACGAAATTCCGAAAGGAGTCAAGCTGCGTGCGATTTTCATGGTCATCAACATGTTTGCACACGCGTGCGGGGTGGAGAAGTTGATGCGTCCGGGAGCGGCGGCTGAGACAATCGATGCAGCTCTCGACCTCATAAACTCACCAGATGCAACGATGCGCATGTCAGCCGCCGCGGTACTTTTCAACGTGTCGCTGTATTTGCCCAAGGAGGAGGGCCTAGAGATGGTTCAGATTTCGTCTGGCATCTCACATCGCCTCGAGTCACCAGTAGATGACGAGACTGGTCAGCCCGCCCGCTCTCTTGCTTCCGTTTCCGCCCTCTCACGCTCTGCTGGGGGCACCCAAACCCTATTTTTCATCTGCCGGAAGCATCTAAACCCTATCTTTCATCTGCCGGGGGCACCTACATCCTCTACACTGTATACAGGTTTCAGGCTCCTGTTGGCCCTCGGAAAGCTTGGCTATTGCAACGGTAGCGCCATCCAGCTCTTCAAGACGCTCAATCTCAACTTGGAGTGCCCAGCTGGGGAGGACACCCCGGCTGCCAAAAACAGGCGGGCCATTGCTGGAGAACTGCGCGTCCTCCTCGACGCTCCTCTCTAACTGGCATGCTCTGGGTGCCCTCTGCATGCACCAGGTGCTGCATGCACTAGGTGCTGGCCTTTAGCACCCCTCCTGTGCCTTCACAGGGCGCCCTCTCTCTTCCAGTAAATTACAACTCTCACTTCTTGGTTCCGGGTCTTACGGGCATGGCGATGCCCGTTGCACTGGAAATTTCGCAAAAGTACACCCGCATGTTCTTGGCGCCAATCGCGGTAGGAATGCTTACTGGGTATTTCGCACGAGAGAGAGCGCGCACGCGCGAGAGTTTATTAGGAACGAATAACTTGCATTACAGGGGGTCGCGGGCGTCGCCTCAGGAAGACATGAGGCCGCGCATGCGCTCAAATCTTGAACCAAGTGCCACAAATCTGGCTCTTAATTCCGGAGACGGACGCTGCTGCTGCACAGCAGCTTCTAAGCGGGCAAGCACGGCCTCGAGTGCGCTACAGTCGCCCTCCAAGCCCGTCCCCTTGCCGTTCGTCTTGGTGATGCCATCGTCGCCCTCAAAGCCCTGCGGTTTACGAGTAGGGGCCTGTGCTCCCGCGACACGGAAGGCGGGCAAAGGGAACTTGTCCGAGTGGCATGACGCCTCGCGCGGTGCATTGCACTTGGCCAAGAACGGCCTAGGAGAAACAAGTGCGCGGGGCTGAGCGCAAAGCATGGCAGCGAATTGAGCCTTGCACTCAGCCGGCACCGACTGCTCCACGACATTGACTCCACCCGAGGCCAAAGTAGTCTTGGACACGAAACGTTTGAAGGACACGAGGACGTGCACGTGCTCCACTGCATGGCCCTGCCGGAACAAATGTTGCCACAAGCGCGAGACCTTCTGACAGAAAGGAGCGCGGATACTGGGCACAACACAACGGTTTCGCGTGCAACAGCCTTTTCAGGTCACCACCGCCCAAGCTTCATCAGCGCCCTCGGGATCTAGAGACATGTGCGTAGCTGTAGCACGCTTTGAGTGCTGCAGCCCAGCGCATGATCAAGCACAAGGCTGCAAGTGGGGACGAGGCAGGCAAAGACGAGGGCGCCGCAAACCTGTGAGCGGCGTCTTCAGCAACCAGGTCTGAGCACTCAATCAGCAGAGCGCAAAGCGCCAAGTGAATAGACGCAGATTCGTCGCTGCGTGCTGCCGACCCGCTGGGCCGGGATGCAGGCAAGCACACAGCAGAGGCTGCATCCAACAGTGACAGCACAAGCGCCAAAGCTGCCTCGGCCCATGCTTCCCCGTTGTCCCATGCCGTCCGCTGTGTGACAAATGCTGCGCGTCAGCCCAGGACATGACTGTGCGTCAAACTGCTTCACAGCCGTACACTCTTGGGACCGCGCCCATCCGCCGACGCACTCAACGCATGTATAGGCAAACGAAAAAGGCACTGGAGATAAGTGAGCGGTGGCGCTCACTGCCAACGTCTCTTACACCAACACATGGCAGCACCTTGATGGATTCAAGGGCGACGGCGCCCAGCAAAAGCGCCGCTTCCACAATGGGCATTATACAGACAAGCTCCTTCTTCTCCATCGCCCCCGCGCTCAAGCGCAAGGCATCCATTTCTCCCTGTGGTGTGAGCTCCAAGGCAAAGCCCGATGATGAGTTAGGCCCATCACATGTCGAGCACGCGACGCACGCACTGGCAGGTGTCTATCATCTATGACATAGATGATAGACACCTGCCGTCGCATCGCACAGGGCTCATGTGAGCGTCCAAGACACCCAAGCACTGGAATTCGAACAAACGCAAGCATATGATGCATGAAAGCAAGGCACCTGTGCAAGGGCGCCAGGCGGGTCGGCGGCCTGGGACGCAAGGACGAGCATGATGCGCATGGCACTAGACGCCAATGACATCAAACCCACCACCTCATATCCGTCTACACGTGCGTCCTTCTGGGGCAAACTGTCACTGGGCGCCCCGAGCATGAGCAAAAGCCGACATCGTGACAGCGCTGCTGATAGCAGTGGGCTACAGCAGCCGCTTGCAAGCGAGCGCAGCACACTGCTTTTTAAGTCGCCAGCAGCGCTCAAGCTTGTCTTGTGGAGATGCTGAGCGCGTTGCACCGGCTCGAGGAGCGCAGAACTGCTGAGGTGGTGTTGGAGCGAATGCAGGAGCGCCGTAGCCATGCACATGCCCTTGACGCCCCTGCAATGTGCGCGGCACCATCCAAAGAGTTGGTCAGCTTTTCACGTCGCCCTTCCTCAGGGCAGAATGAGCGTTGGGGCCCTGGTGCAAGATTACCCGAGCGCAGTGGCAGGCTGAAGGAGGGAGCGGACGCGGAAGACAACGTCTTGGGGTGCGGCGGGAAGAGCAGTGACAATAAGAAAGGCGAGCTGTGCTTGGAGCCTGCTGTGCGGCATGATTCCCCGGCACTGCGCCTCTTCCAGTAGCATCAAAAGCTGCTGCACGTGCTGCGCAACAGCAGGCGCTGGCAAAATGCGCCGCAGCTGCACGCCCCACACGTGCACTGCCACAGCTTGTGCCAACTCGCCGGCCCCCCCGGTGATGACCTACACCAAGTCAAGCAGTCCTTGTCAGTCTTCGAAAACGACGCCACACCGCTCGTCAATCCTTGAAAACGATGCCACAACGCTGATTAAAGCACAGCAGCGCTGCAGCACAACTGCTCTGACGCTACACTCGTGACGTCAGCCAGGTTTTCAGAGACTGATCAGCATTGTGGCTTCGTTTTCGAGGATTCGGACCTGTGCGACAATGGCGCGCAGGGCTTGGGAGCGGAGCCTGGCTGACACCGCGCTCAGCAGTCCTCCCAGCATGCATGAGCAACGAAATAGCAAGTCTGCCTCCTCTTCCTGCCCTCTGTCTGCCGCGTCGTCGCCCATTCGCCCATCTTCCACCGCCGGAGACTGGAGCCTTAGACAGTGTGGTGCGGCAGTTTGCAGCAACTGCAAGAGCTTGGGCACGCCACTCACAAATGCCTCCTGCACGTCCTCTGAGTATGTGCCAACGTGGTGCAAGGCGGACTGCACCAAGATTAAACGCCCAGCCGCATCATCCAAGAGCCGTGCCTCCTCTTCCGTATCTGTTGCAGCCGCGGGACGTGGTGCAGTCTCGAAGGGCTCGGTGGAGGCTAGGTTGGAGGGCAGCACCCGGCCGCAGAGCTCTTGGATCAGCAAAGCGCGCGCCGCGGGCTGCAACAGTGCCGACGTGAGCAGAGAGTGCAGGATAGTGTCGACTATGGGGGACACATGCGAGCTCAACTCGCTACGAATGCCCGCGGCGAGATGGCGGTGCAGTGAGTGACAGGGCCGGCAGGGCGGCATCAGACACTTGATTCGGGCAAACAAGGTGAGCGCGCCCGCCATTGCCTCTCCCTGTGCCAGTGCGTGTGGTGCGTGGCGCACGATTGAGGCCACGTGCCCGACCATGTAGCGGATCAGTTTGATCTGTTTTGCTCCCTCCTCGCCTGTGGCGCATGCATGCGAGCGAGCAGTGAGTTTGGTCAAGAGACCATCGAGCAGCGCGGTGCAATGAAGAAAGCGAGGGTGGCTTTTACCGAGTGAGAGGACCAAGAGCTCGTTCAGACACGATTCTGCGACGCTCAGCATCGAGACGACGAGCGTCTGTCCATCGAAGCAAGCTGTCCAAAAGCCTGGCGGCGCGGTGCGCGACCCAGCTACGTCGAGCAGCTTGATTAACGCCTTAAACACAACGTTGATGACACCCGGCCTCAGTTCCACCGTGTGCGAGGTGCCAAGCGCGGCAAATAGGCTCAGCAACTTGCCGAGGCTCTGGCGCTGTGCCAGCACCTCCTTGCTTGGTTGCTCGGCGCTCTGCGAGACGGCGGGGAGCCGTTTGAGGTAATCATCCGCCAGCCAATCTGACAGCCCCTGCGCGCACTGCATCGCGATCTGATACGTCTGCAGCAAGGGCTCCACAAAATCCTCTCCCTCTCCTGTTGCCTGGGGCAGGGCACGACGAGATTAAGATTGAGATCTCTGCCAACAGCTGTCCAAGCAGGCAGGAGGGAAAAGAAAGCATGGACAGAGTGGAGACGGGAACCTGCATTTTGCGCGCAACGCTGCCGAGCGCCAGCGCAGCATCTAACGTGGAAAAGCAGCTGTCAAACAGCGGCATCACGCCCCGCAGGGAGTGGCACTGTGCAACCCCATACTCCTCGGGACTGATTACCAAAGCCGTACACGCGTCCGCGACAAACTGCGTGCACGCGACCATGCACCCCACGAGGGGCTCGGTGGAAGCGTCGCAACCACTATCGCCACCGTCGACGAGCTTTTGCAACCTGCCGGCACTCTCGCTAGCGTTTTGGGAGCACAGCGGAGCGAGACTGTCTATCAGCTTGAGCACCCCGTGCCCCGCAGGCAGCTCCACGCACGCGCGGACCGGCGTCCCAGAGGATGGCAGGCGCCTGGCGCCGGGCGCGGAGCCCTCCAGGCCCAGAGCAACCAGCAGGTTCGCCGTCTGAATCAGACGCGCCTGCTGCGCCCCTCTGCACCGCTGGCACAGCGCTGCCATCGCTTCGCTGGCCTGCTCCCACCGCGCCTCGGCCTCCGGGGCATCCTGTTCGGGGGCCCGGGCGCAGTCAGTCGACAGCAGCGCGGCACCCAGGCGCGCAGGGCAGTGCGCGTCGGCCGCGGCCTTCGTACTGTCAGCGCGCCGCGTGACAGGACCTCGAGCCGCAGGCCTTCTGCCAGGTCCGCGCCCAGCGCCTTGTCGGCCGCGGCGAGGCTTGCGCTGAGGTCGTCGTCCGAGGGCGCGTCGAGAGCCAAGAGGCTGACGAGCTCGCGAACTGCACAATTGAGCCGCGACAGCACGCTTCCTCCGCCCTCCACACCCCCGCACCCCTCATCTTCCATCCTTTGACCTCACGGGCAAAATGCCGGGAACCACATTCGTGGGCAGCCCATCAAATTGTTGCGATGCATTCAAAGAAGTGAGGGTAAGTAGTTTGGACAGGAGGATGCATGGCTTGGTACCACGGCCGGCTGGGACTTAAGATAGTAAGTGTGTGGATTGCCGCCGCGGGAAGCTGCAGCGCCCTCGTCGTCCCACTCGGCCTCGCCGTGCCCGTGCTCGTGCGCGCCACGCGCACTGCGCCGCGCTACGGGCGAAGCAATCTCGCCACTGGCCCAGTTGCGCGCAGAGCCGCAGCGCCGCGCCCTGCGGCGCGCAACCTCGCCACTGGCCCCGCCGCCGCAGGCATGCTGGAGGAAATAAAGGTTGAGCCGGAAGGACCTGACGAGGCAGCGTGGGGCGGCGAGTGGCGGCGCCTGAGCTCTGTTCCCGCGGAGCTCCGCTGCGGCATCACGCTGGTCTGTGGGCAGTCGTTCCGGTGGCGCGCGACGGGCGACAACGAGTGGACGGGCGTGATCGCGGACCGCATGGTGACGGTCCGCGAGGACGCCCAAGGCGTGCACATGACCACCTGCCAGCAGGAGGGCGCTGTGGCCATGCAGCGGGTGCGGCCGGATGACGCGCTGATGGCGGCAGCAGCCGATTACTTTGGGCTTGCCACACCGCTTGCTCCGTTGTACCAGCTGTGGGGCGACGCAGATCCGCTCTGGGCTCAGCTTGCCGTGCGCTTCCCCGGCCTGCGCGTGCTGCGCCAGGACCCGGTCGAGTGTCTCTTCTGCTTCATCTGCTCGTCCAACAACAACATCGCGAGGATCGCGCTCATGGTGGACCGGCTCTCGGAGCGCTACGGCAAGTTTCTCGGGGCGCAGGGCGGCTACAACTTCTACAGCTTCCCGTCGATCGAGGCGCTGGCCGCTGCGGACGAGGACGACTTACGCGCCCTCGGCACAGGCTACCGCGCCAAGTTCATCCTGCAATCGGCGGCCACCGTTCTGCAAAACGGCGGGAGGAAGTGGCTGCAGCAGCTGCGGTCACCAGAAACCAGCCACGTGCAAGCTCGCGACGCGCTCATCACGCTGCATGGCGTCGGGCTCAAGGTGGCAGACTGTGTCTGTCTCTTTGCGCTCGACAAACCTGGGGCCATTCCCGTCGACACGCACGTGTGGCAGATTACGCTGCGGGAAATGGATGCGACGCTGAGTGAGGCCAAAAGCCTCACGCCCACCATCTATGACCAGGTGGGACGTTTGTGGAGGGACCGCTACGGCGACTATGCGGGCTGGGCCCACACAATCCTCTTTGCAGCTGATCTCACCAAGTTCAAGAAGCTCCGCAACGAGGCGCTGGGCGAGGACTCTGCCAGCTCGTCGCCTAAAAAGAGAAAGTCACCGTCCAAGGCGAAGAGGGAAACAGAGGCAGAGGCGCATCTGGCGCCGCCAGCTGCAG
>Ga0315905_10002869_pt1 | contig 17977 bp, 17 predicted proteins | sample LakEriMetagenome_5_FD_203522 | JGI IMG/M metagenome (GOLD analysis project Ga0315905, IMG submission 203522) | Freshwater fungal communities from buoy surface, Lake Erie, Ohio, United States - Buoy 4 MA121 | ecosystem: Environmental > Aquatic > Freshwater > Lake | place: USA: Lake Erie, Ohio... | reverse complement strand
CTTTTTTCATGGATCTAGAAAACCAATATCCGGTTTATTTTCAGTTTCTTGGCTTTATCATTTTTATGGTGAGTTTGAACATGCCTTTTTTTCAAACACTCCTTGCATGGAAAAAAGAAAAACCAATTTTGGTAGTTGTGCTGTTAAGTTCAATAACCAGCTTGGCGCTTAATATTCTCATTGTTCCATCACATGGAATTACAGGATCCTTGATTATACTTTTCTGTATTGAGACTTGCATCACAGTCACCTATTTTATTTTGTTCAAATATTTTATTAGACGTATGGTGCCCATGAGTAACCTCAACGTATCCTAATGAAAAGAGTTAGCGGAAATACAAATGAACAAACTGAATCTTTGATGCAAACTGCATCATTAACGATTCTATTTTATCCGCAAAAGAACAACTTAATAGAAGCAGTAAATACCTACGCACCAAATTGTTCACACTGCATTTTTATTGACAATACGCCATCGCCTGATCCTACATTGGAAAGTTCCTTAAAAACAAAGTTTGGAGAAAAAATCATCTACAAAGCCTTGCACGAAAACAAAGGGATTGCCTTCGCATTGAACCGTGGATTTGAAATGGCAGAGGCTCTTCAAATGAAATATGTGTTAACCATGGATCAGGATTCATGGTATGATACAGATGATTTTTTCAAACAAATCTCTTCGACTATTTTCCCTAAAAACATTGCCATTGTTTCGGCGAGTATGTACAAGCCAGCTCGATCATTAACATCATACGATTCAAATTGGTGGAATACAAGCGCAGTCATCACCTCAGGTAATTGGGTGTATCTGCTCGCATGGAAAGATGTCGACGGATTTCAAGAAGATTGGTTCATTGATGAAATTGACCATGATTTCTGTTTGCGATTGCGCAAGAAAAACTGGTCATTACTAACCAGTAAAAAGATGTTGCTTAATCATCAATTAGGGAATAAAACAAATTGCCAATGGTTGTTGATCGGTAAAAAAATGAACATTACGTTGCACAATCCTGAACGAACTTACTATATCATACGGAACAGTATTTTTTTAATCAAAAGGCACGGATTTAAAAATGCTTTGTTTGCATTGAATAGAAAAAAAATGATACTGACCAAGTTGATTTTAATTCTGTTGCTTTACCCCAATAAAATAAGGTATACAAAGTATTATTTACTGGGAATACTGGATGGAATTACGCACAATACCCAAAGAAATTTACTTTGAATTTTTGAACCAAGCATGCACTAATCGCTTGTAGCCTTTGAACAACTCCGGTATCTCCTTGAAATTTCTTTGGATGATCAATAAACACAATCTCATCCATGGTTCAATGAGGCATGTTGAAAATAATACTGTCCAATAACCCGGTCTACTGAAATGCTTTTTCGCATATCGCAATCTGCTTTGTAAACTTAAATACAAACGGAAGTCTACCACAGAAGCGGTTGTTCCGCCTCCCTTATGCAACGCTTGTATATCTGCATTAAAATATGATTTCCCTCCTGATTGATGCAGACGAAGTGAAAAATCAAGTTCTTCATAGTAAACAAAAAAACGTTCATCAAAATATCCTATGCGATCAAATGTGGTGCGCCGAATAAGCATAAAAGCACCCATCACCTGATCAACATATCTGTTTTCTTGATGATTCCAATCTGTCATTAATGTGGGTGGATGAAAAACTCCTGGAAAAAGCTTTGATAAACCCAATGAATGAAAAAGAAAGCGAGCAGGTTTCGGAAATCTTGCACAAGAGGATTGAATTTTACCATTTCGTTCATCCAAAAGCTGTACACCAAGTATATCAATATTGGAATGCACATTCATGCATTCATATGCAGCATCCAAAGTGTTTTCAAGAACCGCTGCATCAGGATTCAAGAGTAAAACATAATCTGCATCAGCAATCAAAAATCCCTGGTTGCAGGCCTTCGAAAATCCAAGGTTTTCATTGTTTTGAATCAACACGATCCGACGATCGCTCGGGATCTGATGTTGGGAATGATCGGTTGAGAAATTATCTACGATTATTATTTTAGCAATAAGATTTTTTTGATCATTGGAAAGCAATGAATGTATACAGGCTTGAAGTAAACTCCCACTATTCCAGTTAATGATGACTACATCAATCATTGGCTTTTTTTGAAGATTGGAAATGGGTTAAGATTGTTGGCATTGATGCCACCAGGAGAATGAAAAGTTCAATGTAGAGAACAATTTTTAACCAACTTGAAAAAACCGTCATGTACTGATCCCTGAAAAAACTAAGAAGCAAGGGGAATAATAAAAATGCGTAATAAAGTACGTGTCTGATATTCAGCGTTCGAACTGCTTTTTCATAAATGAAACTATGAATAAAGCCAAAAAAGAAAAACATCAAACATAAATAACCCATCCCGAAATCCCGCAAATAAACTCTGAAAGCAGTATAAACATTAGTAGGGTAAGGCATAAAAACATAAGACTCTACAATATCAGCAGTTTTGTTGACACGGGAGAGTCCAATTGATTCACCGAGTCTAAGAAAAAAATTCAATGTATGTTCACCACTAAAGTCTGACTTCTCCTCTTTTACTACATAATGATTAAGGCCATGTATCGGACCAACCAAATACAAGCCAGCAAACTCTGTTGTTGTACTAAAATTTAAACCTGCCTCTTCGTCGGTTGAACCTCCCTTTTCATATAATATTCCTAGTATTGAAAACAAGAGTACGAATACCAGTACTAATTTAAATAGTGTCCGCACAGGATTCTTCCTGATAAAAAAACTCCGAACACCCAGTAAAACAGACAATACCAAAAAAATGGAAGTTCTTCCCGTATATAATAAATTATATACCAATGCAATCGACAACGCAATGAAAAATAATATCCTGTGCTTCTTTGTTGGGAAAATTGAATTGAGAAAAAAAGCTAACCCAAGTGAAACTACAGAAAATGCAACCAGATATTTTGTTGGACCAATGTCCATTTCACCATAAATGAGTTCAGAACGAATCGCTACCAAGAAATTTTCATTCGCAGATTGTTGTTGGATAGACAGAATCGACTTTATATAAAGTGGGAGTCCAATCAAACCGATCAATAAAAAAAGAGAAATCCAGGTGCCTCCAAAATTTTTCAAATACGGATATCTGTCTGTTAAATTTTGAACTTGAATTTCATCCTTCGTTTCAACAAACAAAAATTTTGATAATAATCCTCCGAGTGAAAAAAACAGCACAGTAAAAAAAACGACCATGTATGTATCTACCGAGAGCATTTCAAGCTCGTCGAGCAATGTGAACTTTAAAATTCTTTCCGAAGTGAGCAAACTTGCCCAAAGCAAAGTAAATAATGATACCGGATGAAATAATCTTTTCCCGAAAATATTAAAACATACCAGGAAAATAACCCAGCAAAGAAATATGAAAAGATATGCATGAAGATCAAACATGAACTTCAAATATTTTACTGGTTAATGGCGGAACTTTTATTTTTTATTATGATCTGTCTACCAACTTTCTTAATCCATATATCCATAAAACAAAAACTGATAAGGCAGTGAAAAGTCCGGCAAACAATATTCCTAGCTTCAACTTACTTGGTCGTATTCTTTTCATTGGATAATCCGCAGCGTCAATTATTTGGATCAAGGGAATATTCCGAATATATTGATATTTGGCAAGCTCCAGATTTTTCATCAATTCTTTAAAAGCCTCTGAATAAGCAGCTACACTGTATTGCTTAAGATTGGGTGCAGCTTGCGCGATAGAAAAAGCAGGATTTAAATTGGCATCAACTACTGCAGCTTTAGCATAGAGTGAAGCGCCAACAGCATTTCTGATAGAATCAACACGCTGTTCCAAAACCTGAACCGTTTCCTTCTCTTTTTTGCTGGTAATTTCCAAATAAAAATCTCCGGACATCTTAGTCAATCGATCTGTAAAGATTTTTGTAAATCGCTCATCTTTACTTTGAACACTTAACTCGAACAAACTTAATTTTTTATCTGTACGACTTGGGTGTATATCCTCCAGTGCCATCTGTTCGTAAATCACTTTTAAAATACTGTCTTGCAAATAATTCAACTGTGATTTTTGAATACCAACCGGGAATCGAATATTACGCGTTCTTTCTTTTTTTTGTAGCTTTTTATCCAGTTCGTTGATTTGCATGTATTTGCTAGCAAGGGTCATCCTTTGTTGATCAAACGTATCAGAAGTCAATAGAACAGATTCAATAATTCTTCTACTCTTCATGATTTCTAAAATATTCTCCCCGTCAAACAGACCACCCACTTCTCCTCCAAAACCTAATTGACTGGCTAAACTGAATGCCCCGGACATCAGGCCCTGATCTTGTCCACCATCCAATGCAAAAGTGAGTTTACTTTCATACCTGGGTTTTGTAAAAAAGCCAATTAGTATTCCAACGATAGCACCCAAAAAGCCTATCAGTATTATTTTTTTCCAATGAAGAATTAGTTGTATCAAGAATGGTTCTTTTTCATTCATCAGTTCTTTGTTTTACTTAGTCAAATTAATAATAACATTTGCAATCACACTCAAAGTAGAGGCTAATATTGCCAACTCACCCAAAGAAAATCCTTTTTTATTCTCTTGTTGTTTCTTTGGGACAATGATATCTGTTTTTCCTGTAACCTTAGGATAAGATTTAAAAAATAAGAAATGCTTCACTCGTTTAACCTGTCCATTAGGCAGAACGGCATAGCTTGCTGATTTTCTTGCATCTTTCAAAAATCCTCCGGATTTCTTGATATAAAACCTCATGCTTTTCCCCGGATAAATAGGCATGAACATCGGGTGCAAAACTTCTCCAGAAATTCGAACCATGGAAGTTTTTTTATTAAAAATGATAATGTCTTGATCCTCCAATAATACATTGTTCGGTGATGTTGGATTTTCCAATACATTCTTCAAATTAAGTGATATCAAATCATAGCTTTTATCAATTTCATCTGTTAATGTTTGTTGTGAAAGCGTAGCATTTTCATCCAAACTTTCCAATCTATCCATTAATAGCTCTCGCTCCAAATTGCTTTGATTGGTTTCTCTTTTTCTTCGTATCGTTACATAATTGCTGTCTACTGAACGCTTCAGGCCATTTATTCTTCCAATCAAATCAATGATCCGATCACCACTGTTCAGCAAAGGATATTTACCTGGTACCATCGCTTCTCCAATAACCAACACTCTCCTGTTACGAATCAGTCCGGGTAATAGCTTGACCTGTACAACATCCGCAGGATTTAATACGGTAGATGAAACCGAATCACTACCCGATAAATTCACTCTAAAAGTTTGAAGCTCCATGCCATTGTTTTCCATAGATTCAGATTTAGAGAACTTCCTGGTAATTTCAATCCAAGTTGAATCGCCGGTAGCAGTGATTCCCCCTGCCTCTAAAATCAACTCCCTTACTGTCATATTTTTTCTCCAGAGGTATTTTCCTGGTTTTCTTACACTTCCCTCAACAAATACCTGCTCCTCATCTCTGAAATCAAATACAGAATAAACATGAATGGAATCGCCCTTTTGGAGATGTATATCCAGTTGTTTTTTAATTAAAGAATCAATAGAAAATGATAACATGCTCCATTGCTTACCTACATCTGTTCGAAATAAATTAGCTCGCTGTAAATACGCATCATCTCGAACTCCTCCTGCTTTTTCAAACAAAGCAGACAAACTATCCGTTGAATTGGTCTCGTATTGACCCGGACGGAAAACAGCACCGGTAATCACAATTTTATCCTCTAATGCATCTCTCGTGGTGTAAACAAAAAAACGATCCCCCGGTTTTGTTTGATAGTTATTGAATGTTGAATCTTTAATATCTATAATTTTTCTATCCTTATCTGATATTGATGATACAGACACCATTTTACGATAAGCCAGTTCACTAAAACCACCACAGTAATTCAACAGATCATCAAAATGCTCCGAAGGTTTCATCTCATATTTTCCATCTCGATGAACCGCGCCTGAAATCTCAACACGTTGTTGACAATAAGGAATGCGAATAATATCCCCTTCTTGCAGTAAAACATTGTCTCCCTGCGTTCCCTTTGTCAGAAATGCATACAAATCAGCCACCCTGTATAGTTTGTCTTTACGAATCACTTCAATTTGTCTGTAAGAACCACGATTACTTGGGCCGCCACATAAATAAAGTATATTAAAAAGTGTAGTTAGTGAAGAAACCGTATAAGTTCCTGGCTTAAAGGCCTCTCCCAAAACAGTTACACGTATACTTCGCATTTTCCCTAATCTAACTTGCACTTTAGTTCCACCCTGATTGATTGCGCGATATATGGTAGACCCAAGTTTATTCGTAAGTTTTTGGCTCACTTGTTCTATCGTTAAGCCACTTACAAATACAGGTCCCACATTCTGAATATAAACCTCGCCTTGTTCGTTGACCGTTAACTCGTACTTCATTTCACTAAATCCATAGACATGAACAATAAGTTCATCATCTGGTCCTACCACATATGAAGAAGGTGTTGCAATTCGAATATTCGGTTCAAACACCAAACTGGATCTGGTAAAAAGTTCTGAACCATAAATTAACAAATCCCTGTCATTTATTTCTTGGATAGGGATTGACTGTTTTTCTGCTATCTGTGTTTTAGTGTCCCCAGACTTTTCAGTAGCCGATTTTACAATTTGTATTTTTTGAAGTTTTTCTGATAATTTTTGTGCTTGATCTTCGGTTAATCCTTTCGTTTTTAAAATTTGAATCGCATCTGCTTCAGTAAGATTTTTCTGTTGTACTTGTGTTTTGAATTGAGTCAACTGTTCATTGGTCAAATCGTCGATATTTAAAGTCTGTAGATTATTCATCTCAGTCCAGTTTACCTGACTATAACCTGACAGACAAACCAACAAAAGAAGTAAAAATGACAGTATGGGTTTTTTCATGACGTTCATGTGTTTGGACAAATACAACAAGTAAGATCAAAATGCGCTCAATGTCAGCATCCTGATCGATTTCCAGATTCTTTATACTTTATTAACAAAGTTAAAACAAATTGTAACGCAGATAGAAGTCCCATTTCCATAGTAAGTAAAATTCAACGCATTAAATAGACCATTCAAACCTATTTTTGCTTTCATGCATTATGCCTCCGTAGAAAACATCCGAAAATCATTCGGAATACGAACCCTTTTTCAAAATATTTCTTTCCATGTAGAGGAAGGTGATAAAATTGCCCTGATTGCACTCAATGGAAGTGGCAAATCAACTTTGCTCAATATTATTGCCGGACTTGAGCCTCCTGACGAAGGAACGGTTTGGATTCACAAGGATATTAAAACAATTCTTCTCAAACAGGAGCCTGAACTGGATAGTCAAAAATCCATCTGGGATAACATGATGCAATCTCAACATCCTGTTATTCACGCAATTCGTGAATATGAAAAATTGCTCACGGATTCAGAAAACAATCCGGATCAATTGGCACACTGGATGACACGATTAGATGATTTGAATGGATGGCATGTTGAATCCGAAGTCAAAGAGATTTTAGGAAAACTTCAGTTGCATCATCCAGAACAATTGGTGGGAAAACTGAGTGGCGGACAAAAAAAACGGGTGGCTCTGGCACAAGCACTGATTGAAGCCAGGCTACATGAAGGTAAATGTTTACTTATTTTAGATGAACCTACCAACCATCTGGATGTTGGCATGATTGAATGGCTGGAAGATCACCTGAGTGGTGAAAAAGTAACATTGCTCTTGGTTACACACGATCGCTATTTCTTGGATGCGGTTTGTAGTGAGATCATTGAAATCGACCAACAAAATGTTTATACCTATCAGGGCAACTACGATTATTTTTTAGAACAGAAAAGCTTACGACAGGTTGTTCAGCAAAGTGAGTGGTTGAAAGATAAAAACATTTATCGCCGCGAATTGGAATGGATGCGCAAGCAGCCCAAAGCACGCACTACAAAAAGTAAAAGCAGACAGGATGCATTTTCTGAAGTGGAAGAAAGAATCCAACAGAAAAAAGAACAAACAGAAGTCAGTCTTCAAGTAAAAATGAACAGACTGGGCGGAAAGGTGTTAGAAATGAAGAAGGTCTATAAATCATTTGGCTCAATGCCCATTTTACGTGGGTTTGACTATACTTTCAAAAGAGGAGAACGCATTGGTGTGGTAGGGAAAAATGGAGTTGGAAAATCAACTTTTCTCAAAATTGCCTTGCAGTTGGAGGAGCCTGATTCCGGAAAAATCAATCATGGGGAAACAGTTGTATTCGGACATTTTGGTCAAGATGGATTGCAGTATCGTGAAGATATGCGTGCCATTGAATATGTAAAAAACATGGCTGAATTTTTCCCTTTGGCAGATGGGTCCAAAATATCTGCCAGTCAGTTCATGGAAAAATTTGGATTCAGTGCCGAACAACAATTTACTCCACTGAGTAAATTAAGCGGAGGTGAAAAACGCAGACTTTACTTGATGAGTGTTTTGTTTCGCAATCCGAATTTTTTAGTATTGGATGAGCCTACCAATGATTTAGACCTGCAAACACTGAGAACACTCGAAGAGTTTTTACTCGACTTTCCGGGTTGTTTACTGATTGTTAGTCATGATCGATATTTCATGGATCGATTGGTAGATCATTTATTTGTTTTCGAAGGAGATGCAGTGGTGAGAGATTATCCCGGTAACTATACACAATACAGAACAGAAACTGCGAAATCACAGAAAGAGCATAGTGAAAAAAAGTCATTCACATCGAACGAGCCCATTCAAAAAGAAAATAAAGAAATACAATCTCAAGCACCATCTGTAAAAATCAGTTACAAAGAAAAAAGAGAATGGGAAATCATTGAGCAGGAGCTGGAGAAACTACAAAAAGAAAAATCAACCTTGGAAGCACAACTGCAAACAGCAGTTGATTTCAACGAATTGCAACAATTGGCTGCCCGCTTGGGAGATATCATGAAAGCCTTGGATGAAAAAGAAATGCGCTGGCTTGAACTCAGTGAAAAATTTCAAGCATGATGAATGAATCAGATGATCATTCATCTAACTGATTGTCATCCTTAGAATCGGTAAACGTTTCCGCTAGATTTGTTTTTTTAAATAACAAAAAAGGAGGAAACTATGACAACAAGCACACTGACTAGAAACGGCGGATCAATGCCTACCCTACTTGAAAATTTCATGCGACCATGGAACGACTGGTTTGAACTTGAAAGTCCATTTGTAACACGAATGTTAACCGTACCAGCCGTAAACATCAGCGAAACCCATGATCAGTATACGGTTTCATTGGCAGCACCGGGCATGAAAAAAGAAGATTTCGATATCAATCTTGAGGGTAATGTGCTCACCATTCGCTGTGAAAAAGAAACTAAATCGGAAGAGAAAGAATCAAAATATACCCGAAAGGAGTACAATTATTCATCATTCAGCCGGAGTTTTACGCTGCCGGAAGTGGTGACTAAAGAGCACATTCAGGCTACTTATGCGGATGGGTTATTGAATGTAACGCTTCCTAAAAAAGAAGAAGCGAAACGAGTGACCTCCAAAAGCATAGAGATTCGATAAAGTGATGCCTCACCTTTCGTAAACCCATCTTCGGATGGGTTTTTTCATGTTCATTATACTACAAGGTATATCCCACAAACCATCAATAATTATTGATATCAACCTTACCAAAATCAGTATTATTGATTACGATGGTCATCATTCGAACCCAAAGGGTTTAAGATTTTTGAAGAAATATTAAACAACTCGAATTAAATCGATGATCAATAAAATGCATATGGGCATTAGCCATGAAACTAAAACCTGGATACGCATGTTACATTTTCTTCGAGCAGAAAATAACATGCGTATCACAAGTTTGAATACAATCATTCTTTCATCAAGCAATGGTCATAAAATGGAAAAGCTGGAATATTTCTTAGAGCTTTTTATTCATCAGTTTAACATGCTGAAGTTGCTCGAAATAGAAATTCATTATTTTAATCAATCCATTCATCCAAAAATGAATGACCAGGAAATTGAACATGTCACATCAGAAGAGAAAAAACTTCGCTTTGGAATGAAAAATGCGGTTAAAGCGTTCCATCAACTACATGAGCATTTTCAATCTGTTTTTTTGAATAAGTTGAGTCCTGAGCGAGCATAATTTTTAGTTGATCATCCCTTCCAATTTTTTATCGTTCAAAATGGCAATTTGACCATTTTTAATATCAATCAGCTTCTCGCTTTTAAAATCGCTTAATGTTCGAATCAACGATTCTGTGGCTGTTCCAGCAATATTGGCAAGATTTTCACGACTGATTTCAATGGAAAATTCTGTTGTATTCGGATCCTTATATTTATTGCGTAAGAATATCAAAGCATCTGCTACTTTTTTTCGTAATGAATTATACGCAATCCCCAATAATTGATTTTCCTTCTCTGCAATATTCTTAGCCAATAATTTTATGAATTGTTGTGAAACCTCCTTGGAATTATTTATTAAATCTTCGAACTCTTTTTTAGGAATCACAGCAACCTCCGCATCATCGATTGCCTCAGCATTTTCCCGATAAACGGTTCCATGCATAAGTGAAACATGACCAAGAAAATCTCCTGCAGTAAATAATTCAGTGACCAATTCTTTTCCGTCGTCGTTGGATTTAAATGTTTTCACTTTCCCGCTCAACACATAATACAACTGCGTCGGATGATTCCCTTCTTTATAAATCAACTGTTTTTTTCGATAAGTATTGATACTTCTGTTTTCAATCATGGATTTTACGGTATCCGGACCGGCACTTTCCAACAATAATTGATTGACACCTTCCAGTCCTTTGGAAAATTCTTTACGCATCATATTCACTTTCTTCAAACGACTATCAACAGCATTCAACAATTCAGTGCCATCAAATGGCTTGGTAAGATAATCGTCGGCTCCCAACTCCATGCCTTTACGATAATCACTTCGTTCAGTTTTTGCTGTGATAAATATAAATGGGGTGTTACGAATTTCATCATTCTTTTGAATAGCATGCAATACACCAAAACCATCGAGCATAGGCATCATGATATCACAGATGATCAAATCTGGTTTTGATTCTATCGCTTTACTCAATCCATCTTTTCCATCAGCGGCAGTTAGAACTTGGTAACGGGATAGTTCAAGTATTTCAGCAGTGTTTTCACGAATCTGGTCGTTGTCTTCAATCAATAAAATGGTTTTCATGGTTGGTAAAATTTAAACGGTTAAAAATGAGATGAAAATGAGTTCCATGATCGGGGTTACTTTCAAATGAAATCGTGCCTTCCATGGATTCAACATATTTAGACACGATATACAATCCCAAGCCTGTTCCCTGAATATTAACGGCATTAGAAGCACGATAAAAGCGATCCATCAAATGATCTTGTTCCTCTGCAGGAATACCGATGCCCTGATCTTTCAACAATATATTCAATTGTCCATTCTCTATGGTGGTTTGAAGTTCTATGATACCATCTTCCGGGGAAAACTTAATCGCATTGCTGAATAAATTAAGCAGTATATTTTTTAATAAAGCCGTATCAAGTATAAATGAGGAATCTCCTTGGTGATGAAAAGTGATTTGTTGTCCTTTTTTCAGTAAAGGGCGAAGCTCAGATAAAAGAATCTCTATAAAATTCTCTAATTCAAACACACATGGATGCACTGCTAATCTGCCTTCTTCTATTTTTCCAACACTCAAAAAATCTTCTAAAATATGAGTCAAATTATTGACTGTACCAATGATTCTTTGCAGGTGTTTTTTTCGTTTGGGTTGATCTTCCGTTGATGTATATTTTTCAATGAGATAGGCAGAGGATAAAATAGTACTCAATGGCGTTCTGAATTCATGGGATGCCAATGAAACGAAACGGCTCTTCATTTCTCCAAGTTTTATTTCTTTGGAAAGCGCTTCAAGTAGATTTAACTCCGCTTTTTTTCGTTCAGTCAAATCAACCGCTACTCCCATGTATCCACTCACTTGATTCCCTTTATGTAAAATAGGAGTTATTGTCAATGAGACCGGGAAAGATGTTCCGTCCTTATGAATAAAATGACATTCAATTCCATTAATTTCATTTCGAAGGGATTTCTCCCTGATCATCTCCATCTCATCAGTAAATACGATCCCGAACTCGTTAAAAAAACTGTCTCGATAAATTTGAATACACGTAGGATCCATAAATAAGGTAGGATTATGCTTCAAGACAACTTCTTTCTCAGTGTAACCGGTAAGTTTGGTGGCTTCCGGATTAAAAAAGCGAATTAAGCCTTCATTATTCATGGCAAACAACATTACTCTCGCTGTATCAAGTATTGCACGCTGACTTACCAGCAAATGTTCTAATTTCTCGTTAAGCATCTCGAGTACCTGAAGCGTTCTGGTGAGTTCCTTGGTTCGATTTTCGATGGTTAATTCAAGTTCTCCGTAGAGCTTCTTAATTCTTAACTGATCATCCACCCTCCTTGAAGCATCTGATACAAAGGCTACATAGTAATCTGTACCTGCAATTCCATAATGATCTAAACTAACTTCAACAGGAAACTCAGAACCATCTTTGCGTTTGGCATTGAAAACCTGAATATCACTCAGTGCTATTTTCTCAGTTTCTTGTGTTGGATTGACCGTACTTTTTACATTTGTTTTACCATTATGCAAAGGAATTAAATGATCGATTGGTTGGTTTAGCAGCTCGGTGCTATCATAACCTGTAGATTTCAGGATATAATCATTTGCTGATACAATGATACCATCTTCGTTCAAAATGATGATCCCTATGGAAGCTGATTTGAAAAACAGTTCATATTGATTTGGAATAGTATAAATGGTATCCGACATGTATATATCTTGTTAAAGAAGTTAAAATTAGTTTAAGAGTTGCTTACAAATTCTATGAATGATACTGATAGTCGTCAGTTATTTTATTGATCACTATCAAACTCAATAGCAATATGACTTACAAGGGATGTCATTTTTGTGTAAAAAAAATCCCGACGTTCGTCGGGATCATTTAATAAAAGATGAATGGTTTGATTAGGACTTTACGAATTCAAGTTTGATTTTCAAGTCTACATCAGCCCCAACTACAGCTCCTCCCGCTTCAGTCATGGTATTCCATTTCAAACCGTATTGTAAACGATTGATAGATCCACTCGCTTTGAATCCGGCTTTGATATTACCATATGGATCTTTTGCGATGCCACCGTAAACCACATCAAAAATTACTTTCTTGGTCACATTACGCACGGTCATGTTTCCTTCAAGCTTGTATTTATTCCCAGACACTTTCTTAAAAGAAGTGCTGGTAAAAGTCATTTTCGGATAAGAAGCCGCATTAAAAAAATCATCCCCTTTCAAATGATCATCACGCATGGAGTTGTCTGTATTGATGCTGTTCACGTCTACAGAAAATTCAATTTTTGCATCAGTGAAATCATCTTTCTCCGTGGTGATTTTACCATCAAATACTTTGAAACTGCCGTCAACTTCAGAGATGACAAGATGCGATACAGAGAAATTTACATTGGAATGCATTTTATCTACAGCCCATACTTTAGGTTCTGCTTTCACAATTTTCTTTACTTGAACAGGTTCGCGAAATGAACTGCCTACCAAAACAATCATTGCCAATGATGCGGTTAGAAGAGCGGAGAAACGTGTTTTTTTCATGTTTTTTTTGTTTTTTAATTATTGCAAAGATAAAGACTCGTAGTTACTAATAGATATCTATTACCTTTGCGTAACTAATTACCTCAAAGTAACTATGTTAAACACAAAAGCAACAATCCAAACGCAAGTATGTCAATCCAGACTTAAAGCATCCAGAGATGCCATCGAAGCGGTTCAAGGCAAATGGCGCATTCCAATTCTTGTCTGTCTTTCTTTTGGTGAAAGAAAATTCGGAGAGATCCGGAAAGAGATTCCTGACATATCTCCAAAAATGCTGTCTCAAGAGCTAAAACTGTTGGAAGAAAACAACTTAATCCATAGAAAAGTTCAACCAAGTACACCTGTTTCGATCATTTATTCTTTATCGGCTCTTGGTATGTCCATGGAAAAACTATTGGAGGAACTACTGCAATGGGGCATGCATTTTCGTAAAGAATCACTCAAAAAAAACGATTGAAAGTTTAAAATAACTGATACTACTAGGGTTAGAATTTAGGTTTGAACACCGTTAGTCAAGCTATGAATCAATCAATGTTCATTATTTTTGCAATTCCTGGAATGTTAGCTCAGTTGGTTTAGAGCATCACGTCGACAACGTGAGGGTCACTGGTTCGAGTCCAGTACATTCCACTACCCACTGAAATCATCATAACGTTGATATTTTATCCAATTTTGAACCATTTATCTAGAAAAAAGGTCAATTTATACAACTTTAGCATTCTTTTTGAAAGTGAATGAGTTATCATTGGAGGTAAAAACTGATAAAAGTGGATTAAAATATATTTTACATTGCGACCATTAAAAGTCTGCTGTTCATACAATAAAAACCCTCATTTATCAGTTTTCTCAGTGAATCCCCACTTTATGAAAACGATTTTATTGATTTTTTCTTCTTTTATTGGCTTAAGTGCATATAGCCAATGCTTCACTTTTTATGGAGATCCCGCTCCGTGTCCTAGCAGCCAGGATAGCTTTGAAATATACCAAAGTGCTTTGAAGGTTTATCAATTTTACAATCAAAACAAGTCATATAAAAACATTAAAACCAAGAAAATTAAAACGGACGCCGATAAAAAGCAGGTTCATGATAAAATGCTGACGGCTCGTAAAATGTATTTTATCCTCAGGAAAGATAAACGAACCAATGTTCAAACAGGTCTACAAAAATCCATTATGAACATAGGATACAAAGACATCCCCTACGCTGAATATTTTAATCACATCAATAATCATCGTTTCAGACAAAGAGACTTAGAAAATCAAATCATAAATGCAGAGTCTCCTTTTCCGCTTTACGATAATCGAATTGCACCGGTGTTAATGAATGAATACAAATGTCTTGACTCGAATAGCCGCTATTTTGGTGACATTGTTCACATACCTCTTTATTTTCCGGTCGTGGTAAAACCTGTATCCATGTTGTCTGCTGCAGAAAGGGCAGAACGAAACAAATTCCTTGACATAGCAGAAGAAAAAACTCAGGTAAAAGTTGAATCACCGATAAAAAAATCAACTCCCAAACCATTACCCACCGAAGTTCGAAATAAAGGTGTGCCTATCTATTATTACAATGGATATGGCAGTGGTTCTATTGTTGGATATTTACACCAAAAAACACTCCACAGAATCTGTAGAAGTGAATACCATAGTTATGCCATGCCAAAATTCGCCAGAGAATTATTGGAAAATGAAACAGAACTACAACGGTGGGTAAAAAATCAATTGGGTGAAAAAATTGAACTTGATGAGCGATAATCATTTGTGATTCGCCTAGAAGTACTTTTTTAAGCCTTTAATTTTGATAATGCGATAGAGATCGCCGCTGCTACACTGGCATTCGATTTAATAAGCGCTATATTGGCATCCAAACTTTCTCCTTCCGTTCTATCTGCGATGTATTTCAACAAAAAAGGAGTGACTGATTTACCAATGATTTTATTTTTTTCTGCTTCATTCAATGCCTCTTCAATTATTCTATCCATAAGTTTTGGGTCCATCGATTTTTCAGCATTCAAAGGGTTGGCAATTAAAACAGACCCATTCAATCCCATTTTCCATTTGACATCTAACAGATGGGCAATATCTTCCGGTAGATCCAATCTTAATGGCGAAGCATAATCGCTGTATTTGGTATAAAAACTAGGGAAAATATCTTGACCAATGGTGATAACCGGCACGCCGGCCGTTTCCAAAAACTCCAAGGTTAATCCAATATCGAGAATGGATTTAACTCCTGCGGAAACGACTGCTACATTTGTTCTGGAAAGTTCGGGAAGGTCTGCGGAAATATCCATGGTTGTAGTAGCCCCTCGATGAACACCCCCTGTTCCACCTGTTGCAAAAATTTGAATCCCTGCCATAGCAGCAATGCGCATTGTTGCAGCCACCGTTGTTCCTCCGGGTAATTTCTGTGAAACAACATATGGCATATCTCTCAGACTAACTTTCCAAACGGAAGACTGTTGCGCAAATAAAGCAATTTGTGCTTGCGCTAATCCAACTTGTAACTTACCATCCAAGATTGCAATGGTAGCAGGTACTGCACCGGATTTTCTGACCTCATCTTCCACAGCTAAAGCAGTCTCCATGTTTTGAGGCCAGGGCATACCATGGGAAATAATTGTAGATTCCAAGGCAACTATAGGATCCCCATTTTTAAGTGCAGTGCTTACTTCTTGATTGATATTGAGAAAAGCGTGATTCATATGATTCAGGATTTCATCCAATCATGCAAGATAGCCTTTGATAAGGAAGGATGAACAGATCCTTGCACAGATAATACAGCTGATGCCATTACCTGTGCGGCCTGCTTGCATGCTGATTCCTCCCATCCCCAATACCAGCCTGCCACCCAGCCTGCCAATGCAGCATCTCCGGCACCTGTACTATCATACACTAAAACTGGAGAAATTTTTTCTTTGAAACAATTGATCGGATCGATCCAATCACTTCCTTCACTTCCCTTTCTCACCCAAGCGTGTTGTATTCCTCTTCTTTTTAATTCCATTTGTTGATCTTGAATATGATCATAAGGTTCCATGAAAGCAATCCATTCTGCTTCATTCGGAGTAATCATAAATACACCCTCCATATTGAGATCATACCATTGCTGTATTTTAGGAATGGAAACGGGTTCCAGAATAATTGGAATTTGATAAGATCTGGCAAAATCAATCAGCCATTGCATGGCAGATTTTGAGAGATTTGCATCCGCTAAAATCATACTGATTTGATCGGAATCAAGATTTAATTGTTCTAGAAATTCCGGGGTTATCAATTGAGCTGTTTGATCTGAACTGCTTGCTGCAAATAAACTTCCATCAGGTTCTATAAATGCGGTGAACTTTCCAGTGGCATTTTCCATGCTTAAAACGCTTTCATGCTGAACTGAACAAGATCGGAGGGTTTCAAGCAAAAAAACCGAGTCTGCATCTTTTCCAATAACAGTTATCAATTCTGCAGGTACATCCAACAACCCCAATTGACGCGCCACATTTCCCATCACCCCACCGGCAAAACGTTTGATCTCTACCGGATTCGATGTACCTGGGATATATGGTTGTTTAGAAATATGCAGCTCATCTACCATGTAACCACCTACACAAATTATTTTTTTAGACATATGCAAATATATCAACCAGCTTCATTCCTTTGACTCGATATGAAAACTGAGAATTAATGAGGAACATCTTGAAAAAGCTCAGCCAGATGTATATCCAATGCTTTGGAAATTCTATACAAATGATAAATACTGGTATTTATCTTACCTAATTCAATCCGACTTAAATGTGTATATTCAATACCAGCGTCTAATGCGAGCTTTTCAATGGAGAATTGCTTGGATTGACGAATGGTACGGATTGAATTTCCCAAGTTTTTGGAAACTTCTTCTTTTGTAAGGGACATATATAGCAAATATGTTCCAATTCAATTATCATAGCAATAGCAAATCTGACATAGTTTGATGTTTTTTTCACATTAATTGATGAGGAAAACAACAAACTTTATTTTTTTATCGCATGCTTGCAACTAATAAATTCAAATCTGTGTATTTAAGATCAAATTTTTCACTGAGGTAGAAATTAGTCAGACTACCCCTGAATAAGTAAATACCACTCCTTACATTCACTTTATACCAAACCATATTTTCAATGCCCCCATCCTGACCGGTTTCAATCAATAATGGCATCAATACATTGCTGATGGCCTGCGAGGCTGTCCTTGCAAATCCACTGGGAATATTCGGAACACAATAATGAATCACATCGTATTTATGAAAAACAGGCTGTTC
>Ga0315905_10002868_pt1 | contig 17977 bp, 13 predicted proteins | sample LakEriMetagenome_5_FD_203522 | JGI IMG/M metagenome (GOLD analysis project Ga0315905, IMG submission 203522) | Freshwater fungal communities from buoy surface, Lake Erie, Ohio, United States - Buoy 4 MA121 | ecosystem: Environmental > Aquatic > Freshwater > Lake | place: USA: Lake Erie, Ohio... | reverse complement strand
TCTAAGCGTTCTTCCAAGAAGTCTTCTAAGCGTTCTTCCAAGAAGTCTTCTAAAAGAAGATCCAAGAGATGCCCAAAGGGTCAAGTCAGAACTTATAAAAAACTTGCAAGTGGTAAATTAGGTAAGGGCGAATGTATGCCTAAACCATTCGGTGCTAAAAAAGAAGAAGCTAAAGAAGAAGAGTATTCAGGAGACCTTGAATTCAATTTACCAGCATTAGGCTTCAGAATTAAGAAGGGTAGAAAGGCTTCTAAGAAATCTTCTAAGAGAAAGGGTTCCAAGAGACACTCTAAGAGAAAGTCTTCCAAGAAATCTTCTAAGAGAAAGTCTTCCAAGAAATCTTCTAAGAGAAAGTCTTCCAAGAAATCTTCTAAGAGAAAGTCTTCTAAAAGACACTAAATAATATTTTTATAATTTACGGGGAGTGTCATCTCTAAAACAGGTTGATTTAGAGATGCACCACACGATAACTAAATTATAAAAATTATTGTATTACACAGCATCCTTTTGGGGGTTTGACTTTGACTGAAGAGTCTTCGACTTCGACGGAAGACCTTAAGTCTTCGACTGCATTTACAACTAAACTTAAGGCTTCTTCTTGCTTTTTGAATTCTTCATTTTTAATATCCTCTAAAACATTATCCATTTTTTCAAGCTCTTTTACGTGTTGTTCAATAGCATTTTCTACACTTTCAACTTGTTCTACAACATCTTCTTCAACTCTCTCTGTAATAGCTTCTTCAACTTTCTTTACATCTTCTTCAACTTTCTTTACATCTTCTTCAACTTTCTTTACATCTTCTTCAACTCTCTCTGTAATATCTTCTTCAACTTGTTCTATAGCTTCACTAATTTCTTCTAACGCTTCAACCCCGTTATGAGGCGTATCAGGTCTATGTGTTCTTGCAGTCATAGGTATAACTTCTTCAGAACCATCTTGATCTATGAATTTGATTTTGTTAAGTGGGTCAGTCATTTTAATAATATAAAAAGATATTTTTTAAGCTTTTTTAAAAGTCAAAAGGATGTCCGGGTTGAGTAATAACTCTTTTTCTATTTTGTGGTGTCTCGCTTTGTTTAGGAGGTACATATGAAATCATTAAGTTATAAATTTCAGGGTATAATTTATTCATAAGTTTTTCGTTTGACTGATTAAAGGAGTTTTTAAATACCCACATTGGATGTCTTCTTTTACCTGGAGCTTGAGTGAAAATACAACCGATATAACTACCGTTTAATTCTTCTTCAATATAAAGTTTAATTAATTCACAGACATTTCTCATATTTCCAGTGTCTGTTATATGCATAACAAAGTAACCGTTTTTAACCATAACAGAGAACGCATTTTTAATACTTCTGAATAGAAATTTAACAATCCAATCATTGTATGTTTTATAGTTGTTAATAGACTGAGTTTCTTCATTTGTATAAACTTCAAAATCAAAATATGGAGGACTTGAGAAGAATAAATCCACATCTTTAATATCTTTCAAGTTTGCAGTTTCAAATGGTTCAGTTCTTACCTTAAAGTTTCCTCTATTATTTTCAGGTGCTAATCTATTAACAATATTCATATATTTATATTTAAGGGAAGAGTTAGGATCAAAACCAGAGTATTTAACATTAACCCCAGATGTTTCTCCATAAGCGATTGCTGCAATTAATCTATCACCCCATCCTGAACTCATATCAAGGATATGTGTAGGTTTGAATATATCATAGATAGATTTAGCCACAGTAGTCTTGAAAAGAGTAGCTTCAGGAACAAGCTCAAATATAGCTTCTCTAAGGGTATATGAATTAAGTGGTTGTTTCTGAGACTGAATATGTTCTATAATCTTAGATTTTCCTGTCATCCAGAATTCATATGGAGAAATAGCGTCAGATTTTCCTTTATATACTTTAGCCTTAATTCTTTGTTCTTCTGTAAACAAGTTAGTTATAACATCAATTGTACTATAATCCTCTTTCATAGTTAAGAGGGTAGGTGTCATTTTTTGCCCTTTTATACGGGGTTCTGAGCCGTAAAAGGAGCTAGGACGGGAGACAATCCCAAAAAGTTCAGGTTCTTTAAAGACATAAGTTATATAAGATTTAAAATAAATACCTTGTACTCGATCAACAATTTCTGGGTTAAGATTATATTTAAAATTCTTTAAATTATTAAAATAATATTCAGGGGTATTTATATAGAATTTATGATAAGGAAATTCTACCGACTTCATTTTATCCGCAACATCATCTTTATCATATTCTGAGAGTTTTTTAAAGGTTAAGTTTGGTTGTTTATTTTTATCAAGGTTAAGTTCGACCTCTTCTTCATCGGATGAATAATCATCAGCCCAGGATCTTTTTGCGGTGGTAGTAGTCTTTATAGGTTTAGTTTTTGAGGCTGGTTTCCATACTGAATAGTAATATCTTGTAAGACCTTTTTCAGGGAAAGTGTTGACAAGTTCAAACCCTCCTTCTGTCATAAGGTTTGCAAGTTCATTCTTAGACATATAGTTGTCGTGATAGTTTTGAAAGTAATCAACACCTTGTTCGTCAACAGCATAGGCGTGAAGAGAATGTTCTATATCAATCATAGTTCTGTCTTGGACGTCCCTACAGTCGTGTTCTCTTACTATCAATATACCTGAAGGACTAATAACTCTGTGAAGCTGAGATATGGTATATTTTTTGTCAGGGATGTGATGGAGAACTTGAAGGCAGGTTATAAGTTCAAATATCCCGTCATCAAATGGAAGATAATTGGTCTTGAGATATCTGTAGGTTATGTACTTAACATATTCATCGGTGTGTTCTTTACCAAGCCAATTTTGAATATCAGTTACGAAGGAATTTTCTTTTTTTAATTTTAAGTTTTTAGCTATGGTTGAAGACACGTCACCAATACCACCTCCAAAATCAAGATATTTTGTAAAATTTGATATTTCAAGGTTATTAAATAACCCTAATTTATTAAGTTCGTCATATCTAAATTGACCTCTATCAAACCCTGTTTCTTTTGGTTTATTATTCTTATACAACTCATTTATTTTATTATATACTTGAAAGTCATTTAGGTTTTTATCATTTATAAGATTTTTAATATCCTTTTCAAGCTTATTTGCGATAAATTTATTGTTATACCATACAGTCTTAATAATAAGGCGAAAAAGGTCATCTTTATTTTTAATAGATTTTATTTGACCGAGGGTCCAAGTAGGGAGGTACCCCAGATTATCGCCTGTTTTCTGAGAGGGTCTCTCGTTATTAATAAAAGCACTAATAGGATAAAGATCTTTAAAAACAGTGTGTTGCATATGATATGAAAAATAATAAGACTTAAGGTATGATGCGAGTGATTTTTTTATTTTATATATTTTTTGTAATTCATCAGTCATACCAAGGCTTTCTTTCGTAATTCTATTATATAGCTTAATAAACGTCTCATAACTTAAGGCAGAATTACCGTTATAAATTACTTTCTTATCTAAAGGGGAGTATAAAGGGTAAGAATATACAGGAGTTTCAAACGGTAACATCTTGTCTAAGTTTTCATTGTATTTTTTTAATAGTTTATCATCATATTCAGAGACTAAAGGAGCTGCAGATGGATTTATAGAAAGTAACACGCTACTTTTACTCTCAGGATATGAAAAGTCTTTTGGAAACTTTAAAATAGACGGATATGCATCAATTATTGTATTTTTTAAAAGGATAGGAAGTACTGCTTCAAAATAATCATTAAAAGAAGGAAGCTGGGACAAAATAAGCTTTGATACAACATCATCAAAAGGAAGACTCTGACTCTCGCATTTCTTAAAAAAATCAATAATACCTTCCCCAAAAGGCATAAGATTTTCTGTTTTATTTATAGAGCTACTAACAAGTTCATATAACCCATAAAGATAAAGAGTTTTTGTATCATATGTTACAGGATGAACTATATTGTTCAACATAAAAAACGGGGTTTTTATGAAGTTAAAATCAATGTATTGTGAAACTACTATAACATGATCAAAACCATCTGGTTGAGGTATTGAGTATTGTTTAGTTTCTCCTATATGTTCTTTTGATACTATAAAACAGCTATGGTCAAACTCCATACATTCAACGTTCAAAAGAGCATTACATTGAAACATATAAATAGCAAACTCCCTTACATTATAAATTTTAGCACTATCTATTCTCTTGTTAAAATTAACCTGTGGAATAAAGTTATATCTTGTAGACAAGTAATTCTGGATAAAACCATACAAAGGTAACTTCACCTCCATATTGTTTTCATTCAGCAATTTAGCGGTAAGAGCTTCATTGACAAATACAGAAGTCATTTTTATTAATAAAAAAATATTATAAATTTAAGTAAGAAATCATTTTAAAAAAATCCTTAAATGTTTTCTCAAAGTCTTTAACCTTAATCATAAGGCATAAATATATTATTGTATTTTATTAAGTATTAAAAGGTCTCCTTTATCATATTTTAATACAAAGTAATTATACTTTAAAATAGCCTGATTTATTTCGTCGTATTTTTTAGAATAAAAAGCTTTACCATCTAATATAAATCTAGCTTGATATTTAGAACCAACTTTATATATACCTCTATACCCTGTTTTATTATTAGTATTTCTATTCTTGTTATTATCGCTATAATTTAGCACTCTTAAATTTTCAAGCCTGTTGTCAAGAGAATTTCTATTAATATGGTCAATTACTTTATTTTTTAAATCATCTTCTGTATAACCTCCATATTTTAGCATTAAATATTTGTGTAAAGTTATTTTTTTGTTATTTATAGTTAGTCTTAAATATCTTCCGTTTGATACACATCTGTTTATAGTCTTTAATTCATACCAAAAATTATCATCTATAATAAACTCATAATTTTGTTTATTGTTAAATACATTTAATATAGCCTGTCCTTTACTATTTCTTTCTATTTCTAAACCATGTAATTCTTTTAACTTCATGCTCTCTATTTTAGACACAATTTCGTTTCTTAATTTTAATGCTTCTTCGTAGGTTTTAAAATTTTTTCTTATTTTACCAACATATTTGTTATCAAAATTAACACGGTAATAATTAGGTCTTTCTACTAAAATATTTGACACCATTTTAACCTCTTTTTCGAAACTTCCATAATATACCTTTATTATATTTTCTTTTTCTTTTTTTGTATAATTAAAGTTCAATCTACCGTCTTTATTTATATGACAAATAACATATATGTCATAAGCTCTTGCAGCTTCTTCTTTAGTTTCATAAACGCCAAGATATTTTTGAGAGCAATTAGCTTGATATTTTCCCCTTAAAAAAGATATACCTATAAACTCATTATTAAGCTTTATATTTTGAGAGTTCTGCGAAACAGTTAAATGTCTTATATTGTCCCTTTTATTATTTAATTTATTACCATCTTTATGGTCTATAACATAACCTTCCTTTTTACCCAATATAACAATATGCATATATAAAACCTTACCTTTATACGTAGAACAAGCATATCCTTTTGTATCTAAATACCAGTTATATTTACACACAACTTCATAATCTTCACTATCAATACTAGCATATACATTTCCCTTCTTTTTGTGAGTTACCAAGATATTCATTCTTTAATAACGCTCATAAATTTAAGTAAGAAATCATTTTAAAAAAATCCTTAAATGTTTTCTCAAAGTCTTTAACCTCAGCTCCAATCTCCTTGCATATCTTTAATCTCTCACTTGAATGTTTCTTTATAGTTGCCATTTCATCAATTAAATCGATGTAAATTGCACTTACATCATCCCTTCTAAATATACGACCAATGTATTGGGTAAAGTTTTCCAACACATCTGCTGCACCTATAAGCATGTCTAAACGACTATGGTCAAATCCGGTCCCACTGATCGAATATGTGGCTACAAGTATCCTGCAATTATAATTACATTCTTTACTATCTCCGGTAAATATATCGACATCTTCACCGCATTTAGATAATATATTTTTAAGTATTTCGGCGTGTTCTTTACGTTTAACAAGAACCAGTATATTTCTGTTTATAAAATATCGGCATAAATTAGCTATAAGATTGTTTCTATCAATATTTGTAGCTTGGTCTTCCAATACAGAATTCCAGTCAAGTTTTCCTGATATATTCAGTTCGGATTTAGGTTTAAAACCAGTTTTAAGTTTATAGGCATTAAATGGCTTATAAAGTTTTCTATAAATAATTTCAGGTCCGCAGAAGAGTTCAATTAATCTATCCATACCATCACTTCTAAATGGGGTTGCTGATAAACCAATCATATAATCAGGGAAAAGATATAATAAACCTCTGGAGAAAGATTCAGTGCAAATAGTATGAATTTCATCTATAACAACAAGGCCAAAATTCTTAAAATATGTTCTATCTTTTTTAGGGATATTTATAACGTTGCAAATAAGGAAATCAACATCTACTTCTTCTGGTCCAGTATATCCTCTTTTCATTTTTTCACCTAATATTCTTACAGTTGCAGTAGGAATATATTTGTTGATACTTTGAACCCATTGGTCCATAATAATTTTTCTATGACATATAATGATAGTTTGAACTTTAATTCTAGATGCAAGGTAAATAGCCATAACAGTTTTACCAAAGCCTGTATGAAGAGATAAAACAACACTACCAGTTCTATTCAAAATTTCAATACATTCATCCTTGACTTCTTTTTGACGTGGTAAAAGGGACCCTTCAAATTTAAGGGAAATAGGTTTAAATTCATTGTTAGGGATTTTTTCTATATTTTCAAGGTGATGATAGTAATAATTAAAAGGTATAGCGGCTACTGCAGGGTCTTTTTCATGTAACTTAAAAGTGTCAAAAGCTTCAACAAGCTTTGAAGATGTGATTGAAGGAGATTTTAAAGGAAGAGGTTTTACATGAAGGTCTTTATCAAGTTTTTTAAGAATAGCTGGAGTAAGGCTTGAAATAGGAACGATGACGCTCATTTTGTTTTATATAGATTGTAGATAAGAGATAAAAATCAATTAGTAAAAAAATATTTTTTTTCTTTTTCCATTAATAAAATGTCATTCTATAACGTTACAAATCCATCTACTTTTGATATTAACGTTCAAGGTAAAGGTTCCCTTTTATATCAAGGAGGTAAAATTATAAGAGTTCCACAGACTCAATGGTTCACTGGTGCTTCTTATACTTTGACTGCAGAACAAACTATTGCAGGTTCTCTTTTGGCTACTCCTGGAGCAACTGGTACTTCTGGTAATCCAGCAACTTATACTTTGCCATCCGCAACTGATTTGATTACTTTGATGTTGGGTCCAGCTGGTTTTGATGTTTCATCATCTGACATCTTTAACTTGAAGGTTCAAAATCTTGATGCAACCTATGCATTAAGAATTCTTGCAGGTACTGACGGTACTGGTTCTAAACTTATTGCAGCTGGTGCAGAAAGGATTATCCCAATTCAAATTACTGTTACTGTCTCTGGAGGTTCTACTACTTATGCTTATACTTTATTGTAAGCTTATAAATCTTATAATTTTATTTGAAGTTACAAGATTGGACTTAAATTCGTAAAAAAAATAATTATTTTTTTTCTTTCTCCATTAATAAATAAACCGAAATGTCATTCTATAACGTTACTAATCCAACTTCTTTCTCTATTGTCAGTGACACTAGAAAGCTTTTAGTTCAACCTGGTAAATTGACAAGATTCCCAGCAACTCAACAATTCTCTTCTGCTGCTACTTTGACCGCAGAACAATTGGTCGCAGGTAATATTGTCGGTGATACTACTTCTGCTGGTTTTACTTTGACTTTGCCATCTGCAACTAACTTGATTACCTTATTGTTGGGTCCAGGAGGTTTCGATGTCTCCTCTTCCGATATCTTCTCTTTCAACGTCTTCAACGTTGCTTCTTCTAACACTCTCACTATCGCAGCTGGTTCTGGAGGTTCTGGTTCTTCTAAGACTGTTGTCGGTGCTTCTGGAGGTGCTCAAAAGACTATCAATGTTCAAATCTCTATTACTGTCTCTGGTGGTTCTACTACTTATGCTTATACTTTGTTGTAAGTATCTTATATACATTTTTTACATATATTTTTATGTAAAAAATTAAGGTGTTCTTTGTTGCGACTAGTTTCTCGGACATCGCTTTGCTCGGTCCTCGTTAGCGCTTCGCGCCGGAACCGCATCTTCGATGCTCCCGTTCCCCAAGGGAACAGCAACAAAGTTGCGACTAAGAATGCATCGTTCCTCCTCCGTCCGAGAAACTAGTTTCTCGGACAATAATTATAATTAAGGGGTTTTTTAGGGTCATAAAGACCTAATTCTTCTCCACGCTTTAACAAGGTTCTAAAGTTGTCTTTAAATTCTTGAGATGTATGAGAAGTATCAACACCAACACTAAAAGCATGGGCTAATTCATGTAAGCAAACATACATGAGCATATTATAATCATAATACTCCCCATTTTCATCTTTGAGGCAAAGGTAAACGAATTTTTTGTCTTCAGTGAAAGATTCATTTGAAGCATAAAACTTAAGATTTTTGACTCTTGGATCAACCTTTATTAAATCATTTTTTATTCTTTCAATCATAGGATCATTATAGGCATAAATCTTATTTAATCGAATAGTTATTAAAACGAGGAATAAAAAAGAAAATAAAAGAATGAGATGATCATAATCAAAACTTGCCATTTGTTATTAAATAAATAAATTTTTTCTTTTTTCTGTTTCTTTTCTTAAAATGAATACTAGTTTATTACTTTTAGGAACAGCAATAGGTGCATATATTTTGATGAATAAAGATAGAGAACAATTTAGATTTGCAGAAGAACTTCCAGCTGGAAATGCTTTTACTGCTCCTCCTTCTTTTCCACAACCTGCAGCTGCAAGAGCAGTTCCACAATATGAAGCTATATCTCAAATGTCAGGTGATAATATGTTGTTGACAAAACAAACTTTGACTTCATCTCAAGTTGATGATATGTTGGCTAAAGTCGGTAAAACTACTCCTCAACTCCAAGATGTTAAAGATATTATGCCAACTCCTGATATGAGATACTCTGCTAACTTAGACCCTACTGACCCTAACAATTTCATTTATGAAAGAACTCTTTTTGCGCCTCTTAAGAGACGTAACTACGGAGATGTGGATTACTTCCGTGGCGACCTTGAAATAGAGCCTATTAAACGCGGATACTTTGATATTAGAAGTGTCGGTGATAAAGACGTCGTCAGAGGCTATTTTGCTTCCGGATTTACTGATATACAACAAGCTGCAACTGTCAGAGACTCTATCTTTGAACGTACTCTTACTCCTGAACAAAAACAGGTCAGACAAACTTCACCTTACGGAATCAACTCCGACAGAGGAAACTTCGTCTAAATCCATACTTAAAAATACATTTAATATATTAAGCTTAAACTTAATATATTATGATACTGAATATCCTCCACTCCCCCATAAACTTTAAACTAAGAATAAATCTTCCTCTTCAATCTTATCTAATTTCATCGCTTCAAGTTCCCTCTTTATCATCTTATCATCTATTAATAGGTCAACTGAACCAGTTCCTATTCTTGATAATTTTCCAAGAGTAATAGATGCAGTGACTCCTACGACATTATCAATTTCACCTTTTGTTGCACTGATAAGAAAATTCTCCAATGGTTGCTCAAATGAAGCCTTTGCAATTGGTCCAACATTTTTTCTATCAATACCATATCTACTTACGCTCATAATTTTACCAGGGAATGTCATACTGTCTAATAATATGTTAAGATGTCTTTTATTACAAGATATAACTTTGCTGAATTCTTCTACTAAGAAACTATGAGCGCCTTCAATCCCTAATACTTCCACCATATCCCACATATTATTGCTTCTTGTATTTTTAAAGTCAATATAAGGTTGTATAATGAGTTCTTTGTAATTGCTTCCTTTTGTATCTATCATCCATTCATCTGTTTTTTTAATTTGAGTATAATAACAGTCTTCAATTCCAAAGATTCCACTTACAGGAATAGAATTGATGGTTGGTATAAGGATATTTTTTATGAATTTTTGGTATTTATTATTAGAATTAACAATACTATCTATAACTCTTTTATGACTCTCTAATACCTCGAGCTTTTTCTTCTTTGAAGTCTTTATATAAGTTTCAGGTTCTTCTATATTATCTTTTACCCATATATCCAATCTCCCTGTAATATCAGGGAAAAATACAATACCTATATATTCCCTTTCTTCATCAATACAAGAATAGATAGAACAGGTTATATCCAATAATGTTTTTTTAGTTTTATATAATGAGTCAAGTTTAAGGTTTATTTTTAATCTCCAATTACAGCCTTTATGGCCATCGTCAAATACATTGGAGAAAAAATTGTAATATTTTGTTTCATCTTCGGTTAAAGAAGGGTTAAATTCTGTATCTATATTTTCAATCATATCTTGGAGTTCGTGATATTTTATATTACTATTTGCAAATTCTTTTACTTTAAAGAGGTCTTTTACGTCTATCATATCCTTGTTTAAATATATACTACACGATGGAGTTTTAACCTTCTTTGAAGCGTTTAATAATTCGTTTTGTCTAACTAAGCCACCAGTTAAATTTGCCTTGGATATACCCGAACTGTGGAAACTGTTAAGAGAAGCCTGAGTTGTGTCGGCACCGATTGATGATGCTGCAATACAACCAACAGATTCGGAAGGGTTAATTTGACTCTTAATATAAAATTTATGAATTTCATCTTTAAGTTTAGGTATATTTTCTGGATAAGTTTCAATATTTGAAAGTTGTTTTCTTATGTTTTGTTTGAGGTTTTCAACTATGCACATAGAAACATCCTTGCTTATGTGAGGATTTGGAATAATTGCATCAGCGATAAATTCGATTTCTTCAAGGGATAATTTTCGTTTCGACATTTTAGTATCTATGTGGAAAGATATAAAAAGAAAATAAAAAATCATTTTAATCGTTGATTAAAGAATTATTTTGTTCTTGGAAAAAATGATGTTAAATAGCAATGAATTTAAGAATTTAGCACATAAGGTAAATAGAAGTTGCAAATTAGCAAGAGATAATAATCATCCTTCTAGAAAGCTTGAAATTATGAGAAAGGAATTTAGATTTATTAAGACCTTTGAAACTAATGGTGTTCAGGGTATTGTTGGCTTACTTGAACATCGTCAAACTGGAGAACAAGTGATCTTTAAATTATCCGTGGAAATTGACAGAAGTATTGAACACGAAAATCAAGTTACACTTGACTTGAATACGTTAAAAGAGTTTTGTCCAAATTTTGTGGGTAATTTAGGTTGTGTTGAGTTGCCAATTTCTAGAACATTTATCTATATAAATACACCTGAAGATAGTGATATTGAAAGTGATGAAAGTGAAGAAGATATTAATAGCGAAGATGAAGAAGAATTAAGGGAAGAATGTAAGTTATTTATGGAGGATAAAGAATATTTACCTACAAATGTCTTGTTTTTAGAGTATATTTCACCTCATTCTTTTTATGATTTTACTAAACACGCAGATAAGGCTTTAATTAACTCTTTAATATTAGGCATATTATGTGGGTTAAGTATAGCACAAAACCATTGTAAATTTACACACTATGATTTACATATTGATAATATCTTGATAAAAGAATGTGAGCCAGAGGCAATATTTATGTATAAGATAGAGGATGAAATATTTAGTATTCCAACTTATGGATTTTACCCTGTTATTATTGATATGGGTATGAGTTATTCAAAAGGATTAATTGGAGGTACTATGAAGACATCAGTAGAACATTATATGAAAGGATTACAACCTACTGTTTATGATAAGTTGAATGATATGCATCATTTTTTATTAAGTGCAATGAATGAGTTAGAATATGAGGATGACGAGTTTTATTATTTATCCACAAGAATGATGTACTTTTTCAGATACTTACCTGTGCTGAGAAAGAAAGGTTGGAAGTCCCTTCCAAATAATATTTTAAAATTAAGTATGTCTTATATTGTAAAATGTTGTAGAGGTTCTACAACAGGATATAAGCCTAAAGAAGCTCCGAAAAATAAGATTGAGGAATTAAGAAAACAAAAGATTGAAAAGAGAAATAAAGAATTAGGAATAGAAGAAGAGGTAAAAGTATCTCAGAAAGGTTTGAATGAATTACCAATATGGATTGACCTTGATAAAGATTTATTACTAGTTCTTTCTTTAGGTATTTCTTTGCCTTGGAAAGAGGAATTAGAAGAAGAGATGTTACATGAGAGTGAAGAAGATATAATATCAAGTTCTTTTATAAAGTTATTTGTTCAATTACAGAAATTATATGATATGGATATGTTTGAAGATGTAAATGACTTATTCTTTGTTGTAAGGGAATTATCTACTTTAGTATTTGAAAATTGGAATATTATCACAAAAAATATGGGGAAAGACACACTTAAAAAATTATTTAATGATTTTAAACGTAAAATTGTCCCTCAATTTAGAGACGCTGTTTGTGTTCTTAATTGGCCTGAGACAATTGTAAATTGTAAATATTGTTTGAATATTTTAAGTATGTTATATTCGAGATATATTAAGGATAATATTGCATTGATTGAAGAACTGTATGATAAGGTTCCAATAAAAGGGGTAAATGATATGATACACTTTTATATTAGAAATTGTTCTTTGAGGCCAGAATATACTGAAAAAACTATTTTATATTTGTGGGATGCTGATAGTAAGAAAAATAAAAGAATACTATTAAAGGATATTATGGGTATAAAAGAGATAGAAAAATTACAAAAAATGAATTCGCTTGAAATTAGTAAAAAACTGGGTCAATTATTTTAAGTATGATAAAAATAAAAAGAAAATCTTTTTTTTATAACAGTCTATTAATAAATGAGCGAACATAATTGTCCAGTAGGTGATTCTTGTTGCCAGGGAGAAGGTCAAACTTTTTGGCTTAAAAAACCTTCAAGTTTATTCTGTAGCGCATCACCAATTCCTCACGGAAGTTTAGCATCAGGAGAACGTTTAAACTCATTAACTCGTTTTATCATTTATGCTTCTATTGTTATGATGATTTCTAATTATAAATATACAAAGGCTTTTTTCGTCTTAAGTATCCTCTTTATTGTTTTGATTTACTTAACCTCTACAAAGAATGAAAGAGAAGGTTTTGCACCTTCAACTGTGAATTTTAATGTAGGTGTTGATGGACAATATAGACCTAAACCTACATTTGAGGGTTCATTGCCTGATAATTACTCTAAAAATTTATCTTTACCTAATGCACAAAGACTTAAACCTGCAGCTGATGAATCTTTAATCCCAGTATATTCTCCTAATAATTCAACCACATTTGGTTCTTCCGAAGAATATCTTAAAGCAACTTCTTTTGACTTTCAAAATGGTCAAAGAGATATTTCAGCTGATATTCAATATTTTGCACCTAAGAATGGTGTTAATAGACGTGCTATGATTGCACCTGTTATTGCACCTCGTATTTTTGATAGAGATGAATTTGGAAAGGAAAGCACAAAGATTTCCCGTATAAATGACAGTAATATCACAGACTTGACAGATGACTTAGATGCAGGACAAACTCACGGAATGACAAATAACTTTCCGCACTTAGCTGACCCTGTATTCTATAAATCAAGAGTTGAAAATGCTGTATATAATATGAATAGAGTAGGTGATAATAAAGGCGATGGTGTATATACTGCAGGTCAATTTATGGATAGATATCCATCAACAGTTGATTTTGAAGCAAACATAAGACACCCTGTTTCAACCCGTTCAGATAATCCACAAGATATGAAAACAGTAAGTGATATGTATCAAAATTCCCAAATGAAACCAAATGAGGAAGTTCCTGATAATATTGCTAAAGTAAATAAGGCTGACCAAATTCCAAGAAAAGTTATTGAAAAGTTTGACTTTATTACCTTGGATGAATTAGAAGGTGTTAAAGATTTATCAAATGGAAGATATTCTCAAGGTCAAAGTATTGATTCTACTTATAGTAAGTTTAATAGAGCTACTCCTCCTACAAATAATGCGGTAAATAATCAATTGTTACAACAAAGTCCAACATATGTCTATACTGATGATTACTTTAGACAGCCTGAAAGAAGGGTGTATTTACAAGATATTCAACCAAACTTATATAGTTACTCAATGGACCAAACTCCAATTAACAGTAATATTGGTATTACATATAACCCTCAAAATGCTCCTGTTTTCTTAGACCAAGTTCAAAACAATAATATGAATATGCCTTTATATACTCGTATAGACCCACAACTTGTTAGAAGTGATGGAACAAAGGGTCAAATAAATGCACAGCCTCTTAGAACTGAATACTCTGCTAATTATTCTAATTATATTCCAGCTGCAGGTAGTGTTGATTTTGAAAATATTTATGACCCTCGTTTTAATTCTTATGGTGATCCTTACAGAAGTTATTCTGATGTCAATCTAGGACAAGTTCAATATTATTATTCAGATATCGATGCTTATAGACAGCCTAATTTTATTCAAAGAAGTAACGTTGAATTTACAGAATTTCGTACTCCCCAAAACGATGTTTGGAGTGAATATAACCGTACAGCATCTCTTGATGATATGAGAGCTAAAGCAACCTCACAATATGATGCAGATGATTTATACCATAGACAAGATCAAATGGAGCATTTGATGTCTAAGATGAACCGCGAGAGCTGGCAGCAAAAATTTGCACCCTTACGCAAGACTAATAATTCTTCAATCGGTCCTATGTAATTCATTCTTAAAAATACCCTTAATTTTATTTCTAATATTTAGAACTAAAATTAAAAAAAGGGGTCCTTTTAAACTTTAATTATGTTCTTTGCATAAATTACCTTTTTTATCAAAAACCCATAATAGAGTATTAAACCCAAGATCTTTTGAAGCATTTAATTTAGACATAATATTATCTTTATTTAAAGTAATAGTCCAAATACTTTTTACTTCTATAATAAGGTTCTTAGAAGGTATATAAATGTCGACAAAATATCTCCTTCTTTTTCCATCTTTGTCTAACCACCAAACTTCAGGAACTTTATCTCTGCTTACTATTATATCATATTCTTCTATTTTCCATTCTTTAATTATTTTATCTAAAGCAAAGTTCTCATAACCTTGATACTTTAATATGTTTCCTGAAGGTAAAATATAGTCTTTAATGTTATGTGAATTTATTAAAGATTTTTCTGATATTATACTATTCTGCATTGGATTTGCAACACCATATTTTTTAATATTAATATCCTTTATTTTATGCTTTATTTCTTCACATTGAAATACATTTTCTACGCCATACTTATTAAAAATAGTTTTCTTAGCCTTATCTTTTACCTCTTTTGCTTGAGTATAAAATTCCACACCATATTTTTTTAAATTTGTTGCCTTAGTTTTATACTTAAATTCAGAACTTTGAATATAACAATTTACACCATATTTTTTAAGAAATGTTTCCTTTGCCTTATTTTTTACCTCTGTTGATTGAGTATGAAATTCTATTCCATATTTTTCTAAATTTGTATCTATAGATTTTTTTAATAAATTAACCTTGCAACAAGCTTCGCAATATAGTCCTCCGTTAAGATATACTCTCCTAAAAGTCTTTTCACCATCATTTCCACAGTTACATTTAAACTGTATCTTAGTGTCTCTATTTAACTTTTCATATTCTCCATTAAGGGTCGCACAGTCTCTTGTTAAGCATTCATCAAGTAGTTCTCTATTATAATTTACCATTCTTTTATTTAAGGTTATAAAATAAAAGAATAATTTCAATTTAATTAAATATTGTAATATTATAAAATAAAGATGAGTACCACTAACACTAAAGTTGAATATACAGAAGGAGAAAGAAAGGCTAAAAAAGTATTTCAGAATTACTTTACTACCTTACTTTATTCAAAGCCTACTATAAAGACTTTAGATAATGGAGAAGTTAAAAAATATGATGTTGGCGATAGGATAAATATAATCCTTAAATCAACCTGTAAAATGATATGGGAAAAACTTATTGAAAGATTTTTTTATAAAGAGATTGACACAACTGACATTAAAGAACAAGTTAAAAATAACTGGGATAACTATTTTAGATTTTATCTTAAAGGAGGTAAATCAACCTTAGAATTTATAAAAAGTATTTCTTATATTGACAAGGAATATGGAGAAACAACAATGGATTTTTTACCTTCAAGTAACCATAAAAGTAATATTTCAAAAGCTTTCTATTATGATTTAATCAATAGTACAGATGACTCAGATTTTGATTTTTGTTTTGTTCTTAATCCTACCCTTATGAATGATTCTAATTATATTCGTCATAACAGACCTATTGCAAAGATTATGAAAAATATGACTTACGAAATAAACGGTGATATTAAGAGTTTGATGCCTGATTTCTTAGAGTTAATAAATGACGTATATAATCAGAAGACAATTCTCAAGAGATTAATTGAAGACTCTATTCAATATTTTACACCTAAAGAACAAGAAGTGTTTAAAGACTTTATTTATTCTTGTGATAGTTTAAAAGAGCCTTACTTCAAGTTTGAAAGTGATATTGGTATGTTTCATAGTTATATTAAAGCTTTAGAAAGTAAGGTCACAATACCAACTGATACATTTTATTTACACCGTCTTGTTTTACCTATAAAATTCTCAGATAAAAGTATAGTCTTTCCAACAACTGATGGAAAGTTATTTGCAGAGTGTATAGATATAAGTTTTAGCAAGGATATAAAAGTGACTGAAAAACTATGGAAACATACAGAGCTAAATAGTATGCTTAGACCGTTATATTATATTGACGAAGATTATATATTTAGTTATCCAATTGCAGGATTAAGTTACCAATTAAACGATATAGTAGTTATTTTATCCGAGAATGAACCTAATAAACCTCAGAAAAGATGTAAGAGGTTAATAGAACAGTTATATTTTTCTTGTATGGAAGAGAAATTGCCTGAGGTTCCCAGTTTAATACATATCGGAAAAAAAGTATACGAGTTGATGAAACAGGAAGGAGACTGTAAAGCTTTAAATGAAATAATGACCTTTAAGGAAAGTATAAATGATATTTATATTTTTGAACTTAGTAAAAGTATAAGGAATATAGAAGACTTTGAAGTATGGTGCAGAAGTAACTCTTATTATAATATAAATTTATCGTGGGAAAGTCAATGTAATATAAACTTCATAAGTAAAGAGGAGTTAAGAAGACGTATTATTAATATTTGTAGAGATGAGTTTGATATTGATGTTAAAGAAGAATTTAAAGACTTTGAAAAATCATATATATGTATTCTCTATAAGAACCTTATTTTAATAAGTGTAATTTTAAGTATATTAGAAGGTCATAGAAACATACATATGGAAAAAGCTTTTAAAAATAATTGGGAAATAAAGGGTAAACTTGATTATAAAGATGAAATAGAACTTATAAAAAGTTATGGTATAAAAGAACCATTAAAACATCATATATCAAGAATTATTCAAAAATATGTTAATAGACCTTACTTTGGAGTCTATCATACAGGACAAAGAATTGAGACTCTTATAGGATATATAAAAAGAAATTTTTTATCTGATGAAAAAGATAATTTTAATTTATTCCTTGAAATCATATATAAGTTTAATATTAAATAAATGAACCTTAAACTTTAGGTCTAATAGTGTAATTTTTCATAATTTCTTCATATAGGTAATAATCGAGGTGATATTTGTAAAAATTAAAACTAAAGTATATAAAGAAGGTTCCGATTATAACTCCGCTCATAAATTTTACTCCATCAAATTCTGCTTCAAGTAAAGTGTGATATATTAGAATGATAATTACGGATAAAAGAAAGCTCCTTCTCCATATAACAATTCTATCAAATATTTTAAATGGATTTCGAGGTCTTTCTTCCCTTATATAACGAGAGTATTGATTGTCAGAGTTGTC
>Ga0315905_10002867_pt1 | contig 17978 bp, 23 predicted proteins | sample LakEriMetagenome_5_FD_203522 | JGI IMG/M metagenome (GOLD analysis project Ga0315905, IMG submission 203522) | Freshwater fungal communities from buoy surface, Lake Erie, Ohio, United States - Buoy 4 MA121 | ecosystem: Environmental > Aquatic > Freshwater > Lake | place: USA: Lake Erie, Ohio... | reverse complement strand
AATTGGAGCGGATAAAACAATCAGTGGCTCGAGTGGAAAGATTAGCTTGACCTTCACCGAGATTGAGCCCGCTCCTTATCTAAGGATAGTCCTCAATCGATCTTCAGGAGCTACTTCCGTGAACTGTCATGTTTATATAAAAGGAGCTTAATCGTGGCTAACTATAATATCCCGGAGGAGTATTGGAAACCTCCTATTAACACATTGGCCAATCTACCTTTGATAGGTAATGAAACTGGTGATGTCCGATTGGTTGTGGATGTCGGCAGACTCTACTATTGGGACGGTTCTGCCTGGGGGTTAGCTTCTAGTGCAGGTGGTGGAGGTGGAGGTGGAAACTCCTATTTTCCAAGTGGTTTTTAAAAAAAGGATGGTGATTAATGTCTAAAACGAACTCTTTAGAAAACTCAATAGTAGCTTTTATATTCAACAACACGGCCATGCCCAGCTATGGCTCAAACCTTTATTTAGCCCTTCACACATCCGACCCTGGTGAGACAGGCTCATACTCAAGCGAATGTGCATATACAAACTATGCGAGAGTCTTGGTGACCAGAGATGTGGCAGGGTGGACGGTAAGTGGTAACGAGGCAACGAACGCTGCCTTGGTGCAATTCCCCATCTCAAGTTCGGGCCCAGAAGTAGCCACGCATTGGTCGGTAGGGACGGCGTCCTCAGGTGGAACAATGCTTTACTCGTTCGCGCTCAACTCTTCTCTGACCATCAATAACTTAGTGCAGCCTCAATTTGCCATTTCCTCCATTTCCGTATCCGAGGATTAAAAAATGACTATTTCTTCTTTTGATTCAATAATCTCTTCTATAAGCAGCGGAAAGAGTAGGAAAGCAATATTCCAAAAAGCTTCAAGCAATGGAGCCACTTCCGCAGCAGGTAGGTTTCACGAACTGTTCACGGCCACGGGAATTCCCGCGGCAGGAACCTTTTCAGGAACGGCAGGGGTAGCCACGGTTATGAATGCTTCCACTGCGGGAGCTCTCAGTATTCCCTCGACAGTCAGCCCAGACATTATGCACTTACTCAACATAAATGCTTTCTCCCCTACAGCCACAGGAGTTCCATCCAGACTAATTTTGTGCGATTTCCTTCTTTATTATCCGTCGTGTGTAGTAACTGGAACACCAACAACTCTCAACAATGCTGCTACCTTACCTCGTTACACCGATGGTCAAGGGGTGCAAGCCATCATTGCTGTTCAATCCGCATTGGGAGCTGCCTCACCCGCCTTAACCTTAAGTTACACAGACCAATCTGGAAACACGGGAAACTCAGCAGCAGCCCATACATCCCCCGCAGTCTCAGCCTCAATCTCGACTCTATTTCAAACATCAGGTGCGCCGTTTTTACAAATGGTGGGAGCTGACTCAGGTATCAGAAAAATAGATTCCTATACTCTAGCCTCAGGAACCACTGGTACCGTAGCTTTTATTCTCGTTAAACCCTTGGCTGAGATTCCATTGGCAGTAGTGAACACCACGGTGGGCCAGAATATGTTAGCCGAAATCCCTTCCCTTCCAAAAATAGAAGACGGAGCTTGTTTAGGGTTTATAATGCTAACTGGTAATGCAATGGTTACCGCCTGTTCCTTCCAGGGGTCCGCCGAGTTCGTGTGGGGGTGATAAATGACTTATAGTCGAGTCAGTAAATCCACCACTTCTATTTTCTTAAATGCCCTTTCAAATCAAACCGTCTCTACCCCACTAGGCTTTCCGATACTTCAAAGCATCTACTTCCCAATTAAAAGTGGGGGTATAGGAAGTAAACAACAAAGTAGCGCATCAGGTTCCGCATCTATTCAAGCACTTGGTCACTTAGAGGTGGACGCCGTAGGGGATTCAACAGGAACAGCCTCAGGAGCTCTAGGACGTGGGCTCTCGGTGGACGGAGAAGGGATTAGCTTAGGGACTATTACAGTCTCAGCACCAGCCTCTTTGAGTGTTACAGGACGCATTGGAGCAAGCCCGGGGCCAACAGATATAGCCGAAGCCGTTTGGGGTGGGGTGCTGTTAGATGGTGGTTATAATGCCAGACAGCTCATGCAAATCCTAGCTTCCATAGCCGTGGGAAAAACTATAATTGATGGTACCACTGTCACATTCCGCAACTTGGACGATGACAAAGACCGGGTGGTGGCTGAAATGACCGGAAGTGAAAGAACTTCCATAACCATAAGTGAGGACTAGAAAGATAGTGAAAAGAATTGACGTAACTTTGGACGCTATTTAGATTCCCGCCTTTGCAAATCACTCGCTTCCTGTTTAAAGAATTGGGACGAAGTAGATGGCCCACCCCCACCACCACTTTGCTCCTCTGGAGACTGATAGCTTAGAGTGGAAATTTGAGTCCCCAACAGAATATGCAACTGCTTCCGTTTGGCCCATCCCAGTTTCGGATATTCCAAGGTCAGTTCGGTGGCCATTAACCTAATTTCATTTAACAACTCAGGATAAACCGCCTGACAAGTCTTCACGTCTTCCCTACCCAAAAACCCCATTAACAAATATTCTAGAACCATAGATGGGTCATTAACTATCGTGAACTTGCGCACATACATCGCTTTAGTTAGGTCAGAGATAGGGGTGTCTTTCTCTACAGGTAACTTAGGAAAAGAATTGAATAAATATTGGGTAGAGTTTAAGATAGTTTGGGTGAGGTCGTAGGTGAGTTGGTCATCACGAAACTGATACTGGGGAGTCCAGGAGCCACCTAAAACGTAATTTAAGGAATCTAGTTGGGCATACAAGTCTACCCCATCAATATCGGCTACCTGAATCTTCTCAAATTTAGGGCTTTTAAAGAACTCTTTTAAATCCTTTTTAACTCTATCACTCCATTTCAATCCTGCCGTGACCATCTTATCGGTAGGTGGGGGATTACTTGCTATTTTGCTTAGGCTGAATTGATAAACCAAAATCTGCGACTCAATCATTTTAGAACATCCTCTCTTTAAAGTTGGGATTCATAAAGGTGAAATGGGGGTTTTAGTCTCTTTTTAATGAAAACAGCCATTTAGCTAATTTGCTCAAGACTACTAAAGGAAGAATCCCTCTTGAGCAAATTATAAAAAGGATACTCCAATTCACCATTAAGAGGGATTCCCCTCCATTAAGAAAGGGCTTTACCATGATTGAATCTATTGTTAAAACTTCTGTTTCCTCCCGATACGACTACAGTGATGGGGTGTTCACTCACCTACAAACAGGATCCCACGGAACTAGGGGTAATGGGGGTCGACTTTACATTTATGCCGAGGGTAAAAAATATAGCGTAGCCCAGCTGGTGTTTTTATTTGAACTAGATATGTTACCGGAGGTCAGCTCAACCCACGTGATTGACCACATTGATGGTGACGTAAAAAATAATAAGATCTCAAACCTTCGGTATGTTTCTCAAAAAGAGAATACTAAAAACAATACCCGTAAACGAAATAGCAAGCTCCCAAACGGCGTATACGTACAAAACAAAGGGGAGAGTGTTGGTATTAAAATATGGGATGGTGAACGATTTACACACCAACGTACTTTAATTGCAACCTATTCTGAAATGATAGGGTTTCTGAGATCCCATTCGATTCAGATTGAGCAAGCCCAAGATGGGCAATCGAAATTTGACTATATTACCGAACATTTTGAGCCTACTGTAAACTGGCAACTGAATTTACATAATCACGGATTCGGTCATTTTAGGATACTGGGAAGAAGGAACTCCCATGAGGATTATAAAGAAATCGTCGTGGCTCCAAATAAAAACTACAAAAAAATTCGCGATTATATCGACACTACTGATATTCCAAAAATTACTGAGTTAAAGAAATTAGCTGGTTAGGAGGCTTAAACCATGGCTACATTAGCAGAAGAGCTACGCAAAAAACAGAAAGCATCGGAAGGGGCGAATGGCCGCGACGAACAAAAATTAACTCTTTCCTCTAAACAGCCGCAGCAAGGCCAAGGTGGTGGGGGTAGGCCAGTTTTTGGGTTATCCGGTGACCCAACTACAGAAAGATGGGAGATCTCCCCTGATGAAAAAAAGAAGCTAGAGGAGCAGGATAGAAAAGATCAAAATAACTGGAGCGGTAAGGGGACAGCGGTCTCAACCGACCCCAAGGACGTTCAGCGTCAAATTGATGAAGAAGAGGAAAGAAAAAGAAAAGAGTTGGCGAAAAAAACGGGTGGTGAGCAGTTTGTAAGAGATGCTGGCGAAGGTGTGCGAAATACTATGCAAGGCTACAAAGACAGAATGCAACCAGTTGAAGCTCGGCAAGTATCTGCAGGGGTGGATGGTATGCAAGCCTCTCAAGCCGCTTTTGCTGAGGCAATAAAAGCTCAACAAATCCAAGGCACTTCATACGACCCAACCCTCGCCGGTAGAACGCAGATAGGCCAGGCAACTACTTTCCAAGGTGCATCAATAGACCCTTCGCAACAATCTCAATTCCGCGCCCAGCAAGAAGCTTTGGGCGCTCAAATTCAAAATGCTCCTAGTACTGCTGAGGCTCAAGGTAAACTTGCTCAGGAAGATGCTATCAAGCGTGCAATGAGCCAGGCTGCATCGGCTCGGGGTGGAAATATCGCTTTAGCCCAACGTGCTGGACAACAACTACTTGCAGAGGAATCTGCTAAAATTGCAGGTCAAACTCAACTTGCAGCCGCTCAAGAATTATCACAACGCCGACAACTCCTTGCGCAGATTGCACAACAGGGACGTGAACAAGATCTTCAATTGGCTACACAACAAGCCCAGCTTGCTCAACAGGCGGGAATACAAGCTGCTGAATTGGGAACTAAAGTTACTCTGTCCCAGGCAGAACTTGACCAGGCCAGAGAACTCACCAATGCAGCGCTCGCTACTGACGCTTCCAAATGGACGGCGCAATCCAGCTTCGAAGCAGCAAAAGCCAACCAGGACGCTTCTCTCAAGGCAGATATTCAGACAGCTCTTAATAACATCGACGTCTCAAAATTCAACGCCAATGCCCAAAACCAAATGGAGCAGTTTAAAGCTGATGCTAACCTAAGGGCCAATATAGCTAATCAAGCTGCTGACTTACAAGCGAAAGGTATGAACTTAGATGCTATCTCAAAACAAATGGGTGTCGAAATAGATGCTCTGAAATCTTTGTTAGGCGCTTCTACTGCAGTGTTCCAAACTAAAATGACCCAGGTTATAGCTGAAGACGATAGAAAGGCCCGTGAAAAGGCTGGAGTAATAGGCGCTGTAGCTACTGGCGTTGCTTCTATCTTCTCTTAACTAAAAAAGGAACTACAAAATGGAAAAACTATATCCGTTAATGGCCAATAAACTTTTGGAGGAGGAGGAAAAGAAAAAGGGACTTCAGTCTACACAGCCTCAACCTACACAGCCGATTCAAACCCGATTTGATATTCCATCAGGTACAGCTGAGGAATTAAACACCCAATTACAGAGTGCTCAAACACCTCCCCCACCTGCACAAACAGGAGTCCCACAACCTGTTTCAGTAACCCCCGAGCCCGCGTTTCAGTTTGCACCTCAAGTGGCCGTCCCTGTCACCAAAACCCAAACCCAAACTACTGAAAAGTCAGTAGTGATGCCTCCTGCGTATGGACAAGCCCAGCAAGAATTAGACGCTCTACAGCCGGCAAAACAAAAGAACCTGGAGGAAGCTGCTAGAATTGGACAAGCTGCAGCTGACCTAGAAAACGCCGCTATTGAAGCGAAGATAAAAGCTGATGAGCAAAACCAGATAAAACAAGCCGAGCTCACTAAAAAACGTGAGGAAGAGTTTTCTAGAGTTGACGCCGACTTGCAGGCAAAAGCCGATGCGATATCCAAACATGAGATAAAAGATTTCTTTGCGAATAAATCCACCTTCTCAAAAATCATGCTCGGGATTGCCGCAGGGGTGGGACAATACTCGTCCTCCCAGACAGGTGGCCCTAACAACGCCATGATTATTATCCAAAATGCGATCGACAATGATTTCAGACAACAAAAGGCTGTGCTGGATAAGATGAAGTCTGATTACGATATTTCCAAAGGACAACGTGGTTTGACTCAAGAAAAGTATGATAGGGCAATATCCGACCTAAACATGACCCACGCTCAGGCTCTCTCTAAAGCGGGTGATTTGATTAAACAGAAAGCAGTCACTCAAGTTAAGAAACCAGAGATACAGCAACAGCTTGAGGCCAATTCTATTGCTCTCCAAGAGAGAGCTGCTCAGATGAAACAAGTTGAAGCGGAAAAACTCAAACGGGAAGTCATAAAAATCACCCAAACCGACCAAAGTGTACAGACTGTTGGTGGCCCTAGTGTCGAATTGACGGGTAAAGCTCAAGATTATATGAATAAATCAAAACCGATTGAAAAATACACTGCAGCCAAAGATTCTTACAGAAAATTTAAAGAACTTCCTGATGATGTTGCTGTCCTTAATTTTATGGTTAAAGATATGGATCAGGGTAGCATTCCTCCGGATATGCTTAAACTACTGAAAAAACGAAACTATATGGATAACGCTGGTAACTGGCTTAGAGAGAATTTCATCGGTGGACAGGATCCGGAGTTGAAAAAGGAACTGGAAAAATCACTGAAAACCACAATGGATAGAACCCGCGAGGAGGCTAAAAGGGATATAGCCGTGGTTGATTATCTAAATAAATCAGCAGGAATGCCTCCATCTGGCTTATTAGACATGCCAGAGGAGCAAAAACCCAACCGTGGTGTGGTTATGAGGAAACCTAAATGAAAATTATAAACGTAATTGGACCGGATGATAAAGAAATCCAAATCCAAGAAAACCAATTGGCTGACTACCAAAAGAAGGGGTTTGAGCAATCTTATTCCCTTGTCGACCCTCAAGGCAATCCTACTATCGTTCCGTTCTCTTCATTGAAATGGGCCAAAGACCAAGGATTCAGACTCAACCCCGAATTTGCTGATGAAGCCGACGTGGGTAAGTTGGAGTCCGGCGCCCGTGGGTTCCTGAAAGAAATGTCCATGGGTTTAGCTGACGAAATCGGTGGTGGTATTGGAGGGGTTCTAACAGGTAAAGGATATTCTAAAGGGAAAGAAGAGTGGCAGGCCAAAGATTCTTTAGCCGACCTTGCTAACCCGAAATCTTATGGGACGGGACAGGCTGTAGGTATTGCAGGCTCCATGGCTCTCCCTCTCGGTGTGGCAGGTAAAGGACTATCCAAAGTAATGCAGGCAGGCGCTCTACAGGGTGCTGTGCAGGGTTTTGGTGAGGGTGAAGGTCTAGAAGGATCTCTTAAAAGTGCTGCTGGTGGAGTTGCCCTAGGTGCGGGAATCGGTGCAGGAGTTCAAGGACTATCAAAAGTAGCATCGGGACTTGTAAACGTCGCTTCAAAGGTTGCTCCTGCCGTAAAAGAAGGAGTGACTACAGGACTAGAGAAAGCAGCTAAGCTTGGAGGTTTATCAGATGAGGCTGCCGCTTCATATAAAAATTTCCTGTCGAACCCAGCACTATTAAAAGAAGCTGAAGAGGCAGCAGCAAAATACTCACAGAAATTGCCAGAATTGACTAAAAGAGCTCAAAGTTTTTCAGACGACATAGCTGAAGCTACAGGTAACTATTTTGAAAAACAGTTCAAAGAAACACTTTCCACTATCTCAAAAGAAGATTTAGTGAAAGTAAAACAGGCTGTCGGTAATGCTCTGTCGGAAACAAAAACCAACCCAAAAGACTTTTCTAAAAATGTAAAAGATTTGCTTATCTCAACCACATCGAAGGCACCTAAAGCTACAGGTGAATACGCATGGGAACTAAGGAGAAACATAGACGACTTGCTTTACAGAGAAGGCCAGAGAAATGCTTCTCTAAACCGATATGATACCGAAATTCTTTCTAAACTACGGGAGTCTGTCCAAGATATTCTCCACACCAACCCCGAACGGTTTGAGGCAGATAGGCTTTACACAGAATATTCCGACATGTGGGGTAATGGACTTAAGAAAGAATTATTAGATAAACAAGGAAAAGTGACAGGTGCAAAACTCGATCAGCTCCTAAATCCCAAAAGACAGGGAGAAGGTCGTAAACTTGATATAGAAGAGAAATGGGATAATTTAGAAAGTTTTCTAGAAAGAAACTCAGACAGTTTACCCTCAACTCTAAAACAGAAATTTCAAGAATTTAAATCTGAAAGAAACCCACTTAAACTGTTAAAAGAGTATAACAAGTTAAAAGGTGAATCAGGGTCAACCACGGGACGCACATTAGGAACACTCGTATCAGGCCAGGCCTTTGGCCCTTTGGGTGCGGCAGTAGGCGCGGCTGTGTACAACCCTGCCCAGGTTTTGCAGGCCCAACAATTAATTGGAAAGGCTGGTAGAATAGGTAGTCAAGTTGTTTCTAAAACAGCTACCGTGGTCGATAGATTAATGGCCAGAGGGTTTAGTAAACAGCAGGCAGAGCAATTGGCTGCAAAAATGGGTACAAGTCTTATGATGGGAGGGGAAAATGAGTGATTTACGTTTTAAGAGGGGTTTTAACCTTCTAGAGCATTTTAAAGGTGGTTTAAGGTGTTCTCACCTACCCCTTATTCAAAGTTCAACAGAAACGATTTATGAAAGGAGAATTTTCTGTGGAAGAGATTTTTAAAGAACTATTATCAAAATTGGACGCCCAGAGCGTTTTTGTATTACTGGTGCTGTTCGGTATCTGGAAGGTTGCTATGCGGTTCATTGACAAATTCGGGCAGCACGGTGATGAGGTAGTTTCGACATTAAAAGAGATACGTGACGATCTGCATAAACTATCTTTAGATGTGGCTGTGGTTGCAAACAGGGTGGATGGGCATGAAAGGCGTATTGAAAAGATTGAAGGTAAGCTGGAGACTTAAGCCACCCTCTTTGAGGCCCCATATTGAATTGAGCCTTGAACTTTAGAGGCTAACCTCCTACCACTATTGTCAAATACCTCTACATAATCTACCGTTTCTATCAACTCGTTCCATCTAAAATGGAGGTCCGAGAATGTGTGGAAAGTCTCCATATGAAAGTCGTGTTCTCTGTCTAGCCAGACAATTCTATAATAATTTATCATTTTGTCTCTCCTTTATTTCAAACTGAAATACATGGCACTTAGACTTATCGTCAGAACAGCTGCTAAAAAGTATTCTAGAATCATGACACACTCTCCTGTTGGGGTTCTATAATACTCTTCGGCAGTGAGCTATAAATCTTTAGTTTTTGTTTTTGACAGTTCGTCTAACTTACTGTTCTGTTTATCTAAAATAAGTCTCCATTTACGGACATGGTAAGCTAAAAAGCCCCAAATAATTAAAAGTATAGTTAAATTGACATAGTTTATATCTTTCATTTTTTCTCCTTAAGCTGCTTTTTGAAGCAACCTTGCTAGTTTATTGCGTGGCTTATAAATCTCATTCCGCATCGCAGGAATTTCCTCGAACGTCTCTGTAATATCACCTTCTTCCGCGATTGCGTACCCATCTTCAAAAACTCTTAGAACGCCTCCTGAAAGGCTATAGTGAACCTCGTATTTATCATCTGGTGTGCGGAAAACAGTGACATCATCTAGCATCCAGGGATAGGTGAAAATTGGCCGTAAACTTTCTATTTTCTGTGATGCCGAGATAACCATACGCTGCATTTCTGCATATCTGTCAGACCCGCCCTTTCCCGGACTGAAAATTCCAGGAATAGCAGATATCTGCCAGTCCCAGTCCTCAGGTCGTGAATTTCCAATCACATAAGCAAACTGAATATTTGTTTTGAATCGTCTACCATCTTCAAGATTTGGGGATAGGATACGACGTGTTTCGGAGGCAACCCACTCTTTTAGACGTTGGTCAATAATCTCATAGGTATGGGCCTGTCTTTCACATGACCTGTGTGAAGCTGGAGTGAACACATAGTCACCTTTAGATTTTGTGTATCCACCGGTGGACTTTGACTTATCTACGCCGAATAGGCCAGTTTCCACTAACTTATCGAACCAGTTGTTGACAGTCTGTCGGGTGACCTCACAGCCAAGGGCTTCCATTGTGGCGTGAACTTTATTGCTGCTGATATAAGGCCTTAACCCCATATGAACAAATACAGACAACACAATTCGAAGGAAGAGCTTATGGTTTTTATCGCAGTGTTTACGTTTACGTTGGAAAAGGGATGCAAAAGCTTCACTTAGAAACTCTGGAACGTTTTCAATCGTGTCCAGTTTCTTTAGAGGGTAAGGGGTGTATTTGAACCCTGTCGGTCCTTGCCATTTGTTGGTTAATTTTTTTGCGTGGCGGGCAGCCTCTTTGGCAATCTGTCGAGCTTTTTCAATTCTATCGTTCATTCTAAAACCTTTCTTTTCTGTTCTTATTCAAGATAACACATAGGTAAAATTTGTCAAGGGGTCTAATTTGCTCAAGGGGGATTTCCTTCTTTAGTAGATTTGAGCAATTTAAGATTCCGACCCCCCAACCACTATGTTACACCTGATACTTTGGTGGAGTGGTCGGTTGGGCACAGGTGGTAGCGACCCTTGGGGTAGAAACTAGTAAAGGAAACTCGCCACTCTCCTCCTCAGGAGGTTCCACATAGGATTGTACCAAAGCCTTCCCTTTTCGCAGTATCTTATTAAGTTTAGCTCGGGTAGTGTTGAACTTACGTGCAAGGTCACGTTCGCTTAACCCCTCACAGAAAGCCTCCCAAACCTCATACTCGTAGCTTCCTTCTGTAAACCCTGTGTGTAAAACAGCTGACGCTCTTCTATAAAACTCCTCTTGAGAGTTTTCACGTGCAAGTTTTGTAGGGCCGAGGCTTGAAACATTTAGTCTCCCATCTCTATCCCACCGAGGCTCCAAGTCTCTAAATCCTTCCCCTTCGATTTTATCTAGCCATTCCTTCTCTAAAGCTTTAAACTCTGAAGTTTTCCAAAACGCTGTGCTGCTCATATTTACGTCCTCTTTTACCAAAACTGAAATAGTCCTGGCTTCCTTATTATGTCTGAAATTTAGACAGATGTCAAGTAATTATTATACAAATCCATAAAACCAATCAACCTTTTAAGAGAGAGGAGAAAGAACTATGACCGACACACGAACACTTCTTGATAGTATCACGCAGATATATTTGAACCGTTTTGCTGAGTTAGAAGAAATTATACGTCAAGAGGGTATCACAAAAGACGTAAACACAGAGTTAAAAAATATAGCAACTCACTGTATAACTGTAGAAAAGTTGCTGATTGAAGAGGCTTCAAAGCTCGCATCCGCACTACCGAACTATAAAACAAAATTGGCCGTAGCACGGACCGGAGAGAAAAATGAATAATGAAATTAAGATTATAGGTAGAACTTTGGAGTTTGATTCGTTTGTAATCAATTCCTTTCTAAAATCCTACCGGTCTGTAAAAGATAGTATCCCAAATGGGGAGTATTATCATACCCATTCAAAGCTGATTATAGACTACCTCAACCGTTTTGAAATTAAGTTTGCTGTTAACCCACTTGACTGTAACCAGATTTTCGGTTGGCTGCTATGTGACCCAAAGTCAAACACTATCATTTATGCCTATGTGAAATTCCCATTTCGTAGATTTGGGATTTTCAATGAACTCTGTATGGCGTCTCAAATCAACTGGGATGAGCAAGTATTTTGCAGGTTTTTAACTTTCCCAGGACAACAAATTGCACATAATTTGAACATAATCCATTCGGAGATTGCCATATGAACGTTAAATCATTTAGAACACATCAGGCTGTTATGCTCCCCTCAGGACGAAGCTTTACACTTTTCCATGAGGGGGCGGAATATCAAAAGGCCTATCTTCAAGATGGGATGATTGTAATTGACGGAACACTATTCGTTCCTTTGAACAACGTGTGCTTTTTCAATATTTTAGGAGAGAAAGAAAATGAGCCACAACCTAAGCAGGAACCCCTACCTGGACAGAATACTAGCCAATCAATCAGAATTGAACAAACCAAAAAAGGTCGAGGTTCTAACCCCCGAGTTCCACAGCCAGAATAACTTCATCAATGATCCAGCCAGACTTAAAGCTGCACTTACAACAAGAAGGTCTGGAAAATCAATGGGCTGTGGAGTTTACGCGGTCAAAACAGCATTGGAATTCCCGGGATGTAATATCCTCATTCTCGGTCTCACGCGGCAATCAGTCAAGTCTGTCTTCTGGAAAGACATTCTCACCTTTCTTAATAAGAAACATGACCTTGGGATGGAGCCGAACAAACAGGAACTCTCTATGACTTTTCCAAACGGCTCAGTGATAAGACTTTCAGGTGCTGATGATTCCCCAGAAGAGGCTGACAAACTGTTAGGATGCAAGTACAAGCTCATTATCATTGATGAAGCAGCAAGTTTTCGACAGGATTTAACCCGTATTGTCTATGAGACTCTGTTACCAACCACCACAGACGAGCGGGGGACTATTTGCCTTGTTGGGACCCCAGGAGACGTGGCAAAGGGAATGTTCTTTGAAATAACAACCCACACCCATACAGCTAGGAAATGGAGCCTTCATAAATGGACGGCCTCAGACAATCCGTTTATGAAAGAACAGTGGGAGGAAGAGCTCCAAGAGATGCTCACAACAAACCCTAGGATTGAAGAGACCCCATGGTTCCAAAGAATGTGTCTAGGACAATGGGTCGTCGACTCTTCAAATTTAATCTACAGGCTGAATGATTGGAACGTCATACAGGCCCGTAACGAACGTTTAGACCAGCTTGTATTATCTATTGACCTTGGATTTAATGATGCATCAGCTTTCGTGTTAGGTGCCTACAATTCGAAAGAATCAGATAAGGTTCAAATCATTGAGGTTTATAAAGCCAAGGAGATGGACGTTACGGATGTTGCAGCTAAAATTAGGGATTTCCAAAACCGTTACGAGATCTCGGCAATTCTAACCGACCCCGCTTCAAAGCAAGTGGTGGAAGAGCTAAAACGGAGATATCAACTTCCACTCCGATCTGCAGAAAAGTCAGAAAAGATGCGGTGGGTTGAAATTGTGAATGCGGAAATGAAAATGGGGCGTGTCGAGATCCTGCAGAGTTGTGGTGAAATATTATCTGAGATGAGGGAGTTAGTGCGTGACCCTCGGAGTGATAAAAACATCGAGCACCCTGCATGCGAAAACCATCTATGTGATGCGTTTCTGTATCTCGTTCGCCACGTAAAGAATTACACTTTTACCGAAGCACCTAAACGCGAGTTGGATCCCGATAAGTTGGCTAAACAGCGCATGCAAGATAAACTTAAACAAATTCAAAGGAATAAACAAACCCCATGGTGGAAGACTTGACATATTAAAGTTTTCCTGAGATAATCCGATTAGTCTTTTAGAACACAGAAAGAAAGGTGGTTCCAAATGTTTAAGAAATTGTTAGTTTTAGTTGGATTCGGGCTAGTTGGGTGCGGTCGAGTAGATTCCTTCTTGATTGAGCAATGGGAGGGTCCTGAGGCTACCGGTCAACGTGCGAACGAAACCCGCAATAAGGTTCGGCAATATTTCAAGGATTTTAAGAACTCGTGCCGTGAAAACAAGAACATCCAGTGTATCCGCCATTTAAACATGGTCGACGAAGTGAGAGTTGTGGAGGATATCGGAGGCCCTAGAATAGAGGGAAAATTCAGTGACTACGGGAACGGGGTAAAAACTATTCAGATTTTGGATAAAAACTGGAAGAGTGATTTCCATTTGAAGCATGCGCTATGGCACGAAATGGGACACGCAATCGGCAGAACCCACGGAGATTCTAATCTGATAATGCGCAGCCGCGTCCTTTCTGATGAGGAAGCTGCTGCTGTAGACAGTGCTTTGAAAGAGTTGACTTTTTAAGAGCATTAAAGTTTCTGGTGTGGGCGTCGATGAAAGGGATACAAGGAATAGGAGGTGCCCAATGATTCAAATTAAACCTACTGCTTATGGTTGGCTTGTCACAATCACCCGAAACCATATAATTGAGAGAGTCTCTTTTACTAAAAAAGAATGGAATCTTCTATCTGAATTCATTGCAAACCATAAACGTCTAGTGGAAAGTCTAGAGGGATAAGTCCCTGAATCTATTGCGGTGGCATATGCCACTCCTTTGATTCTATTGGCTTTTAATTCGCTGTCACGGCAGTCTGACTGGTGTCTGTCCCTTCCTTAACCCCAACCGTAAACACTAAAGCGTTTAAATTCAACCCCTCTGAAGCTACAGACTCAGGATAAGCATCTTCCACCCTAATTTTTATAGAGGTGCATTTTTGCCTACTTGGTTTGATTTCGTATAGGTAATTCCCCAGAATATCGCCCCACACATCAGAATCACCCCAAAACGCATCGCTCCCCCAATCAGCACCTAAATTCGCATCCACCGAGAAAGATTCAGAATAATCGTCTGAATAGTCGTAATAGCATTTCACTACGAGCTTATGGTTACCTACCAAGTTCCCAATCACCCCAACCCTATAAATCCGTTGGAAGCCTGCTAATCCTGCAAAACTCAACCATCCTGTTTCAACCGAGGACTTGATAACTGATCCATCGAAACCATAAGCACTCGTTTCTTGATAAACGGAATCACTGGTAGCAAATACATAATCTCCATCCACACCCCAAACCCCGTTGGAAACGGCTTGCACGTTGAAGTTTTGAGTAGTCCACATTTTGTGGAAGTAGTCGTAAACGAGTTGGGTTTTGGTGCCATTGAGAATTACTCTCACCAAATTCTTATCTACCACGATTTGAGAGGCCTGGACTTCATATTGGTTAAAAGACTCCACAGGAGCACCAATATAGGAAGATGATAAACCTCGGTCCAATAGCCAGAAACCCTTGGTGGATTTAAACAAAAGACCGTCTGGGATAAGTACCACCGATTCGGCAGATACACACCCCACATCAGCATTCACTCTGGTCAAGGAATAGTTGGCATCCCGTCCAAGTTCGTCAGGTCCCTGCCCATTTAATACAAAAATAGCTCTTTTCTTGAAGACTACTAATTTATCGTCCAAAACATTAAGACTAACGATGTCCCCACCATCAGCAGGAACATTGACATATAAATTTGAATTGAAGTTTACCCCTTCCCCTTGGAAATGCTCTCTGGAATAGAATAGTTCGTTCTTGTCTGCGATGAAAAGACGATTTTGATAGGAAGTACACACATTACTTGAGTTGGGTGAGTAGTTTTCTAACTGAGCCGTCGTGTAAATGAGCGCCCGGGACGTGATGGAGGCATCGGCTAAGGTGTCCAGAAACACGACAGTATCAGTCGAGGGGTCGTTGTAAGTAGGCGATGTATCAGAGGAAACTTTATAGAACAGGGAACCCCCAGCTGTGGTTCGATACACCGCAATTTGAATCGATTCTTTTTGAGTGACGCGAAGACACGGAACGGCAACATCCACGCCTTTAGGGCCTCCCGAGACGGTGTGAGAAACTGCTATACTTGGTGCCGAACGATGCATTTGACCTTTGGAATCAATCCACTCATACACAGCCACATATTGATAAGTTCCATTGGCCACTGAGCCTGCTGTAACAGAATTCGCCACTTCTAAAGCATCAGGATAGAGGTGGAAGTTTTGTTCCACTACTGTCTCCCCATCGTAAATCTTCAGGAAGCCTCCGGGGATATGCAGGTTTTGTCCAAGGGTTGCTGTTGGGCCGATATTGGCCGTGTTTAAAGAAAGTGTGATTTGTTCTATTCCTGAAAGGGTTAGTGATTCAGTATTTGACGCCACTATCCGGTTTTGTCTTAGTCCTACCAGGATAAGTTCATTAGCTGAAGCGGCAACCACAGCGGGTAATAGATTATCCGTAGCAGGGTGCCCATAGGCAACGTCTGGTAGAATACGAGCCTCGGGAATTCCGAGTGTGCCTTCACCTCCCCAATAAGCACCCCAATCCATCCCCCACCCACTCCCATCTATACGGTCTTCGTTGGAACCAATCAAAAAGTAGGTATTTTGTAGGTTTGCTGCGGACTCATAGACCCCCAAGAATCGAGTCACTGAATCGGCTCTATAAGCCTTTGAGGCTAATCCCAAAGAGCGAATGTATTGGTTTGATATAGTTCCGAGTCCCGTGGAGGGTTCCAAAAGTGCTCGTTTAATCTGGTGGTTTAATAAAACAGCTGCTGCATATTCTATAAATATTTCGAACTGTCCGGTGGACTCGTTCCAAACGGAAGTGAGGTTGGGTTTATCAGAAGAGGTATCGGAGTCGAGGGTTTGAGCTGCCACGTGGTCGATGAAGTTGAGATACAGAAGAGCTGATTTAACCCCCGCAGTAGTGTCGTACCAACTTAAACACAAGTCTAAGTCCCCGTTATAACTGATACAAAACGATTGAATGTCGGTGGCCGCTGTGTATTGGACAGGGTCCACACTCCCACTTAAATCGCTCCCCAATTCCCCGGTACCATCGATGTAGCACAACGTCAAATACCCGTCCACGTCCAGATAAGTCACTATCAGCTTGCTGCCCACCACGATAGCGTCATAGATAGGGGTCGTGGTGTCTGGGTTGTCTATGACCTCGTTTGGTGTCTCTAACCCTGAATCGGTAAGTCTGTAGCAGTTTATGGTCTCTGACACGGTATTGTAGCAAAGGATATAGAAAATGTTTTGAATAGCGTAAACTGAAGGGTGGGATAAGTCATTGGCGATTTGAGTATTGTTTACGGACGTCAGGCCAGTGACTCGGTCTTTGATGAGATAATAAACCCCACCTCTGGTGTCCTCCCACACGTAGCACAACTTATTATCCGAGGATAAGGCTACTGAAGCATTTGTTTGCTCGTATGAATTAGCTATCACCGGTTTATTTTCGGCGGTAACGTTGATGAGCTCCCCTTTGTTTAGGAGGGTATTTGTCGTGGAATTATAGGAATAGAGAGCATATGATGAGAGGATTAGTAGCTCGTTTTGATAAGATTCGAGTTTGAAAATAGAGTCAATCGTGGTTCCAATTCTCTCATAACCGTTGACCTTGGAAAGCGTACCCGTGGATTGTTGGGTCATGTTTTGAACCACCAGGTTACCTTGCTGATTCAAAAGCTTCTTATCGGTTTTAGTGTTAATCCCTTGGGCTAAAGAGAGCGGGACTTTTTGTTTAATGAGGGCCATTTTAGCTTCCTATCTGGGTGTGTATTGGCTGGCCGGCCTGTTTTTCTAATTCCTTCTTTTGGAAGATAAAGAAATCAGACCCGAGTTTGAGATAACACTTTGACCATTGAGGTATGGAAAGAATTGAACCGTCTTGGAAATGAACGTCCATCCTATCCATCTGGGCATGGTGGTGGTGCCCTACCACATTCTTTAAACTCTTAAAGAAAAACCAGCGTTTATATTTGAAATTATACATCCATATCTCCTTTGGAAAAGACTTCATAAAAGGTGGAATGGCCATTTGACCTTTTGTAGGGGTTTCCCCTTAAAACAGGAGCATAAAATGGCTATTTCGAAAACGTTCAACAACACAACCTATTCAATTCCAACACTTAGAGGGGAAAATGGGTACGAAAACACATTATCCCAGTATTTACAAGCTCTTGCAGACTATTCCGCAACTACCACTTTTAACAAACAAGCTGTTCGTAAAGCTACAGCAACCCCCGTGACGGTGTCAGCTTCTACTGATTGCACTATCATTGTCGATTTAACGGGGCCAGGTGCATCCACGGTAAACCTCCCCGCTGGAGCCGATAAGCAAATCTTCGTTATCGTCGATGGTAAGGGTGACGCTTCCACCAACAATATCACCATTGATGCCAACGGCTCTGAAACCATCGAGGGTTCTTTGACCAAAGTGATCAGACTAAACAGGGAATGTCTGGTTCTTCAGTATTCCTCCTCGGCTGGAGATTGGAAGGTTATCGGTGGGTATGTTCCTAACATGGTAGGTGGCCCAGCCTCCGCAACGGACAACGCCATCGTGAGATTCGATGGGACCACTGGGAAATTGGTGCAGAATAGTCAATACGCAATCGTCGATG
>Ga0315905_10002865_pt1 | contig 17981 bp, 12 predicted proteins | sample LakEriMetagenome_5_FD_203522 | JGI IMG/M metagenome (GOLD analysis project Ga0315905, IMG submission 203522) | Freshwater fungal communities from buoy surface, Lake Erie, Ohio, United States - Buoy 4 MA121 | ecosystem: Environmental > Aquatic > Freshwater > Lake | place: USA: Lake Erie, Ohio... | reverse complement strand
TCTAGTCCCTCTTCTCTTGAATTTAACTCATCTAATCTTTGTGAAAGTTGAGTATAGTCTAAATTTTCATTTTGATGAGTTTTATCAATAGGTTTACGCGATGAAATCTCTTTCTTTTTAACAGCTTTTGGATAAGAACAATTTACCCTAAGTTGAGCGTTACCTTGCAAAATATCATTTTTTTGCTCATCATTAAATTTTATCCATTGTTTTCTGAATAATTCAACTACTTCAGTTGAAAGATCATTGTGATTTTCGTTGTTAACTTGGTAATTATCCATAGTATTTTCTATCAATCTAATTAATCAAACATTCAAATTCATCTACCAGTTCTTTAAGTTCTTGAACAATATTTGGTGGTGAAGCCGAACTTAAAACAACAGGAATTGCATTTTCTGAAGCCGTTGAAAATGTAGTTTGATTTTCTCTAATAAAAGCATCAAAAATCTTTATTTTTTGCTCTTTTACAACATTATCCATGAATCTTTGATGAGCATTAATTGGTCGTTCAGCATGAACCTTTACCATTGTAAATACTACTCCAATAATTTCAGGATCAATCACTGGAATGTTAGCTTGTTTCGTATAGAAATTATACTCTTCGACAAACTCCCTAACACTTTTCTTTAAATAGGATATTCCTAATGTTGATAAATGGTCTGGTCTTGATGGTATTAAGATGTAATTACTAGCTGCTATAGATGTTTTAGTGACAATATTGAAATTGGGAGGGCAGTCAATTAAAACAAAGTCATACTGTGATTTTAATTTTTCTAATCCTTGAGAAATTGAACTAAAACAATTGAAGTATCTTGATGCTTGTTCATGTCTGTCAATTCCTCCAGCCAAAATACCAGCAAGTCTCATATCAATGTTAATTAAGTCTAAGTGAGAAGCAATTAAATGTAATGAACCTTTTCCACCCTGTTCTTGTATTTTTTTATTAATTTTACTTGGATTAACCGTCACATCATTAAATGATTTAGAATTAGCAATAGGCTTTATTAATGAAGTAAAAAATGTCTTTAACGTCAGTTCTTTTTCTTCAAACAAATTCCATTGATCGGAATTAAAAAAGGAAAATGTTAAACTGCACTGAGGATCAGCATCAATTAATAACACTCGATACCCTCTACAGGCTAATTCTGTTCCTAGATTAGCGGTGATAGTGGTTTTACCAACTCCACCCTTGTAGTTAATAATAGATACTACTTTCATACTGAAATCGAAGTGATTTTTGCAAAAGAGATATAGTTATGGATTAAAACCCATGTTCACATTATACTACTAAGCGTCCGCAAATGGCAAATGTAGGTTGGGTTGAGGAACGAAACCCAACATCACCCATAGTATCTTGCGCTTAATGTTGGGTTTCACTTCGTTCTACCCAACCTACTCGTTGCCAATATCATCATCAAAAATAATTTCCTCACCTGCACCCCACATCATGTCATACATACCTTGACGCACAGCGCGATGAAAACTGGAATATTCCCAATCCTTTGGTGCTGTTACCAAACCATGTTTCACCGGATTATAATGAATATATTCAACATGATTTTGAAAATCTATTTCATCTCTAATTAAATGTTCCCAAAAACGATATTGCCATATAGCCCGTTGTTTTTTATTTTTTCTAGATATAGATATATTTTCTGGTGAAATAGTTTCACATTTACGACTAAAATAACTTTTAATTAAACGCCAACGGGTAGAAAAATCATGATCATTTTCTGGTAAAGTCCAAATACAGTGGAGATGATCAGGTAAAATAACAATAGCATCTATAATAAATGGATGTTTCTGCATTACATAACCAAAAGCATCTCTTAATAAAGAAACATTTTTTGGTAAAGATAATATTTTTTGTCTTTTCTCTGTCACCACTGTAAAAAAGTATGTTCCTCCTGCCACTTTGGCGCGGCGATATTCCATACTATAAATATCCTGTGAATAAAGTTTTTATAAACTTGATTTTACCCCGTAGGTTGGGTTGACGCAAGGAAACCCAACATTAATTATACAGCACTTCCCGATGTTATAAGGTACAAGAACCCCACCCCCAACCCCCTCCCCGCAAGCGAGGAGGGGGCTTAAGATGTACCTAGAGCGGAAACCCCTGTAATATGTTGGTGGGTGATGTTGGGTTTCGTTCCTCAACCCAACCTACAAATACTGGAGGTTATAAAGAATGAGTAATTATAATATGTCGGTGGGTGATGTTGGGTTTCGTACCTCAACCCAACCTACAAATATTGGCGGTTATAAAGAATGAGTCAAAGTATGCCCGAATTACAGCAGATTTGCGGTTTATGAGGTACAGTAACCGATATATCTGGAAAAGATCCCCTAAATCAAAACTTTAATTCTGGGATTGTTCAAAAACTCCTGACTATTTTTTATCAACTTTTCACCCCAACCATTTTCTTTGAGAAACTCAATGTTTCCATAACGTTTATCTAATTTTAATGCCGTTTCTGCCGAGTTCAAACCGGCTTCTTGATCACCTTTTACATACAAGGCTACACCTAATGCTAAATGTGCTTCTGCAAAATTGCTATTGATTTTGATCGCATTTCGCCAATAATTAATTGCTGTTTCTACTTCTCCCATTTCATAGGAAACTATACCTAAGTTCGTGTAAGCTTCGGTAAAGTCAGGTTTGAATTTAATGGCTTGATTCCAATCATTAATCGCTTGTTTGTAGTCTTTTAAGAAATAGTGAGCAATACCCCGAACATAGTAGGCTTCGGTAAAGTCGGGTTTTAATTTAATGGCTTGAGTGTAATCATCAATCGCTTGTTTATAGTCTTTCAATTGAAAGTAAGCATCACCCCTAGCACTATAGTATATTGCCTTTTTAGGGTCAATTTTAATGGCTTGAGTATAATCATCAATCGCTTGTTTGTAGTCTTTTAATTGAAAGTAAGCAAAACCCCTACCACCATAGTATGTTGCATTTTTAGGATCAAGTTGAATGGCTTGAGTATAATCAGCTATGGCTTGTTTGTAGTCTTTTAATTGTAAATAAGCAAGACCCCTAAAATCATAGTATATTGCCTCTTTAGGGTCAAGTTGAATGGCTTGAGTTAAATCATCAATCCCCTGTTTGTATTCTTCCAGGACAGAGTAAATACCACCACGAAAAGCATAATACTCGGCATTTTGAGAATCAATTTTAATGGCTTGGGTGTAATCATTAATCGCCAGTTTGTATTCTTTTAATTTATAGTAAGTACCACCCCTAGTTGCGTAAGCTTTACTCATTAAGCCAGTGTAACCACTAAGGAAGCCTTTAATATCTTTAAATTCAGAGTATCTGAGACCTTGCATAGTGTATGGTGCATTTTTAGGGTCACGACGAATAGTTTCTGTTAAATCAGATATAGCTTGTTTATAGTCTTTTAATTTTGAGTAAGCGCCACCCCGCAAAGAGTGGTAGATTGCGTCTTTAGGGTCAAGTTGAATGGCTTGAGTATAATCAGCTATGGCTTGTTTATAGTCTTTTAAGTTTGAGTAAGCCCCACCCCTCATACCATAGTATGTTGCATCTTTAGGGTCAAGTTGAATGGCTTGAGTATAATCAGCTATGACTTGTTTGTAGTCTTTTAATTGTGAGTAAGCAATAGCCCTGCTATTATAGTATATTGCCTTTTTATGGTCAAGTTGAATCGCTTGAGTATAATCAGCTATGGCTTGTTTATATTCTTTCAATCCCTCGTAAGCACTACCCCTGCTATGATAGTATTTGGCATTTTTAGGGTCAAGTTGAATGGCTTGAGTTGAATCAGCTATGCTTTGTTTGTATTCTTCTAATTGTCCGTAATACAAACCCCTTAGATTGTAATAGCCAGCGTCTTTAGGGTCAAGTTGAATGAACTGAGTAAAATCAGCTATGCCTTGGCGATATTTTTTTAACTCTCCATAGGACAAACCACGCCCAGAATAAGCCAATTTAAACAGAGGATCAATTTTAATAGATTGATTATAAGCCTCAATTGCTTCAGGAAACCGCTTTAAGTAACGAAGCGTAAAACCTCGCCAGTAGTAAAGATCAAATTGATTAGGACTCAGAGCAATGGCTTTGTCAAAAGATGTTAAGGCTTCAGAATATTTATCTAATGTAAACAGCAATCTACCCCGATCTTTCCAAGCTTGAGCAAAGTTGGGATTAATTTTAAGAGCTTTATCATAAGCAGCAATGGATTCTGGGTATTTTTTCTCACTATCAAATATCACCCCCTTGAAATACCAAGCTTGATAAAAATCCGGTTTTTTGCTAATCGCTTTATCAACAGCTTTTCTCGCTTCTGCATATTTTTGAGAACGCCATAGTTGATTGGCATAATTTAGCCATGATATTTCATTATCGCTGTTTTTAGGAACTTGATCCAATGGTAATAAATATTCACTAATTACATCCTCTTCCGATTTTTTTAGTGTAGCTGGTACAGTAGTTTCGACTTTTAAATCTGAATCTATTCCTCCTTGTTCAACCAAATTTAAAAATGTCCTAATGGGAATACCAGAACTACTACCTAAATTGATTTCACCATCAAAATCGAGTGATATTTCACCTTCCACTCTGCCATGAATACCAATTAATCTTCCTTGGGTATCTAAAACTGCACCGCCACTCATTCCGCCTTTAGTAATATTACTATAAAGTAGATCATAACCATCACTTAAAACAGTTTGTATTTGCACGGGTATCAGAGAACTTTGATTATTGAAACTTAGATAAGTATTTAACTTAATGACTTGCTGTTGGCTCAAAACTCCCGCTGTTAAAATCCGGTGAGGTTTGTTTTTATTTTGTTGTTTATTACCAGGAAAACCAGAAACAAACACTTTTTGATCTTTAGTGTTTAAACTATAATTTGCTAAAGTTGCAACTTGATATTTTTGATTACTGGTAAATTGAACAACGGCTAAATCAACTCCAGGCATTCTTTTCGCATTGCTAACATTTATAGCATATCTTTGATTATCCGGTGCGACTATTTCTAACTTATCTTTTAATTTTTTTTCATCACGATTCCAGATCACATGATCTGCGGTCAACACATAATAAATATTACCTTTCTGGGCAATAATTACCCCAGAACCGATATCTGTGGGGTTAGCATTAGGAATTAACACCGTAATTTCTTGGGCAATTTTATCAATATTTTGGATTAAACCTTTTTTCGCTATCAAAGCAGAATCATCAATCTTTTTAGGCGATTTAGCAATAACTTCATTGACTACTTTAGCGACACTATAAATCGGTAAACCCCAACTATATTGACGCATTTGCTGACGTTCGGCTGTACTGGGTTTACTATTGTCAATATAAGTATATATTTTATCAGAAATAGGATAGGCATGAACGGCATTAATACCAATAACTTCACCTTGATAATTTAATATGGGTCCGCCACTCATTCCTGGTTGAACTTTATTGCTGTAACCAATGCGATAACCTCTTTGAAAATTCTTATCTGGTAATAGAGAAATTTGTCCTTCTGTAAAAACTAATTTAGCACTATCATTCACAAATCCAGCCGCGACAATTTTTTGTTCTACTGCTATAGGTGCGGAAATTCCTAAGGTAGCTATGGTATATTCTACTGTTGATTGAAACTGGAATAAAGCCACATCTTGATTTTTTAAAGATGCTGGTTTTTCTTTAATGACAGTAGCAGGATAGATTTTTCCATCTGGTGCTTGAATGCGATAAGATTCACCTAGATTAATCACATGATCATTAGTTAAAATAGTGTAATTATTACCATTTTTAGCAATTAAAGTTCCTGAAGCACTGCCATTTTTAGTTAATATTTTCACCGTGATTGATTTGGCTAAAGCTTGTAATTGTGCTGAAGTTAATAGTTTTTTTGTAGGTTCTTGTGCGGTAACTGGTTGAGGAGAAATCAATAACAATTGCTGAGGAATAGTTAATAAAGCAGTTGTGCAGATGAGGGTAAAAAATAGGTGTTTCATGATCTTTTTTTGTTTGAGTAAATTAGGGGATGAATATAAGTAGGTTGGGTTGAGGAACGAAACCCAACACTTCTTGACAACTTCTTTAAGTAGGTTGGGTTGAGGAACGAAACCCAACACTTCTTGACAACTTCCTTAAATTAGTTGGGTTTCACTTCGTTCTACCCAACCTACAATTTTTGAGAATCTGGTGCTTGAATGCGATAAGATTCACCTGGATTGATTACATGATCATTAGTTAAATAAGTAGGTTGGGTTGAGGAACGAAACCCAACACTTCTTGACAACTTCTTTAAATTAGTTGGGTTTCACTTCGTTCTACCCAACCTACAATTTTGAGGATCTTCTTTATTGCATTTTATTCGCTGGTGGTGTATTCAGAAATTGGCGAATATCAATGTAAAATTTAAATTTATCTTCTCCAGAACTTTGTGCAATAGGTACTGTCGTAGCACTGCCAAACCAGAGTTTGTTTAACTGTTTGAGAACATCCCTAGACTTGTCCTGATGTCGCAATGTAAATAATACAGTATCACAACCACCATCAATTGAACTCACAGAACAAATTACTTTGCTCCCATTTTGAACACCATTGGTAACGTAATTAAGACTGCCGTTATTAAAAGCTGTTTGGAAGTTCTGAGAAACTATTTTACAACGTTGTTGTGGTTTAACTCCTCCTAAAACAGATGTCCAAGTTACCATTGCTTTTTGGAAATTTGGTGTCCAAAGAAAAGTAGTAGGAACAGACTTTCCATTTTCTGAGTAACGACTTGTAGAACAGATAAAGCGAATTTGATTATTAGCATCTTCTTGAGCAAAAACAGGAGTAGATGCTAATGTGGTGGTTAAAAACAGTGTGGTTAATAATGTTAATTTCATCATTTCTTAAATCTCCTAATTTGGGAAAGGGACATTTAATTTCTGTGGGGTGGGCATCCTGCCCACCCAGATAGACACACTAGAAGCTAGGAACAAGAATCTCCTAATTTGGGAAAGGGACATTTAATTTCTGTGGGGTGGGCATCTTGCCTGCCCTTGCAAATAAATAGACTAGAAGCCTATACTAATCTCAATTCTCAACAGACTATTAGCGCCGTAAACGGGAAATATTTCCCTGACGAATTGCTGTTAAGAAAGGTTGTATTTTATTTACTAGGATAGCAATACTAATACCACTGTTACTGCCATTTCTATCAAGTCGAATAGCAGTATTTACGCCAATAACTTGGGCTTGGGAATTGAGAAGTGGACCACCAGAATTACCAGGATTAATTCTAGCATCATGTTTAATGATACCATCTTGTTCGTCAAGATTGCTCAAAACACCAGCAGTAAAATTATTTTGATTGTCATAACCAAAGGGACTACCAATAGCGTATACAGACTGTCCCACTTGGGCTGATTTTGCTAAAGATAATGTGGGTAAATTCCGCTGATTACGAATTTTAATGGCTGCTAAATCTAGACCATTTTTAGCAAAGCCAATTACGTCAGCAGGAAGTCGTTTACCGTCTTCTAAAATTACAGTCACGGTTGCAGGTGCATCTTCCAAAACGTGAGCATTGGTAATAATTAATCCGTCTCGACTCACGATAAAACCACTTCCAGAAGTTTTACCAGTGTTGATGTAAACTACAGCGGGACTGGCTTTTTGATAAACTTTAATTCGTGTTTGTTCTTCTGAATTTTGAGATATGATAGATTGAGAATAGTGATTTGCTGGGGTCAAAGCCAACCCATTCGGTGATCCTAGAGCCTGTACAGATAAGACAGCAAGCCCTGTAACTGCTATCAGATATGGTTTTCTGTTCATTGGTGAACTCGGTAGACGCTAAGGTATATGAGACTGTATTCTCCATATTATCCAGGATAAATGGAAAAACCTAGTCAATGTTACGATTTTTGTAACAAAAAAATCAGAAAAATTTTCTCCTGGAAAATCTAGTCTTTGAGCAACTAAAATTGTTACTATAATTTCAGATTAGTTGTTGAAACCTTGATTCAATCTGAAACCTTAGAATTACTAGAGTGGCCTCGACTGTGCCAGCACCTTTCTACCTTTGCGGCAACTAAGTTAGGGTCTATAGTTGCGCGTAACTTGCCCATTCCTGAAACTCAGGCAGAAAGTGAGCAGTTATTAGCGCAAACTAAAGAAGTTTATGAATTGGAAAGTCGTTTACATCCGGGATTATCTTTTGAGGGTATACAAGATATTGGTGATTCCCTAGAACGGGCTGTACTGCAAAGTATTTTACCAGGGGAGGAACTTTTAGCGATCGCTACTACCCTAGCAGGTGCAAGAAATTTACGCCGTGTTATTGATAATCAGGAAAATATCCCGGTTTTAAACGATTTAGTCTCAGAATTGCGGACTTACCCGGAATTAGAGCAGGAAATTCACCGTTGTATTGACGAACGTGGGCAAGTTACTGACCGTGCTAGTCAGAAAATGGGAGAAATTCGGGGGGAATTGCGGAAAGTTCGCAGCCAAATTACCCAAAAACTGCAAAATATTATCCAAGCAAAATCGGGAGCGGTTCAAGAGCAGTTAATTACACAAAGAGGCGATCGCTTTGTTATACCTGTAAAAGCTCCGCAAAAGGACGCAATTCCCGGTATTGTTCACGATACCTCTACCAGTGGTGCAACTCTATATATAGAACCTAATAGTGTTGTACCATTGGGTAATCAACTACGTCAAATTATTAGAAAGGAACAAACTGAAGCGGAAGCAATTCGCCGAACCTTGACGGAAAAGGTAGCAGAAGTTACACCAGATTTAGAAAGATTATTAGCCATTGTCACCACTTTAGACCTAGCGGTAGCAAAATCACGTTATAGTTTCTGGATAGGTGCTAACCCACCACGCTTTGTCAATCCTGAAGAAAATGAAATTATTACCTTGCGGAATCTGCGCCACCCGTTGTTAGTTTGGCAACAGCAGCACGAACAGGGAAATGCCGTAGTACCAGTAGATTTATTGATTAGTCCTCAAATCCGGGTAGTCACTATTACAGGACCAAATACTGGGGGAAAAACGGTAACTTTAAAAACTTTGGGATTGGCGGCGGTCATGGCCAAGGTAGGTTTATTTATTCCTGCCCGTGAACCGGTGGAAATGCCTTGGTTTAGGCAAATTTTAGCCGATATTGGTGATGAACAGTCATTACAACAGAGTTTATCTACTTTTTCTGGACATATTCGCCGCATTAGTCGAATTTTAGAGGCATTAGAACCCGGTGAAAATGATTTTTCACCCTTAGCAATTAATTACCAATCTCTGGTATTACTTGATGAAGTGGGTGCAGGTACAGATCCAGCGGAGGGAAGTGCGTTAGCGATCGCTTTACTCAAATATCTCGCTAATCATACCCAACTAACTATGGCTAGTACGCACTTTGGCGAACTTAAAGCCCTCAAATACGAAGATCCTCGGTTTGAAAATGCGTCCGTAGAATTTGACGAAACTACCCTGTCACCAACTTATCGTTTGTTGTGGGGTATTCCCGGACGTTCCAACGCCCTGAGTATTGCTTTACGGTTAGGGTTAAAGCCGGAAGTGGTAGCAGAAGCGAAAACCCAAGTCGGAGAAGCTACGGATGAAGTAAATCAAGTTATTGCGGGTTTAGAAGCCCAACGCCGTAGCCAGGAAACCAAAGCCGCAGAAGCCCAAAAATTATTACGTCAAGCGGAACGCTTGTATAAAGAAGTTTCTGACAAAGCCGCTGCTTTGGAAGCCAGAGAAAAAGATCTACGTGCTTCCCAAGAAATCGCCGTTCAACAAGCAATTAGCCAAGCCAAAGGGGAAATTGCTCAAGTTATCCGTCGCTTACAACAAGGGACACCCAACGCCCAAGATGCCCAACAGGCCACCGCCAGCATTAATCAAATTGCCCAAAAATACGAACCTGCACCGACACCCAAAATTCAACCTGGTTTTATGCCTAAAGTGGGCGATCGCGTGCGGATTCCCAAATTAGGTCAAACTGCTGAAGTTTTGACAATTCCCGACGTTGAAGGCAATTTTAGCGTACGCTTTGGTTTGATGAAAATGACCGTACAACTGCAAGATATAGAGTCACTAGATGGACAAAAGCCAGAATCAGTAGTTAAACCTAAAACAACCCCATCTGTAATTGTACCAGCACCACCAGTTCCAGCCATTCGTACCTCTAAAAATACTGTAGATTTGCGCGGAAAGAGAGTAGCTGATGCTGAATATATCTTAGACAAAGCCATTTCCGAAGCCCCAGGACCCTTATGGATTATTCATGGACACGGTACTGGTAAACTCAAGCAAGGGGTTCACGCTTTTTTGCAACAACACCCCAGAGTTACTCACTACGAACCAGCCGAACAAGCTGACGGCGGTAGTGGTGTTACTATTGCCCATATATAAAACAGGAAGCAGGGGAGGTAGGGAAGGGAAGGTAAGGGAAGTAAAGGAGGTAAGGGAAGTAGGGGAAGCAGGAGTAAATAATAATTTATTTAGATGTTGAATGACCACGGACAACTGACAACTGACCACTGACCACTGACAAAATATGCTAAAAGTTATGCACTCAACCGCTAATTCCGCTATAGCAAAATCACCTTGGGAGGATTTAAGCCAAATCCCAGCCCCAAGTGCAATACAATGGGAAAATATCAAAACTCAGTTAGACTTGGCATTACTGGCACTAGAAACTTTAACTGGTATTGGTTCAGAAGCAATGCTATCCGCCGCAGTTAGTCTTAATTTAGAATCCAAAATACCAGATCGGGTGGCATTATGGCGATTACGTCAATCAAATCCTCTTCGCAAAGGCCAAGGGGGACGGAAAAAGTTAGATGTTGAGGAAGCGCGATCGCTTGTACTAATTATTTGCTATCTTGCTAAACAACATCAAGAATTAATTCGCCGCGCTGTAGGTTTATTAGAACAAATGACAGCAAATAACCAGAAACCCCACCAAACGGCTTTATTAGGAGATTATATAGATGGTTTTTGTAATACTTACCAAGAGCGTATGGAAGAAGAGGTAACAACCTCAATAGACTTACTTACGAAATTAGCTCTCAAACTGTTAATAAATTTACTTTTTTATAGTGCTGCTGGTGGACACCGGCGTTTATGGTTAGCACTAATAGACATTTCCCCAAAATAAGCTTTAATTTTCGATTTTCAGCCTAAAATCCGAAATTCCCTATTTTTTCCTTCGCAATTTGTTATGTCTTCATCAAATTCCGTCATTCGTCGCTATACCGCCCCCACTTGTACCTTGGAAATTTGGGCGCAAAATTCATCTTTGTCCCGTTGGGTGGAAAGAAATGTGATTAGAGATTTGAGTTTTCGGCTAGAATTTGATCACTCAGGACTATCAGCAGACTCTCAAATCCTGATTCAGGGTGATAACCGACAGTTAGAAGTTTTATGTGATACTGTTACCAGTTACGTCCAAAAAATTATCCAAGCATCTGCCGCAGATTTGAGTGACAGTTTATCAAATACAGATCACGATCATACAATATTAGAGTCGGAGTCACAAAGTATTCTCACATCTGTCCTTTCTACCCCGACTCCACCAACCTTTGACAACCAAACTCCCGAAGCAAAAGTTTATTTAGAACCTAGTCATAATTTAACTCATAAACTGTTTCTTGGTGATCTTGCTAACCAGACATCTGGATCTGTGATTGAATTAAGTTTACTACAATTATTTGATTTGGCAACGGTAATAGATGAATGCTCATCTAATATGATGGTCTTACCAACTATCAGCGCTGAAACTACTCGCCCCAGTTTACCTCAATGGGTTCCCATAGCCGCAGTTTTGGTAGTAGCTGCCAGTTTAACCCCATTTACCTGGCAATATGCCCAGAAAATTCAACAAAATCAGCAAAAAATAGCCAAAAACAACCATCCTAGCCCGGAGAAAGCTCAAGTTGAAGATCCTGCCCTTTCTTTTAGCAACGCCCTGCCAATACCACCAATAAACTTAAATACACCTGGAACACCGCTAACCCCACCACCTATCAATTCTACCACACCCTCACCATCCCTTTCCTTTCCCAATGGAACTATCCCAGCCGCACCAAAAACATTACCTCAACCTGCATTAACTATACCACCTAATACTTTTTCTTATCCGGTTACTCCAAAACTTCCCATCAATATAGTACCTAATCCCCCAGGCAATTCTTCAGGTATTACTGCTAAAAGTCAAATTAATAGCACTAAACCTCAGAATTTACCTTCTACTAAAAGTAATATTCCCTCCAGTGTTTACACACCACCTCCGTCTATTGTCAGTATTACCAAGGAGAGTTTTAGCAATAGTCCTAACACACTTTCTAGCTCTGATATTATGGAATTAAAGCAGGATACCGTGGGAATTGCTACTCAAAATCAGGACTCTATACCCAAAAATAATGATAATTTAGTCAGCAGATTAAGAACCGCAACTAAAAATACTTCAGAAACACAAGCTAGTAATAATAAGACTTTATTTGATACACCTCAAATTGCAGAAGCGAGAGAATATCTAAATAAGCGTTGGCAACCTCCCACTGGACTAGATCAAACTTTGGAATATAGTTTAACATTGGGTGTTGATGGAACTATCGAAAGAATTGAACCTTTAAATCCATCTGCCAGACAATATATTGATAGTAGTGGTATTCCCGAAATTGGTAAACCTTTTGTTTCTAGTAACAAATCTGGACAAAGCCTAAAAATACGAGTTGTCCTGAGTCCTGATAGTAGGGTGCAAACATTCCCAGAAACACCTTGACGCTTCATGAGGATTAATCTGGCTGGATGTTATGCTACGGGTATACAACGGCCAATCTCAGTACAAGTCTTGCCCGCTATATAGCAGTTTCCATTTAAGTGAGGTACAAGCAGTAATAATTAAACGCAGATAAACGCAGATAAACGCAGATAATTTTGTACTTCATTAGACTGGGAAACGCTATAATCATACAAGTTAAATGCAGTACGGTTTAGTGAGGACTTTAGTCCTCACTTCGAGACGCTACACGAAGAAAATTAAGGTTTAAGCCCTGGCTACCAACAAAAAATTATATTTTTTGTGACAATTGTATAATTCCTGAATCTTTACCTCCAGATGTCTATTCAACTATTTGCAAGGGTTTTGTAGTATCTACATTTTTTTTATTAATTTCCGACCCCACTGAATGACTATTAGTAAGATTTATTTCTAAGGATGAGTTATTTTGTTCTTCATCACCACTAAGTTCATTGACAACGAGGCGATCGCAGGGAATGGTATCTGATATAATAGCACTAGCCATCATTCCTGTGTGAATTTCCATTTGTGCCTCTCTAGGCACTTCAAACACTAGTCTTTGTCCGGGGAATACTACCCTTTCAAAGTACCAGTTAGGAATATTGGCAATACGAGCCACCTGGATCTTACTTGTGGCATTAACGTAGCAGCAGAGAATTTTCCCCGAATGCTCCGGTGGTAGAGGATCTAATATCTGAGCCATAACTGGTGGTAAGCTGATTTACGCCACAATTTTATTTGAGTTATGTCAACCTAACACTGGATGATCCCCTGTTACTGTAACTGCGACTACCATCTGCTATTTTCTGCATTGTTTATATCTAAAGTTATATCTAGTTTCTAAAATTTTTGTAAATAAATCTATCTTTTGCTGATCAAATCCGTCATAAATAAGAATATGGCTTTTTTTTGGGTATAACTGCCGTCAATTCTTTTTAGCTAAGAATTTCAGCCGTTACTTCCTGATCTTTAACCACCTTGCTAAATGTGAACAAGTAGGTAAACGGAAAAAAACCGACATAAGTAACGAAAAGTAAAGTTGCCCAAAACCTCTTCCCCGTTCCCTGTAACCTGTTCCCTGTAACCTGTTCCCTTGTCATAAGGACAATTTTTAACGCCAACCTACTTATCTGTGACATCTATCTCCCATGAATCCCAACGGCAAATCATTCCTCAATTCATCAACTCAATGTTATGGTGAATGTATATGAAAATTTTGTTCATAAACCGCCTTCTATAATAAGCAAATTTTATGCAGTCCAGTTTTCAGTTTTTTGTGTACCACAAAATAACTGCAATGTCAAGGATAATTATGATTAAGTCATATAACTTTTGACTTTTGATTCTTGACTCCCGCTGGAACGGTACTAATCTTTCCCTCAACAACGGTAAGCAGTGCAGTTAAACCCAGTATGAACCCAACTAAAATTCTCTATGTTCGTCTTCCCTGTAACCCTATCTTTCCCATTGGGGTTGTCTATCTTTCAGATCATGTTCACAAACTATTTCCCAGTGTAGAACAGCGGATTTTTGACTTAGGTACAGTCCCACCTGTAGATTATACTTCCGCTCTAGACCGATCTATTGATGAATTTAAACCCACACTATTAGTCTTTTCTTGGCGAGATATTCAAATTTACGCACCAGTAGGAGGACGAGGCGGAAATCCTCTGCAAAACGCTTTTGAATTTTACTACGCTAAAAACCCATTCATCAAATTACGTGGTGCTTTGGGCGGGTTAAGAATTTTTATAGCTTATTATGTAGAGTTATGGCGTAATCTCGGTTTGGTTAAACGGGGTTTAAAACGCGCCCAAAAATATCAGTCTCAAGCCCGTGTAGTCTTGGGTGGTGGGGCTGTGAGTGTATTCTATGAACAGTTGGGTAAAAGTTTACCTGCGGGAACAATTATTTCTGTGGGTGAGGGAGAAACACTTTTAACAAAACTGTTGAATGGTGAAGATTTCCGCAATGAACGTTGTTATGTTGTGGGAGAAAATGCACCGCGTCCACGCTTAATTCATGAACAACCCACACCTCTAGAAAAAACAGCTTGTAATTACGATTACATTGAGACTATTTGGCCGGAATTTAGTTATTACCTGCAAGAACAAGATTTTTACATTGGTGTGCAAACTAAACGCGGTTGTCCCCATAATTGCTGTTATTGTGTTTATACTGTAGTTGAGGGTAAACAAGTCCGCATTAATCCCAGTGATGAAATTGTGGCAGAAATCCGACAATTATACAATCGTGGTATCCGTAATTTCTGGTTTACAGATGCTCAGTTTATACCCGCACGTAAATTTATTGATGATGCTGTGGAATTACTCCAGAAAATCGTTGATTCCGGGATGTCAGATATTCATTGGGCAGCATACATTAGAGCCGACAACTTAACACCGCAATTGTGTGAGTTGATGGTAAAAACAGGTATGAATTATTTTGAAATCGGTATTACTAGCGGTTCTCAAGAACTAGTCCGCAAAATGCGAATGGGTTACAATTTACGAACTGTTTTGCAGAATTGTCGTGATTTAAAAGCTGCCGGTTTCAATGATGTAGTTTCTGTTAATTATTCTTTTAATGTCATTGATGAACGTCCCGAAACTATTCGGCAAACTATAGCATATCACAGGGAATTAGAACAGATTTTTGGGGTTGATAAGGTTGAACCCGCTATTTTCTTTATTGGACTACAACCCCACACCCATTTAGAGGAATATGCTTTTAAAGAGGATATTCTCAAACCGGGTTATGATCCGATGAGTTTAATGCCTTGGACCGCTAAAAAGCTTTTATGGAATCCTGAACCTCTGGGTTCTTTCTTTGGTGAAGTCTGCTTACAAGCTTGGCGACAAAATCCCAACGATTTTGGACGGGAAGTGATGAATATTTTAGAAGCCAAATTGGGTCGCGCTGATTTGGAAACGGCGCTTTCTGCACCCATACCAGAAAAGCAGTTAGTGTCAATCTAAGTTCAGGTGATTTCTAATCACCGCTATACGGACTAGTAAAATTCAAAAAACCCTAATTTCATGTTACAAGGTTCAATTCTCCAACAGTTAGAAGCTTCCCACCGCCATAGTTCGCGCCCAATTCATTTTGGGGTGTACTATAAGAATACCTTGGTTGCCCTCTGTCATGCTTTAGAAGACCATATTTTAACTAGAAATAATGCTCCTTTGGTAATTACGGCTTTCCAAGAGGGTAAATGGTATCTAGAAGAAGCGGTCAGATATGCAGATATCGCTCAACACAGCCAACAAATTGTCATTATGGCCGCTGCTGACGCTGGTTTTGCGGAACATCCCACTAGCCAGTTAAGTAATGTTAATCTGGTAGCATTGGCAACAGATGATCCTGTAGCTCAGGAATGGCATTTGATGATTTTATCACCTGACTACACAGCGATGGTAATTTGTCAAGAGTTATCCCCAGATGATTATGGGATTGAGGGCTTGCCAACTTCCGATTTAGAGCGGAAATTCTACGGTTTATGGACATTTGAGCCGGAATTAGTCCAGGAAACCGCAGAATTAGCGATCGCGCATATCAAAGACTATCATCCCGAATTAGCACTGAAACTTACTCAATATAAAGAGGCAATTCATACACATATATCTTCATCGGCAGATGTGGCCACCGTCGTAGCCCGTGTTGTTGATTACCTGAAAACAGGACAGGACAACTTATCTATTCCCGTAGCATCCCATCGAAAATCTCTAGATCGTAACTTGGTATCTAATGAAATCCAAGCATTTTTACGGATGGCGCAGTTGATTGATTTAGCAGATATCAATCACCATGGTGTAGCCACGGAAGTAGCATCTGTAGTAGAAACAATGGGGCAACTGTTAGATATACCTGCATGGCAAATTAAAAGATTACGTCTTGCGGCTTTGTTACATCGGATAGGTTCACTGCAAAACGTTGAGAGTCTGATTACTCCCAGTCACTTAACTACATCTGATCTAGAAAAAGCACTTAGTTGTCCTCTGGCTTGTCCCCTCGTACCAGGAGCGCAAGCATTACGAATTATGCCACGATTACGGGCAATAGCACAAATTATCACCCATCAAACCGAATGGTGGAATGGAACAGGTGAACCTGCTGGTTTAGTCGGTGATGATATTCCTTTAGAATCACGAATTTTGTCACTAGCAGCAGAATTTATCAGACAAGTTAATCAGTATAAATATTTAGGTAAAAGCGAAGGGGAAATATTTTCCCAAGCTTTAGATCAGTGTCGGCAACAACAATCTACCCGCTTTGATCCTAAACTTTTAGATACCTTGACCTTATTAGTTATGGGCTTACAACAGGGACTTGATTTATCCGTGATCACACCGAAAGTCAGCGGCGGTTTGTGGTTGCTTGATTCTCGTTGGGATAGCCACAGCAAAAGCAGTGAACAAATTTCAGTATACAGCACACCAGGGAGAATTTACGGATGATTAGCAACAATAAACAACTTCCCGGCGCAAATTTAGAAGATGAGAATCTATCTCACTTAGATTTAAGAAAGATAAATTTAACAGGGGCGCATTTAGTAGGGACTAACTTTAGTGGTTCTCAATTGGAGGGTGGCCATTTTGCGGGAGCAAACTTAATGGGTGCAAATCTGCAACAAACTGACTTGCGGGCGAATTTAATGGGTGCAAACTTAATGCAAGCTGATTTGACTGGTGCAGATTTACGTGGTAGCAATTTGAGGGGTAGTAACTTGATGGGAGCAATCCTGAATGATGCCTCTTTAGCCGGTGCTTTTTTAAGTGGCGCTAATTTGATGGGTGTAAATTTACAAAGTAGTGATTTACGATGTGCAGATTTACGAGGTGCTAATTTAACGAGGACTAATCTCAAATGTGCAGATTTAAGCGGCGCAGATTTACGAGGGGCTTTACTGACTGAAGCGAATCTTGAAGAGGCTGATTTGCGAGGGGCTAACTTAGCAGGAGCGGATTTAACTGGAGCGAATTTACTTTGTGCGGAAGTAGATGCTGTGAAGTTAAATGGTGCAAGTTTAGATAAGGTATGTATTGTGGGTACAGTTTTAAAAACTAGTACCGAATATATGGTAAAATAGTTTATTCTTCTTCAAGCTTATTTACTAAAATGTAAATAAGCGATTTGTATAATCACTGCTGCCGGGGGGTTCTATTGAGGGTGTCTAGTTTCTGCAAATTTTGCATCATCCAT
>Ga0315905_10002864_pt1 | contig 17992 bp, 20 predicted proteins | sample LakEriMetagenome_5_FD_203522 | JGI IMG/M metagenome (GOLD analysis project Ga0315905, IMG submission 203522) | Freshwater fungal communities from buoy surface, Lake Erie, Ohio, United States - Buoy 4 MA121 | ecosystem: Environmental > Aquatic > Freshwater > Lake | place: USA: Lake Erie, Ohio... | reverse complement strand
CGCTTTTTTATTCGTTTTACCCTCTTGTAAAAGAGAGATTAAACTTGTATTTTTTGAATTAGAACTTGTAGTTCAAACCAAATGAAATAGAGTTTAAGTTTAAGTCAACTCCCAAAACGCTATTTGATTTAGCGCCTGCAACATCAGCTTTTGAAGTGCTGTAAGAAATGCTTCCCAAAGTAGCTTGAACAGATACTTTCTCAGACATAAAATAGTTTACGCCAGGAGCTAAATGAAAGCTGAATGAGTTGTTCTTTAGTTTAGCAATTTTATCATTGGTAGTTCCGTAATTAACACCCACTTGATTAAAAATAGAAAACGCTTTAGCTGGTGTGTAATAGTAACGTGCGAAAGCTCCCAATTCAACGATATCGTTGTCATCAGAAGTTACAGTTCCGGCTTTGGTTGTTGATGCACCATATCCGAAGTTAACGCCCAAAGCAACTTTGTCAGTCAAAAAGTATCCTACGCTTGGAGCGATTTTGAAATCGGTAGTTTTGGTATCGTTACCATCATCTGTTGTAGAAAAGGCAAGTGCTCCGGTAACTACGATGTTCTCTTTTGCAAAACCAACGCTGCTTTTTTGAGCAAACGCACCCATAAGGGTTGTAGATAAAATAAGTATAAGTGCTGTTTTTTTCATGTTCTTTATTTTTAATTTAGTTTGATAAAAAATTATTTTCCTCTAAGAATTACACCAAAAGAAAGGTTAGTTGCATCAAAACCCAAAACAAAGTTGTTAACCCTTGAAGAGTTATCAAATTCGGTCTTTGATGTAGAATAACCAACGTTACCGAAGAATGCTTCAAATGCCAAGCGATTGGTTACAAAGTAAGATACACCTGGAGAGAAAATCAAACTTCCGCCGTGGTTTAGTTGACCATCTTCGTTCTGTGTTCTGAAGTATTGGAATGTACCCTTTGTCAAAAAGGAGAAGGCGTTGGTTGGAGTTGAATAGTACCTTGCGAAAACACCTGCTGAAAAGTTATCAGCGATTTTTCCATCGGTACCAAAACCGAAGTCAACACCAACGGCAACCTTTTTGGAATACATTTCACCAAAACTAAGATTGAACTGATGGTTAAGAAAATCCTTGTCCGTGGTGTTGTAATTAACAACACTGGATCTAGCGGAAAAAATGAAATCATCTTTCGACAAGCCGCTTATTTGTGCATGAGACACAAGGGGGATGACGAAAAATAGCGAAACGATAAGTTTTTTAATCATATTTTTCTAAATTTTTAACAAATATAGTGAATATTTTATTAAATCAGCTTTTTATGAATTTTTTTAATTGTTATAATCTTTGTGGGTCTGGTCTGCGACTGGGTTAATAAACATATCTTTTGTTTAGTCAACTTATCGTCCAGGTTTCATTCCCTCTCAATAATTTGTTTAAGTCGCCCTTTCCTTTGTTTAAGATAATTTCTTCCAATTGCATTGTCATTACATCTTCATAGCACGCCCTTTCTGTTTGATAAAAAACGCCGAAGGGCCTGGGAAGATGGCCTTGTAAAGTAGGGTCATCAAACATCCTCACTAATATTTGCGCCTTATAAAAATCACGTTCGTCGTGTATCCACAAATCATCCAAAGCAACACCTTCTTGAAGTTCAACAACAACCGGTTTAAATCCGTCAAGTTTAATTCCCTTTTGCTGTTGCGCTCCAAATACCAATGGCTTTCCTTGTTCCAGAAAGATAACCTCTTCCGCCTTGGTGCCTTTCTCCGTAAAAATTTCAAAAGCACCATCGTTGAAGATGTTGCAATTCTGATAAATTTCTAAAAAGGAGGTTCCTCTGTGTTCGTTTGCCCGCAATAGCATCGATTGCAAATGTTTTGGATCGCGATCCATGGAGCGTGCAATGAAACTCGCATCTGCGCCCATTGCAAGGGCAAGTGGGTTAAAAGGATGATCAATACTTCCAAACGGTGTACTCTTTGTTACCTTATGTTCTTCAGACGTTGGAGAATACTGACCTTTAGTAAGTCCATATATTTGGTTGTTGAACAACAATACATTTACATCAAAATTTCGCCTTAATAAATGAATGGTATGATTACCACCAATACTCAATCCATCACCATCACCGGTTACAATCCAAACACTCAAATCGGGGCGGGCGGCTTTTAATCCACTGGCAACAGCTGTTGCTCTTCCATGAATACTGTGCATACCATAAGTATTCATATAATAGGGAAAACGGCTACTGCATCCGATTCCTGAAATAATCACAATATTCTCACGTGGAATTCCAAGAGTAGGCATTACCTTTTGTACTTGCGCCAATATAGAATAATCGCCGCAACCCGGACACCAGCGAACTTCCTGGTCGGTTGCAAAATCTTTTGCAGTTAGCTGAATGGCTTCAGACATTTTTAATAGTTTATGTGCAAAGTTAGCCCTAATCAGCCTAAGATTAACCGTGTTGAGGAGTATAATTTGGCAGATTTGCCGAAGCGTCTCATTAATAACTGAGTGATTCAGGAAGGATCTTTAATCCTCTTCATGTATTTCAAAGAAAGCGATTCGTCGTACTTCGGGAAAAGTCGTGATTTATAATGATACAAGACGGCTTTATTCAGTTGTTCATCCGACCTGATGATTTTGCTAGAAAAAGATTCGTCAAGTGGAAGTATACTCAATTCATCGCTGTCATATTTGATTTCAGCGATATAATATTTTTTTTCAAACGCTATGTTTAGAAACTGGCGATTGGCGAGATAGCTGAGGTATGCTGTTCCCACAATAGTATCCTTCGACTCTACTTTTTTCTTTTTTTCGTTTTTTTGAAATGCCCCACACACCAAAACATCATACTCATTGTCGTTTTTTTTGGAGAGACAGACATTTACAGTTCTGTTGGTCCCCAACTCATCACTGATGTTTCCTTGCCAATTACCAACAATATTTTCATTGATATAGTTTTGAGGGAGGGAATCCAGTTTGAAGGGAGAATAGTAGGGACAACCCTGCATAACAGGGATCAGCAAGAAAAAGAAATAAAATCGATACGAACAAAAAAAGGAAGAATGGTAAGCGTTTGTTTTCATTGAAAACAAAAATATAACAATTTGTTTTTTATTTTCAATTAAATATCATGTGTGGTATTGAGTGTTTTCCAAAGTAGATCTTTCAGGGTCTGTAACTGATATCCGGTAACCGATGAAATGAAAACATGAGGTATGTTTTTAGGCATTTCGGCCGAAATGGCGGTTTTCAACTCGTCATCAAGCATATCGGATTTACTGATAGCAATCACAAAATCCTTTTGTAACATATCTGGATTATATTTTTCCAGCTCGGCTCTTAAGATTTCAAACTCCCTACGATGGTCTTTGCTATCGGCGGGAATCAAAAAAAGCAATACGGAGTTTCTTTCGATGTGCCGCAAGAAACGGTGGCCCAACCCTTTTCCTTCTGCAGCCCCCTCAATTATTCCCGGAAGATCTGCCATACAAAAACTTCTCGAATCACGGTACTCCACCATACCTAGCTGTGGAACCAAAGTAGTAAAGGCATAGTCGGCTATTTTGGCTTTTGCTGCGGTTATACTCGACAATAGGGTAGATTTTCCAGCGTTGGGAAATCCTACCAAACCCACATCGGCAAGCACCTTCAATTCCAGGATTTTTATTCCCTCATGTCCCTCTTCGCCAGGTTGAGCATATTCAGGAGCCTGATTGGTTGCCGTTTTGAAGTGACTATTGCCCAAGCCTCCGCGACCCCCACTCAGCAATATAATCTGCTGACCATCTTCAAGTATTTCGGCTTCAAGCTTACCGGTTTCTTCATCAAAGGCTACTGTACCAAGCGGAACTTCAATGATAATATCCTTCCCATTCTTTCCTGTTGAATTGTTTCCTCCGCCATTTTCACCATCCTCTGCAAGTATATTTTTAAAATACCTTAAATGCAACAACGTCCATAGTTGCTTATTTCCTTTTAAAATAATATGAGCGCCGCGACCGCCGTCTCCTCCATCTGGACCGCCTTTCGCGGTTAGTTTATTGCGGAGAAAATGCTTGCTTCCGGCCCCTCCATGCCCGCTTCTGCAAAAAATCTTTATCTGGTCTACGAAATTTGATTTCTCCATGGTTCTTCAAAGGTAACAAAGAGCGGGCTGAATGGATTATTCCGGCATTATTAATTTTAATCTTATCAATGTATCCTGTAAAAAAGCCTATGTATATTTCATTGTTTCTTTAGTACTTTTGCCGACAAATTTTTCCTTTTGAAGATTTTAGTGCTCTCTCCTGCTCCAAACAATATTTCGCCGAGTCAACGATTCAGGTTTGAGCATTTTATTGGTAAAAAAAATAATCAGAATATCGAATTTGTTCAAAAGCCTTTTTTTAACTTGGGCACCTGGAAAATTCTTCACCAGCAAAAAAACTACCTTCAAAAATCATTCGGAATAGTTACCGGTTTATTCAAAAGATTTTTGTTGCTGTTTACAGTTTTTAGATACGACTTTATTCTCATTCACAGAGAGGCTGCTCCCGTTGGTCCGCCTGTTTTTGAGTGGATAATAGGAAAAGTCTTCAGAAAAAAAATAATCTATGATTTTGATGATGCCATTTGGATCAGTACAGCATCAGCTGCAAATCCTACTGCAGCAAAAATAAAGTCAACCTGGAAAGTCAAAAAAATTTGCTCCTACAGCAAACTTGTTTCGGTTGGTAATGAATTTCTTGCCGATTATGCTAAACAATTCAACAACGACGTACGCATTATACCTACAGTAGTTGATACCAACCTGATACACAACCGCATTAAAAACCACCACGACCAACCACTTACCATTGGCTGGACAGGCACTTTCACTAATTTTTATAACCTGGATATGGTTGTTTCGGCTCTTAACGAGTTGAAAAAGAAGCACAGCTTCCGGTTTTTAATCATTGCCGATAAAGACCCAAAGCTTGAAGGAATCGCATACGATTTTAAAAAATGGGACATACAAACAGAAATAGATGATTTGATACAAATTCATATCGGAATTATGCCCTTAAAAAACACAGAAATCGAACAAGGGAAATGCGCTTTCAAAGCCATTCAATATATGAGTTTGGGTATTCCTCCTGTTGTAAGTCCGGTTGGCGCTAATAAAAAACTGGTTACCGACTGTGCCAATGGCTTCCTGGTAGAAAGCGACGAAGACTGGTACCATAAACTTGAAATTCTCATCAGTAATTCCGATACCCGCGTTCAGATCGGAAACAATGCCAGAAACCGAATTGTATCCAACTATTCCGTTCAAGCTGTTGAAAAAAGTTTTTTCAACTTGTTTGAACTACAATAGCATTTTTGTTGACATGACCAATCTCATTCCTATTTTTCCCTTACCGCTTGTTGCCTTTCCGGAAGAACAACTCAACCTTCACATATTTGAACCTCGCTACAAACAGCTTATCAACGAATGTAATGAACAGCAAAAGCCCTTCGGTATCATTCCTGTAATCAACAAAAATCTCTCTGAATGTGGAACGCTGATGGAAATATCAGAAGTCAGCAAGGTATATCCGGATGGAAAAATGGACATCAAAACAAAAGGAATTCAGCTTTTTAAAGCCTTAAACATCATAGAAGAGATTCCCGAAAAACTTTACTCCGCTGCCATTGTTACTTATCCCGAAAATCATAGGGAAGGCATACCATCGCTTATGAGTGCCCTGGTAAAAAACATGAGAAAACTGCATCAGCTTATTTCCACACATAAGAAATACGATAAGCCCGATGATCAATTGTGCAGTTACAACATCGCTCATCATGTTGGTTTGTCTATAGAAGATGAATATTGTTTATTGGAGTATACCCACGAAATACACCGACAGGAATTTTTGAGAAGACATCTTAACGAAACAATCAAAGTCCTAGAAAAAATGGATGCACTTAAAAAACGAATTCAGCTTAACGGCCATTTCAAAAATATAGGCGGCTACCCCTTGCGGTAAGCTACTGTATCTTATTTACAACTGTTCAAAAAATCCTTGATGCCAAAGATTATTTTTTCGGCTATTCTTTTCCGATAGTTTTCATCCAGTATATTCATTTCTTCTTCTGGATTGCTCAAAAAAAGTGTTTCTATCAATGCGTTGGGATATTCAGTAGGGCTATTTAGCATAAAATTGAATGAGCCGTTGTTTCCGTATTCCTTCAAATCAAGCTCCAGCATTCTTTTATAAATGTATCTGCCAAAAGGCCTGAATCCCTCATGCCTGTAAAAAACACTTGTACCCGATGCTCTAATTGGATCAACTGCAGAATTGAGGTGGATGCTCAACAACAAATCCGGACAGGAGTCTCTGTAAAAAAGTATCCTTTCTTTATTGTCGAAAAAAGTATCTGTTTGACGCGTCATGATAACCTTTGCTCCTTCGGCCTCCAACATGGTTTTCAATTTCATCGACAATTGCAATGTCAGTACTTTTTCTGTAATTCCTGTTGGACCAACTGCACCCTTATTGCTTCCACCATGGCCTGCATCAATAGCAATAGTAAGCGCATTCAGCTGAAGATTCTTTGGTTGGCGACGAACCCTCACCACCAAATTATTTCCACTGTAAGAAACACTATGCCCCCAATGTTGTAAATGTCTTAATGCAATGGTTACACGAAATTGTTGATCAGCAATCTGTTCATAAGTAACTTTCTTGATTTCTTTGGCAGATTCAAGTTGATCAATCCAATTGGTGTTGTTCGTTGCTCCAAACACATCAATTACAATGCAAGAAGGATCTGTTGTTTGAAACGACTGATAAGGCAATCTTGAAAACAATTGAAGATTCACATAATCGAATGTACTGTCACCAAAAATACGCATCTTACCGGTTAGCGAGGAAGGTTGAAATGATCCCTCCGGCAAAAGATATACATGCTCGTCTGGTATATAGGCAGTTTTTCCGGGAGACAGCTTTACTTTATAATCCGAACCCACCTTGCCAACAACTTTTAATAAAACCATGCTGTCGAGATATCCTATTTTAGCACCGCCAAGTCTATCGTCGCCGAGTCCGTATACCAAATGGGCAAGCCTTCCTTTCGTTATAGCCACCGTTGTATTATCTAAAGACATAAGCGTGAAAAGCGATTTTGTTTTTTTGAAAATAGTTTTTCCTGAACTGTCGGTAAGCGATACCGTTAGCGGCTCTTCCTTTAGAGTATCAGTTGGTGTAACAACAATGGTGCCTTGATAAATACCTGCAATTCCCTTATTCAAAGAGTCGGGCATTTCATACAAAACCGTTTTGCCCTGAACAAGTGCTTCACAATCAGAAAATGCTTTTACTTTGCATTCCACCACATCGCCGGGCATAAGCCACAAATCTCCTTCGGGGTAGGTGGTTATGCGATCTATGGAAAATACTGTAGTTTCTGCTTCGGCAGATGGTTTCTTATAACTGTATTGTAATGTCTTTACCCCTTCTTTTCCATTTGAGCAGATGGATTTAAGCACAATTGCAGTATCGCCCTCCGTAAGCTTCAGCTCGTAGGCAAAGGCGCCCGTGGGCCATACTTTAACAGAATTGCTATTAATAGTAAGCTTACAGGTCGAGCAGGTTTTTCCTATGATAAATCTTTGGGATGATGAAGAAACATTAATCTCTTTTAGTGGTTCAGTTAGCGTAATAAAGCAATCTTTTCGTTGCTGTGCATAAGTTGCATCAAAGAAGAAGAGAAAAAGAAACGAAATAATAAGTAATCTGGTCATATTTATTATGGAGCGGGAATTACAATGGTTAAAACAATATCCCGATTCCTAAAATTAGTGATTTGATGCATAGAGAATCCTCTATTTTTGTTGATGTTATCTGAAGGAAATAATTTTTAACAAAAATGCTCCGTTGGTGATTGTCTTTTTAATGATACTGTCGCTTGTTTTGTGTATCGGTTACGCGGTACTTATTTTGTGCTACAGGTCTTTTTGGTTGCAGTTAAAAGAAGTAAATATAAGCGCAACTCTTGCTAAGGATGACAAAAAACCATTTATAAGCATAATTATTCCGGCCAGAAACGAGGAAATGAACATTGGACCTCTGCTAACTTCTTTGTGCAAACAGACTTATGATCAAACGCTTTTCGAAATTATTGTGGTAGATGATTTTTCCGAAGACAAAACTGCTGTGGTTGTAAAATCGTTTTCAAACGATAATGTTCATTATGTTTCCTTAAAAGAAATGCTTGGTGAGCTTCCTATAAACTCCTACAAAAAGAAGGCAATCGAAATCGGGATTTCTGTTGCGAAGGGAGCGTTAATTGTAACTACCGATGCAGATTGCGTGGCCGATGAAAGGTGGATTGAAACCATAGCAGATTACTATGTAATGTATAGCCCCGACATGATTGTGATGCCTGTTATCATGAGCAAAGAAAAATCTTTTCTACAATTGTTTCAACAGCTCGATTTCATGAGTCTGCAAGGAATAACTGGCGGCGTTGCTGCAAAAGGGTTTCATCAAATGTGCAACGGTGCAAACCTTGCTTACACAAAAGCTGTTTTTAATCGCGTAGGTGGCTTCAAGGATATTGACAATATAGCAAGCGGCGATGATATGCTGCTGATGCAAAAAATAGCGAAAGACAAAACAAACAAAATAAGCTACTTAAAAGCAAAAGAAGTAATAATACAAACCGCTCCTGTTGAAAGTCTCTCAGCCTTCCTTCAGCAGCGAATTCGCTGGGCGGGCAAAGCAAACCAATACCTTGATAAAAGCTTATTCCCGGTATTGTTGATGGTATATTTATTCAATTGCATGCTGGCCTTGTTGTTTATTCTTGGATGCTTTGATTGCAGGCAAATCAATCTTATTTGCTGCAGTACTTCCCTGTCGGAATTTTTAGGCTGGCTTGTTTTGATAAAAGTGTTGGTAGAGCTTTTTTTTCTTTACCCTGTTGCTACTTTTTTCGGTAAAAGAATAATCCTTTTCTTCTTTCCTTTGATGCAACCGTTTCATGTTTTGTATACTATTGCGGCAGGCTGGCTGGGTAAATTTGGAAAATACAAATGGAAGGAAAGGACGGTTAAATAAGCTATATACTGTTACTATAATCATGGCGGTAAATAAAAAAAACAAGTGTGAGTTTTGGCGAAGGTTTGCAAAAAACAAGCCCGCTCTTATGGGCATGGCTATAATTATAGTGGTTATAATACTTGCCTTGTTTGCCTATTGTATTGTGCCCGACAAAACGCCCTATGCAGATTCGCAAATGCTGGAAATTCAAGCAAAACCTCCCGGCTATAAACAGCTTTTCCTTGCAGTAGAGAAGCTCGAAACCGAAAGCACACCTGCGCTAAAAGCTATATTTTTTGGCAAACCAGAAACAGAGCGTTTGATACCTATTGTATCTTATAACTTAAGAAAAGACAGTATTGAAGTGCAGAAATACATAGATGAAGACACTTCGGTTGTTCAGGTTTACGCCATCAACGAAGTGACAAATGGAAGACCTAACAATATTACATCGCACCTGAAGATTAAAAAATACCTTTTGGGTACAGATACTTTTGGTAGGGATTTGTTAAGCCGATTGATTATAGGTTCAAGAGTAAGTCTTTCTGTTGGATTGATTGCCGTTTTAATTTCATTATTGATTGGAATTACCTTGGGTGCAGTTGGAGGTTATTATGGTGGGCAGACAGACAGATGGGTGTTGTGGTTTGTTACTGTGGTATGGAGCATTCCTACGGTTTTGCTGGTGTTTGCTTTTTCCATTGCATTGGGCAACGGTTTTTGGCAGGTATTCGTAGCTGTTGGTTTAACCATGTGGGTGAATGTTGCCAGACTGGTAAGATCACAGGTGATGAGCATTAAAAACCTGGAATATATTGATGCAGCAAGAATATTGGGTTATAGCGACTGGAGAATAATAACGAAACACATCTTACCCAACACCATTGGACCCATAATGGTTATTGCTGCCAATAATTTTGCAGCTGCAATGATCATAGAGGCCGGTTTGAGTTTTTTGGGAATAGGTATACAAAACCCTCAGCCAAGCTGGGGCTTGATGATAAAAGAAAATTATGCTTTTATTATCACCAACAAGCCGCTTTTGGCTTTGATTCCTGGCATTGCCATGATGATGCTGGTATTTGCATTCAACTGGGTTGGCAATGGATTAAGGGATGCATTCGACGTTAGAGGCGAATAGTATACCTATTGAGCCGGAGCCACGGGTACGTTTCTAACGAAGCCTTCTTCCAGAGAAATGAAGGTTTCTGACCTTTCAATACCTTTTATTTTTTGAAGCTGGTCGTGAAGTACGAAACGCAATTGGGTTATATCTTTGCATACCACTTCAAGAAACATGCTGTAGTTTCCGGTAATGTAATTGAGGCGGATGATTTCGGGTATCTTCATGATTTCTTTTGCAACGGAATCGTAGAGCGAGCTTTTTTCAAGGTAGATACCCACAAAGGCGGTGATATCGTATCCAAGGAGTTTCATATCAACGCTTAGTCTGGTGCCCTTAACGATTTTAAACTCCTGTAGTTTTTTGATACGAACATGAATGGTTCCTCCGCTGACGAACAATTTTTTACCAAGTTCGGCGTAAGAAATCTCTGCATTTTCCATCATTGCCTGAATGATTTGCAGGTCGAGTTTGTCAAGATTTAATTTTCCTGCCATTTTTATTTTTATTTTTGTAATAGTTTAAAATTATTTGCAAATATTTGGAATATTTCTATATTTTCAAAATATTTATTAAAATATTTTTAAGCCAACTATCAATTATTTAGTTTTACGCCATAGTTCTTTATACTGTGGGGTGATGAAATTTTTGGCAGACATACCCTCTTGTCTCGGGGGTGAGGATAACGGAATAAACGTAACATAGAGTCGCTCGCCGGTAAAACGGTTGGGCGTCCGGGGTCGACCACCTAAGCTTTGTGTTATGGCTAACCGCCTCGTGAAGGTTCGAACCCTTCCCCTACAGCAGGTTTTTATTTTTATTTTGCCCTCGCAATGAAAGTTGTGAGGGTTTTTTTTGTTGGTGACAATATTCGTTTTGATGGTAGCCAAGATTAGATTACCTGTATTTATTTTTCTCCACAAACTGGAAGACTTAATGTTGTTTTGTTTATAGTTTGAACTGAACCATAATTGGTTCAAGAATGATAAAAAACAAGCGAAGCTTTGACTGTTTAGTTTAATTTATTAATCTCGGCTAATAGCTCTTTTGTCTTATCTGAATCAAATCCGAATCTGTCTGCTATTTTAATTGCATCCAAAGCGTGTTGCATTGCAGCTTTTTTATTTTTAAGTTTATAAAATAGTACGGCATAGGCGTCCAATGGTTCAAAAACCTTGTACATAGCATAACTTTTAATGGGCATATACTGCACTTGTTTATTCGGAAATTCATTTACGTCTCCATTGATTGCCCAATCAAAATCTGATCTTTTGTTTTCAATGTATTTTTCCATCCACCCAACGGATTTATTTAAAAAGCCGCTGTTATCGGTATTTAGATAAATATCGCGGTTTTGAAAATAAGACGTGGTTATGAATCTGTCGCCGTCTTTCATTGCGAGGTCTATATAAGAATTTGCATCGTTTCTTATTTTGAAAAAATTAAGTTTGCTGTTGAATGCAAATGTTTCGTCATAATCTTTCAATTTGAATTTTTTCGTTGCTATTAATATATTTTCCAAATCAATTATGGTTTTAGCGGTATCGTAATCACACCAAAAAATAGCCGTAGAGAATGCATCTGACAGATATTTGTTTACAATTTGCTCTGTATACTTTTCTTTAAATAATTCCAAATGATTACCAACATACTTAAACTCTCTGCTATCAATATCCATCACATAGTTTGATATTATTTGCCAGTTTGTTTCATCTATCAATTCTTTTTCCTTTTGTGTAGATAAATAGTTGCTCAGAACTTCATCATAATTCAAGCATGTTCCGCTCAGCTTATTGATATAGTCAAATACAAATGCTGCTTTTTCCTTGTTGTTTTGATAGTTTTTTTCAGCGGTTCTGAAGTTGTTGTGGGGCGATAATGCATCTTCTGCAAACTTCATGAATTCTCCAACATCCATGAACTTCGAGTCTCTATGTACAATATTTCCATCGCCGTCAATAAATAAAAATGTAGGGTAACATTTTATTTGAAATTGATCAGCCAGCATTGGGCCCTCTCCAATTTCCATGTCATATGAACAATTTATAAAACTATCATTAAAGTATTTTGCAACCGTGTCGTTGCTCAGCGTTTCCTTTTCCATCCTTTTACAAGGGCCACACCAGCTTGTGTAGCAATCCATAAAAATTAATTTATTTTCCTTCTTGGCTTTAGCCTTAATTTCCACAAAAGGATCTTTTTCAAAGTTCATTTTGTGCGTTTGAGCATACGCCGTAATAATTAGGAATGAAAAACAAATTACAAATAGCGCCTTTGGGGTTTTGTTAGTCGTTTTCATAAAAAATAATTTTTGAGTTAAAAGATTACTCGAAAACTAAACTTTATAAACTACAAAAAATGTTAAATACTTAATCCTAAATTTCCTTTAGGAAAATAAAATACTCATTCGGTTTAAAATATTGTTCAGCAATTAAGTTGATAAAATAAGGCGCTGATCAATATTTCAGATTGATTTGGCTTAATTACGAAACGGTTTTGAATTTGTTTATTTGGTATGATTTATTAACGTTGAAAAAATGTTAATTATGGCCTATACTATAAAATATAGAAAGCATAGGCTATTCTTCATTGGTTTTAGTGAACTCCTATTTTAGATTATCCTATAATTGATTGCTTTTTTTACCTTTATCTAAAGCTTAATTGTAGCGCTTTTATTATCCATTTTACCTGAAGGTGTTTTTTCGTAACAACCAAAATCAACTCCGCAACTTCATTTATCTTTGTGCAGCTATGGGACAAAAAAAACTCCTTCGCTTTGCGCAAATAAAAGAATTTCCGAATGTACTGGAATATCCAAAAGATATTGCAGGCACGTGGAGTAAGCATTTCAACAACAATAATCCGATTGTTCTTGAGCTGGCATGCGGAAGAGGAGAATACGCGGTTGGTTTGGGGGAAATGTACCCCGAAAAAAACTTTATCGGTGTAGACATCAAAGGAAACCGAATGTACCTGGGAGCAAAAAAAGCCCTGGAAAAGCCTTTAAACAATGTTGCTTTTCTGAGAACTCAAATTGAAATGCTGCCCGAGTATTTTGAAACAAACGAAGTAGATGAAATTTGGATTACATTTCCCGATCCTCAATTGCGAACTTCAAAAGCAAAAAAGCGGCTTACCCATCCCCGGTTTCTAAGGCTGTATCAAAAGGTACTTAAAAGAAATGGTGCCATCCATCTTAAAACAGATTCGCCCCATTTGTTTAGATTTACCCAACTTATTTCTGACATGTATGATATTAGCGTTATTGAAGTTTGTGATAACGTTTACGCACAACCGGAAATAAATAAAACGCTTAACATTAAAACCCATTACGAATCACTTGATATTGCCGGCAGCAATAAGATATTTTACATAAAGTTTTCATTGCCCGATACGCTTCCGGAAAAAGATGATGAACTACAAGAGCTGTTGAAAACAACTGAAACGAACCAAGAGATTACAAACCAATAACCACTATGGCTGAAGCACTTGTTGAAGGAGTCGATTTCTATTACAATGAAGATGGTTATGTTGTGCTTACCGAAACCTACCATTTGAAAAAGGGATTTTGCTGTGGTAATGGCTGTAAGCACTGCCCATACAACTACGAAGCCGTACCCGAACCCAAACGCTCAACTTTGCTTCAAGAAAAGAATGAAAAATAATTCAGCTAAAACATACAGCTTTTTTCAGGACGTGTTTGATATTGTTGAGCAAATTCCAAAGGGAAGAGTTACGTCTTATGGCGCTATCGCTAATTATTTGGGCACCAAAGCAAGTGCAAGAATGGTTGGTTGGGCTATGAATGCCTCTCACTCCTATCGTAAAAATATTCCGGCACAACGGGTTGTCAACAGAAATGGCATGCTCACCGGAAAAAACCATTTCACCACACCAACTACAATGGAAGCCATGCTAAAAAAAGATGGTGTCAAAGTTATCAAAGACGTTGTGGTTGATTTTGAAAAACTGTTCTGGGATCCTTGTCAAGAATTGAAGCTCTAATCTCTTCAACAGTAACGAACATATTTATTGTTCGGTTTTAGGAAGGCACGTGTTCAACATTTATCAACTACCTTTAAGCAAATCAAATTATGTCTGAAAAATACTTTAGAGGCAAAATAACTTTTATCAACAACGATAGCCAAAAAGCTACGATAGAATATATAAGCAACAACAAAATCAAATCGATTCAGGCTATTGTTGATGATATACACCAGGAGCGTATGGTGGCTCAGCGACTCATTAAAAAGCCCCATCGTTTTCTTATTGGTGATAACGTGAAGTTCGTTATCAAGAAATCTAGCGCGAATGTATTTTTTGCAGACCAGGTTATTTTCGAATTTAACAATGCCATCGATTTGCTTATAGACAAATCAAGAATTGCAAATAAATTTCTCGGTTACATCAAGGTTGTGGAAGACAACTATTTCATCAAAGAAATAGAATCTTATCTTTTCTTTCCTTTACAACTCTCCAAATTCGAAATACCGCCTGTTGCAAATGAATCTGATAAAGCGGTTGCCTTCAAATTGCTGAACATCGAAAAGCCCGAAAAATTAAAAGCGGAATTGTATAACCATAATTATATTCCGGGATTCAAGGTTGCGGTGAAACAACATAAAAGCGAAGAAGCCGTTGATGCAGTTGTTACAAAAATTACACCTTATGGAGTTTTTGTTGTGTTGACAGAAAGCAAGCTTGAAGCAAAATTGCCTGTTGACGAAATGCTCTCCGAAAAAATAAACAAAGGCGAAATCGGATTAGACAAATCCATTGCCGTTAAAATCAAACACCTTACAAGCGAAAGAATTGTTATAGAAATGATTTAAGTATAAAACGGGCTAATCATTAAATACACCAATACTCCTGTTACTGCTACATAAAACCAAACGGGCCAAGTGATGCGGGTGAGTTTTTTGTGCGCATCATATTCACCAATCAATGCGCGATAAGCAGTAAACAAGATAAAAGGAAGGACAATGCCTGCCAAAGGTATATGTGTAAACAGAATGATGTAGTATATGGTCTTTAATGTTCCACTTCCACCAAAACTGGTTTCTCCGGCGAATAAATGATGTGCGATGTAGCTTACCAAAAACAGCACCGACAAAACAATTGCTGCCATCATTATTTTTTTATGCAACTCGAATTTTTTTTGCTTTACCGATACCAATCCTGCAACAAGCAAAACTGCTACCAGGCTGTTGATAATTGCACTAACGGTAGCGAACACATGCGGGTTAAATGGAAGCTCAACTTTTAGCTGAATCCTATTTAAAACAACTACTGCCGCAAACACAATTGCGGAAACCGTGTAAATAAGCACTTTTGCCTTTTGATCGTTTTTCTTAAATGTTGGTTGAAGCATTCTTTTGTTTTTTGTTTCTGTTCAATAATGTTACTGCCAATATCGTTAAACCTATTCCAAAGAATATCACCGGTAAAATAGGAATAAACTCCCTGAAAATAGACGGGCTCTTCTTATCCTTCTCTAACATCAAAGTAGGAATATCTCTTGCTAATTGAGCTTGTTTTAAAGTATCAAAACCATTGTACCAACCTCTTACCACCCTGTTGGTATCTAAGAGAAAAAAGTTTTCGGTATGTATAAATGCAGTATCCACTTCGGTATCAGCAATGCTCGCTTTAATTTCATTCAATGCGAAATCGTAAATATCTTTTTTGTCGCCTGTTACGAACCACCAGTTGTCGTGGTTGATGTTGAACCTATCGGCAAATTGTCTTAATTGCGGAACGCTGTCGTGTTCCGGATCTACACTAATTGAAATGAACTGAACAATTTCAGGATTCTTTTCGTAAGATACTTGCAGTTTCTTCATTGAGCGCGTCATGCCCGGACATATCGTTGGACAATGCGTAAAGAAAAAATCCAGCACAATTATTTTGCCCGATAAATCATTGAGAGAAACTTTTTTTCCGAATTGGTTAATAAGGTTGATGTTTCTTACTTTATGCCATAGGGTATCGCTTACTGTTTTACCTCTTTTAGTTGTGGTTCCCACGCTATCGTAAAAATAATGTGGTGGCATATGAACCGCATCTTTGCTGTATCGCTGTACCATCCAATATCCGATTAGCGGAAACAGAATGGCAATAAACAGAGATAATATCGAGCCTTTTTTTATCATTGTAGCGCAAAGTTATGGTGCAAAGTTCATATCGCATAACAAAGCCACCGTTTGAATAACGATGGCTTTGTTTTAGTTACTTGTTATAATCAATGATCGTTTTCTGTTGAAGATTTTTCTACTTGTTCTGTGCTTGTCTTCGAGCCAGCATTTGTATTTCTAAGATTTTTCCAACTATTGCCGTCTGCAAGAAATGCAATGATGAACCATACAAACAAAGCAAGAGGTACAATTATGGTCATGATAAAGTTTCTGACTTCATCGCCAAGGTGCATGAAAACAGAAACAATATAATATGCTTTAGCAATAGTCAAGACTCCAATGGTGATTTTGGTTGCCATAACAGCAGCATAGCTGATATCTGTACCTTTTGCGTACAAAAAATAACCTAAAGCAAGTTCAACAATGGTTAGAAGCGATAATACCCAGAATATTTTCCATATTTTTTTGGTCCCACCTGAATGATCTGGGTGAAATGTTATTTCCGGATTTTCGTAATGCTGAGATGACATATGTTGATGATTTTAATCGTGCTTTTTAATTTTGATTTTTGAATTTTTCATTTAGAATTATACCAAATAAAAACACAAGAACACAAATACCCAAACAAGATCTACAAAGTGCCAGTACAAACCTGCCTTTTCAATCATTTCATAATGACCTCTTTGATCGAAGTGTCCTAATTTGGTTTTGATGTACATTACAATATTGATAATAACCCCGCTAAATACGTGAAATCCATGGAATCCTGTGATACCAAAGAAATATCCGCCAAAAGCAATAGGTCCACTATGTGTTGCATGTAAGCCGGAAGCAGAAATCTTACTAATCAACTCCTGGTTAGTAAGTGTACTAAGATTATGATGAGCTGTTTCGGCACCATGATGAAGTGTTGATGCAATGGCAACCAGCTGCTCGTGTGAAGATTTTTGTAATGCGCTCATGGTTTCGGCGGCGGTTAAATCGTCACCCCAGGGATTGGCTGTAACAGTGGTTGGAATTACACCAAGCGTGCCGTCAGTTAACAGCGCAACGTGTTCGCCTGTTAGCAAGTGCGTCCACTCCCATGCCTGACATCCCAAGAAGGCTAAGCCTCCAATAATAGTCAATATCATGTACTTCTCCACGCCTTTGCGATTCATCAAATGGCCTTCATGAACAGCAAGCACCATTGTAACCGAACTGAAAATAAGGATGAAGGTCATCAAACTCACAAACGCCAAAGGCAAATTTGCGTGGCCCGCAAAAGGAAAGGAGTTGAAAACATGGTTAGGGTCGGCCCAATGGTTTACGCTGAAGCGGATGGTTCCATAGCTGATAAGAAATGCGCCAAAAGTAAAGGCGTCACTCATCAAAAAGTACCACATCATTACCTTACCATAGCTTACGTTGAACGGACTTTTTCCTCCGCTCCACCATTTTGTTCCCACCGGAATTGTTGTTGATCCCATAACTATTCAGAATTGACTGTTATATTAATTCAAAAATCGAAATTCAAAATTGAAAAGTAAAAATTCAAAAAATCGCTTTTAATGAAAATTACTTTTTACTTTTTACCGCGCCTTTCGGCGGGCAGGCTTTTTACTTTTTTATCTAATTGCTATCAAAAACAACAACAGATAAATCCACAACACATCAACAAAGTGCCAATACGTACTAATCAACTCCACAGGCACAATGCTATAATTTCTTTGTTTAGTGC
>Ga0315905_10002862_pt1 | contig 17996 bp, 5 predicted proteins | sample LakEriMetagenome_5_FD_203522 | JGI IMG/M metagenome (GOLD analysis project Ga0315905, IMG submission 203522) | Freshwater fungal communities from buoy surface, Lake Erie, Ohio, United States - Buoy 4 MA121 | ecosystem: Environmental > Aquatic > Freshwater > Lake | place: USA: Lake Erie, Ohio... | reverse complement strand
GGGGCCCGTATAGTGATTGAGGTAGTGGGTGGGTGGTAGTGGGTGGGGCGACCGCACTCCCGCGGAGTCATGACAAACACACTATTAGCTGCACACGGAAGACCAAAACGAAATTTAAATAAACAAGGATATAGAAAATGGTGGAGACGACATGCACTCCACATGTGATGACGCACTCCACATGTGATGACTCACTACGCAAAAAAATTCAATTAAAAAGATGTAGAAACCAAATAAAAAAATAGAAATGGTGGAAACGACACTCACTCCCGCCGAGTCATCACGTGCATGCGCACACACCAACACACACGCATACACAGTTGCCGTCGAGATCACCTCCATCTTGTGCTCCAGATTCAAAACGACCTTGCCGAGCTGTGGCAAAAAGGGCAGGGGCGTGCGCAAAAAGACCTCCACGATGTTCTCGAGCCGCTGCTTGCGCGAGGAGATGCGGGCGTAGACTTGGCCAACCTGGCTTAGGGTTTAGGTTTCAGGTTTTAGGTTTTAGGGTTTAGGGTTTAGGGTTTAAGGCCTAGGACTTGGCCAACCTGCGAGCCCGCAAGCCAGAAATTGATACTTATATTTCGTTACGTTTTGCCTGATCAATTTCCAAATGCAATGCAAAAACCTGCGAGCCGGGCCCAAACGAATTGAAGGATCCTGTGTCTGGTGTCTGGAACACGGGGAGCCCGCTGCTGCTGGCCCCGCCCCCACTACCACTGCCTGCCGAGAGCGCAGAGGAATACACCAGGCGCCACAGGCCGTCTGCCTCGCCCAGCGCCATGGGGAAGGCGCCTGAAAATTTCGGGGAAATCAGTGTCTAGTATATTTACTATATAAGGTCATGGTTTATGGGACTTTTCAGAATGTGTGCCCATTGTGCTCTCGCGCTCCACCGCTTCCGCGGCCGCCAGCACCGCCTGCAAAGAGCAACAGACACGTCGCCCAGAGCTCATCACCGCGCGGGCTGGCGTGGCAGACTGCGGCGCGCGCGTTCAGCGCGTGCAGGGCGCGCCAGATCCGTGTTGTTACCTTTCGCTGCAGGCCGCCCGCCGCCGCGCCGCGGTCCAGACCAGCGACGAGCGCCAGCAGCTGCAGCTTCTTGCTTTGCAGCAGCGCGTCGCCGGGGGCATCTGTCGCGCCGGCAGCCCAGCCCTGCAACTCATTCCCGCCCTCACTCTCCTCTGTGTAAAAATCGCTCGACCCTGTCGCTGCCGCGCGCACGCTAACCGCCTGCGGTCCGCTCCAGACGCCGCGCGCGGCGCGCCGCGGGCATACCGCCGCGAGCACAACACCGCCTGGGCGCGCACCACGCGCTGGGCACTGCGTGAATGCGGCCGACGGCGAGCCCAGCCCAGCAAAGCACAAGAAAAGCAGCGCACGGAGCGCTGGCGTCATGGTTCAAAGCTTTAGGACAGGGGTGCACGAACTGAGGTCACGCCCGAAAAAACACCTTTTTTTATCACGGTCCCGGGCGAAGCGTCATCACATTCCCTCACGCACGGACGTGTCCGCCCAGAATGGCGCCGCCGGGCGGATAGCCCTGCCGTGCGCAGACCTCGGACTGGTCTCGCCCCGCCCATTCTCCCCGCTCGCCCGCGCCCCGCGCCCAGCAGCACCCTTTTGCACCCCGGTTCGCGACTCCCCTGGTCCCTGGCGCTGCACGCTGACGAGGAGGAATGTGGACAGATGTGCGCCGCATCTGCACGCCCAATGGCCGCGGATGCGGCGCGGACGCGTCCGCGCTGGCGTGCACGGCGATTGCCGCGGGTCATCTCGGCATTCGGGATGCTCGCTGTGCTTTCGTTTGCTGAGGTCGGCGCCGCGCCTGCCAAGAGGTCGGCGCTGGAGCTGGAGTATGCCAAGTACGCCGAGGGCCCGTACATGGTGCATCCAACTGCGCCCGAAAATGCTACGGTCTGGCCAGACTTCGATTACGGGAACGTGACGGACGAGGACCAGACGCCTAGCATCGAGGCCGAGCTGCTGGGGAGCAACTACTCGACGCAGATTGCCGAGATGAAGGCGCAGGAGAAGTCGATAGAAAAGACGCTCGACGCGGCGGAGGAAAAGGGGCAGACGATCAACAAGAAGGAGGGCGCGTTGAGCAACTATGTCATGGATGAGCTGGATTCCTTCTCTGAAGCCATCCACAAGTTGAACAAAAGGATGACCGAGGCCATCGACGACCCGATCCACTTAGTCCCAGGCCCCCCGGGGCTCCCTGGCATACCAGGGCATGCCGGGGATGAAGGGGTCCAGGGGCCAACCGGACCAAACGGGACTAAGGGTGTCTTGGGTCTCCGCGGCCCACCGGGCCCTGAGGGGGAAGCAGGACGGGCGGGCGAGAAAGGCAGGGAGGGTAAGGCGGGCCCACCCGGCTTCCCTGGCGGTCCAGGGGGTGGTGGCGAAAAGGGCAAAGTTGGCGATGACGGGCCGGTAGGGGAGACCGACGGCTGGATGAGCAAGGGGTACGATTGCCCAGAATCTGCTACTGAAACGATGCGTCTCAGGGACTGTTCCTGGCGGGGGTGCCGACTAGAAGTGAGATTTGAGGACACATGGGGCACGGTTTGCAGCTACGGCTGGGCACAGCAGAACGCTGCTGTCATGTGCCGAGCGCTGGGCTTTTCCGGCGGGGGCGAGAAAACGAGGGCAAAAGGTGGCAAAGGAAAGGTGTGGCTGCAGGACGTAGAGTGCAAGGGGGGTGAGGGGGATATTGGAGACTGCGGTCACTCGGGCTGGGGGGAGACGGAATGTGGGCATGCTGCTGACGTGGGACTGTGTTGTTGGCCCGCGCGGACGGATGCTGCAAAGCGTGAACGAGTTGGTCCCAGCTATTTCAAGCGCTGCCCAGAATTCCACGACAACCACATGCGGCTGGTTGACTGCAATCGTTTCGTATGCCGATTGGAAGTGAAGTACCGGAACGAATGGGGCACAGTTTGCGACAATGGTTTCACCGATACCAATGCCCATTTCGTGTGCAAAATGATGGGGTTCAACAAGGGCATTTTCAAACAGATGTGTGGCACCCAGGGCGAGTTTGCTTCGTGCGCTGCGAACATAGGTGGATCAGGACGTGTCTGGCTGGATGACGTCTTGTGCTATGGGTTTGAGAGGGAAATTGATGGATGTCGGCATAAACCGTGGGGGCAAAACAAATGTCGCCACGCGCAGGATGTTGGTGTATGCTGCTCGGGCGGAGCCGCCGAGAAGCTGCAGCAGGCCATCGCCGATGCTGGCTCGAGCATGTCAGGGGTGGTTGCGCTGGAACAGGTCATCGAAAAGTACAGCGGCGATGCGGCAGCTTACAAAGAGCTCCAAGGTGCTGTCTCGGCGCTCGGTGGGCAGGCAGCAGGCAAGGCGTTTACTCCCGACGGGGTCGAGACATTATTCAAATGCATCGAGCTTCTCAGCACGGTGGACTCCTTCCAGCTTGGTGCGTTCATGGACGCCATCGACAAAGCGACTTCTGAAAATATTTTGGGGATCGAACAACAAATAATAGCAGCAGGCGGAAAGTCGACGTCAACAACCGTCATTTCGGTGATCCACTCCACGTCAGACACCATCTCGATTGCCATGATCGCCGCAAATGCATCGTCAGCGGGGGCGGATGCGTACAAGAGATTCAAATTAGCAGTCAAGCAAGTAAGCCAGGCTGCTGTTAACAAGAAGGCACTCCAGCGAGCAATTATTGAGGGGAAATCAGACGCAATTTCTAAGGCGCTGAAAACCGCCAGTGCGTCTTTCTCCACAGCCGAGATTGCGCTCGAAGCCACCGTGGTCCAGAAGGCAATCGCAGATGCCGGTGGTGTAAAGGCTGTACATGTGGCTCTTGAAGCGAAAATCGATGCTGACCATAAGAAAGCCGAGACAGAGGTCGTTGAGGGCCCACCTGGGTCCTGCCCAGGAACTGGAGAGCTCAATTTTGACTTTAAAAAAGGCATCTCTGGACTCACCTCATCTACTGGGGGTGACAATATGGGTATAATTATGGGCGGACGATTCGACGGGGCGAATGGCTTTGAATTTAAGCAGGGACAAGGCCTCGGTGTTGATCCCCACAATTGCATTCCCGCTGAAGAGTACACAATATACATGCGTGTGAAGCTGCAGCAGACGGTTGGTGTCAGATTCCTTGCGCACTCGGCCGGCTGGGGCAAGGATGGACTGGTCGTCAACACTAACCTCAGGATCAATCCTGAAGAATCCGAGCTCAAATGTGAGGAAACCATCCTAACGAATACTTGGTACCAGTTTGTTGTAACTCGCACCAAGGACGCGAAAATTACGCTGTATGTCCATGGCGGGATGTGCTCTGAGGGAGTCTCTGAAAACGGAGAAGATTGGCTGCAACTCAATGATCACAGCATTCAGTTCTTCATGCATGGTGAGGAAAATGCTGACGGCCATGCCTCGAGCATTCGCGTATTCAACACGTCACTTTCGGAGGAGAAAGTAGCTGAAATCTGCAGCTGCACTCTACCAGAGAAGGGCGTGCTCTGCAAGAATACACTGGTCGTCAACTCAGTCGCAGTTGGGACCAAGTACTCAAGCATTGCCGCCTCGCCCGTGACGAATGGCAGGTTAGGTTCGAAGACTGGCTGGGCTGCAGCAGCTAATGATAACGGACAATGGGTTCAATCCGACACTGGGTTCGAACAATCGATCCTCGGGGTTGTGACCCAAGGCCGGCACGATGCAGAAGCTTGGGTAACAAGTTTCAAGGTTGCTGTCAGCAAGGACGGAAAGTCCTGGACCTGGGTAGGCTGCGGAAGGGTGTTTGATGGTAACATCGATCGGGGTACACAGCTCCAGAGCCTTTTCTACGAGCCCGTGCTGGCTAGGTATGTGCGAATCTATCCCGAAACATGGAAGGGATCAATTGGGATGCGAGTTGGGGTAATCGTGTGTGAGCTGCCGTGTTACACGACAGGGCAGGGTCAAGAATTGGACTACGAATTCCAGCTTTCATTCCTATCGTCCACCATGGGACCTGATCTCACTCCTACCTGGGGCGAGGGTGAGTTCTTGCCTGTACCAACATCCTCTCCGAAAACGTACTACTACAAGTTTGAGGAGGGGCAGGGCTTGAGCCTGAATCAAGAACGGTGCATCAATCAGACTGCCTGGACTATCTTCATGCACTTTGCTCTAGACGAAACTGTAGGGTACAAGCGTGTGCTGGCATCCGGTGGTTGGGGTGACTACGGACTCTACGTCAACAAGTATTTGATGCTCGTTCCAAAGGGCGCGCATATGCGTTGTTTCGAGCGCATCCGTGCCAACAAGTATTACAGGGTGTACTTCACAAGAGATGATGACGGCAAACTTGCCCTTTACATTAACGGTGCTGAGTGTGCAAGTGGAAACCCACCCTACAAGGACAATTACCAGCTCAGCCCGTCAAGCGTCACTTTCTTCAAGGATGATTCGGACGAAGATGCTCCTGGAGCGCTGAAACAGATCAAAGTTTGGGATAGGGCGCTCAATGCCACCGAAGTCGAGCTCCACGCGGGTTGCAAGAGGCCTCAAGAACAAGAAGAGCGGTGCCCATACAAAGTTGTCTACAACTCCCCGGTGTCCAGGACCACTTACACATCAATCCGCTCGGGCTCGCCTGGAAAAGGTCTTGGCCGAGGCCGGCTCAATTCAAAGCAGGCCTGGTGCGCAGCTTCGAATAGTGTGGGCCAGTACATGCAGATCGACCTTGGCTTTTTCCAGAACATAACAGGCATTGTAACGCAGGGTCGGAGAGATGCGGACGAATGGGTCACGTCGTACACGGTCAAGGCAAGCGAGGATGGTATTTCCTGGACAGATGTCGGCTGCGGCACAGAGTTCGAGGGTAACGTTGATCGAAAGACAAGAGTGAAAAACTTGCTTCATAGGCCAGTCGTTGCGCAATACCTCCGTATCTTCCCGGAGAGCTGGTATGGTGGAATGTGCATGCGTGCTGGATTTATACTCTGTGAAAAACCATGCGTTGACGGCGAACTGGATTACGACATGGACGGCAGTCTGATGTCTGCGACGGGTGGTCCGAGCTTGGATCCTGCGTGGGGTGACGGGGTTTTCGATGACGACGGATACCAGTTTGATAACGGTAACGGCATGGAGGTTGAGACTCAGAGGTGCCTTATGAACAATTCCATTACCACTGCGTACACCGTGCTTATTGAAGTGAAGCTCGACAACCCCAACCGCCCCCAGATTCTCATGTCCTCTGACGGCTGGGATCAAGGAGGCCTGGTAGTGGATAGCTGGCTTCAGCTTGCACCAAGCGGGACAAATATGGTTTGCGAGGAACAGCCTTTCAAGGCAGGCAAAACGTACAAAATCACCATGACGCGAACGAGCGCAGGCAAGATCACTCTATATCTTAACGGCGCCGAGTGCTCCACAGGGGATCCTCCATTCTTTAGCTACTTCCGCCTAAAAAAGGAGCGAGTAGTATTCTTCCACGATGACAACGAAAAGAACATGGACCCTGATGGTGTAGTGCGCCGAATCTTCATGACGAAACAGGTTCGACACACTTGCAATGCCTTGCTCATGTTTAGGTTAAATGGACAGAGGCTGTGCGTGTGTATTGAGCCTTTTTGACGATATGAAACGCTGTGCAGGCACTCGATGCAGACGCTGTTGCGGAGCTAAATGGATGCAAGCTTCCAGACGAAGGCTCGGAATGTGCCCAGAATCTCGTATTTAATGCGGTCTACAAGAGCATCACTTATTCCAGTATTATGGGAGGTGGTGCAGTCGGCACGGGTTTTGGCAGAGGTCGACTAAACTCGCAGGCAGGATGGACCCCCGCGTCAAAAACTATTGGAGAAGAGTGGTTTCAAATCGACAGTGGAGAGGTGCAGAGCATCGTTGGCATTGTGACGCAAGGCCGTCGCGATGCGAACATTTGGGTCACGGAATACACCGTCAAGGTTAGCAAGGATGGCATTATGTGGTCTGATGTGCAGTGCGGGCGGATTTTCCAAGCTAACGTGGACCGCAACTCCAAGGTCAGAAAATATTTTAGGGATCCCATTCGAGCCCGTTACGTTCGTATCTTTCCCGAGGATTGGCAAGGCATGCCAGGTATGCGAGCAGGCATCTTGTTGTGCGAGCGCCCATGCACGGGTGGCGAGCTTGACTACCACCTTGACCAAGGATCTCTCCAGTCATCCACGTTTGGCCCTTCTCTCGATGCTCATTGGGGAGATGGTGAATGGGACGACGATGGTTGGCATTTTTCCAATGGACAAGGCCTTAGAGTGGATCAGGACGAAGAAGGCTGCATGAACAATCACCCAGAAGAAAAGCCTAAGATCTTAAACACAGCATACACTGTCCAGATCAACGTACGCTTGAACAAGGTCCATGACTGGAACAGAATCATAGGGTCCCAAGGATGGGGTGATAGCGGCCTCTACGTTCGTAGGGATCACCTTGAGATGTACCCCACGGCAGCGGGAATGAAATGTGCAGAGATCCTAGTGCCAAACCAATGGTACCAATTTTTCATGACTAGAACCGATCAAGGTCTTCTCAAGTTGTACATCAACGGCGCCCTTTGCGCTAGAGGAAGGCCGAATTACAACGACGCCTTTTCTCTTCACCAGCACCGGATCGACTTTTTTCATGATGACGGCTCAGAGCATGCATCCGGTGTAGTCAAGAACATCCATATTTGGAACATAGCACTAACGGCCTCGGAAATTTTGAACATGGCGAAATGCGAGGAAGCACAAAGAGGTGGGGCCTGCCCGAAAACAATCGTGTATAGCCCACCATCAGCCGATTTCCTGTATTCAAGCATCTTGGACAACAACAAACCAGGCACCGGCCATGCACGAGCTCGTCTGAATTCCGCACAGGCGTGGTCAGCCATGGCCCCATACGACAAGCAGTGGTTGCAAATCGACACGGGCATAGTGCAGAACATTCCGGGAGTTGTCGTTCAAGGACGTCGGGGTGGTCGTCAGTGGGTGACAGCCTTCTATGTGGACGTGAGCACCGATGGAACAACCTGGCAAAAGGTTGGTTGCGGGATGCGCTTCGCTGGCAACACGGACGAGAACACCAAGCTTAAGGTTCTATTTTACTACCCGATCAAGGCCAGATACGTTCGAATCAAGCCTGCAGCATGGTATGGTCATCCGTCGATGCGTGCTGGAGTTCTGCTATGTGAGAGGCCCTGTATTAAAGGGGAGCTGGACTATACATTTAAGTCGTCCCTTCTCTCTGACAAAGATGGACCGCCGCTCGAGCCAATTGGTGATGAAGGCACATTTATTGAGGGTCAGGGCTACCAATTCCTTGCGCACCAAGGACTCATTTTGGACCAAAGTGCTTGCATCACGCAGCCGGAGGAATGGAGCATCTTCATGGAAGTGAAACTGGATTCAACGACGGGCTGGCAAATGTTAATGTCCTCGAATGGATGGGGCGACTACGGTCTGTATGTCAATGGTCAAGTGCAAATGTATCCTCCAGCAGCAGGGCTGAAGTGCGCTGGTCATATCCATCCTGGCCGCTTCTATAAGTACATCCTGACTCGAAACACAGATGGCGATGTCAAATTGTTCCTCAACGGGTACTTATGCGCTGAAGGCTACCCTGCCTTCTTGAGCGGCTTCAAGCCTGACGCAGAGGATATGGAGTTCTTTAAGAACAACGACGGCAAATACCAGTCGTCCGGCATTATCAAGAGGCTCAGATTGTGGGACTATCCGTTGAGTGATGCTGAAGCTGCTGAAGTTTGCGACTGCAAATTGACACAGCCAGCGAAGAAGTGTGATAAGACAGTGATTCAAATTCCGCCGGACTCTCGCTACAAGTTCTCATCCACTTTCTCCAACAGCCCAAACGGCAACATTTATGCTGCAGCGCGTCTCGACTCTGCGTTCAGCTGGACGGCAGCGGCATGCGAGATTGACACGCAATGGATGCAGATCGACACTGGTGCCGTCCAGCAGATTGAAGGCATCGTCACCCAGGGTCGACGCGATTATTATCAATGGGTTCAGAGCTACAAAGTTATGGTCAGTGACGATGGCAACGACTGGAAGGATGTTCAGTGCGGCTTTACTTTTAACGCGAACACCGATCAACACAGCAAGGTAAAGACGCTTTTCGACAAGGTGGTCGAGGCCAGATATATCCGCATATTCCCGCAGACTTGGTACGGATGGATGAGCATGAGGGCAGGAGCTATTATCTGCGAAAAGCCATGTCAAGGTGGGCAACTTGACTTCAAGTTGCAGAACGATTTGGCATCTACTACTGAAGGTCCAAGTCTCACCGTTCCTTGGGGCATAGGACTGTGGTCAGCCGCTCATGGAGACCGCTTTGAGCGGGGCCAGGGCTTTCAATTGGATGCCGCGACCTGCATGAATGCTGGAGTATATACTATCTACTTGCACGTAAGATTTGACGATGTTAACGTCCGCAATCGGCTCGTTGCTTCGCAAGACTGGGGTGAATATGGATTTTATGTTGAGCAGCATCGATTTATGCTGAGCCCAAAGAGTACGCTCATGGTATGTGAAGGACTCATCTTCAACAACGAATGGAATCATTACTTCATGACGAGAGACAAGGAAGGGACAGTCACAATGTATTTCAATGGTTATAAGTGTTCGCAAGGTCAACCGGAGCCCTTGGATGGATTCTCGATCAATCCAGACAAAGTGCTTTTCCTCAAGGATTCTGGAAGTAGTCAGGGATCGGGCTACGTAAATCGTATCCGCACCTGGAAGACCGCTCTTGACCCGGCTGCAGTTGCAGAGCTGGCGGGATGCAAACTAATCACTCCTGCGCCCAGCAGCAAATGCCAGGGCCAGATGGTCGAGGCTGTGCCGTACTCAAGAATTTCGTACTCCAGTACATTCAATAATCACAAGACGGGCGAAGCTCATTATGGGATGGGGCGCTTGAACTCGTATTCTGCATGGTGCGCAGCTTCCAGTGACCTGAACCAGTGGCTCCAGTTGGATGCCGGCGAAATCACTATCCTGAAAGGGGTGGTCACGCAAGGCCGCCAAGATTATTGGCAGTGGGTCGATTCGTATACCATTGACATCAGCAGCGATGGTAAAACGTGGGATAAGGTCGATTGCGGCCGCGTCTTCAAGGGCAATACCAACATGTACACCAAGGTAGAGAACACTTTCGATGCGCCATTGAATGGCAGGTACGTCCGTATCAAGCCTCGAACCTGGTATGGGCACATCAGTATGCGTGCAGGATTGCTGGTTTGCGAGATTCCTTGCCAGTTCAGCGAGCTTGACTATAAGTTTCAAGACGCATTTACATCCTCCAAGTTCGGCCCGCCCCTTGTTCCTGAATGGGGTGCGGGGCGATTCGATCCTTCCAAGGGGTATGTTTTCGGTTTGGGACAAGGTCTGCGGATGGATGAACACAAGTGCATCAAGCAGCCGGAGAACGGGTGGACGATTCTGATTGAGGGAGAAGTTGCTCAGACTGACGGCTTGAGGCGCATTTTGAACAGTAAAGGATGGGGGCAATTTGGTTTTTTCATCGGGAGTGGTGTGTTCCAAGTCGTCCCTGCTGGAGCCAATATGAAGTGCCGCTGGAAAATTTTGGATAACGAAGATGTGACGTATGTAATCTCCCGCTCTAGCCAGGGCAAGGTGAGCATGTACCAGAATGGTCTCTTGTGCGCGAGTGGCAAGCCAGCGATCGCTGACAGGTTTACGCTCGATCCTGAAGACGTAACATTTTTCCGCGACGAAAGCAGTCAAAACACCGCAGGCAGCGTGAAGAGGATCAAAATGTGGAACAGGCTGCTCTCACCTGCGGAAGTTGCAGATCAAAGCAATTGCAAGCCGCTCGAGGCTGCCGAAAAATGCGAGCGCACTGCAATGATCAGCCCACCTGTAGCTACGGGGGGTTACACGAGCACCCGATGCTGGGAAGGTGACGTACTTGGATTTCGTTACTGTCAGCCCCAGCTAGACAGTCCGGATGCGTGGATCCCCGACTGGAAGTTTGGGCATTGGAGGTTCGGCCAGCCAGAGGAGAACAGTGCTTGGTTGCAACTCGATGCTGGCAAGGTACAGACTATCGCAGGGGTTGTCACTCAAGGACGAGATGCGGGATATCAACATGTCACTTCCTTTGCGGTAAAGGTGAGTAGTGATGGTAAAACATGGGCTAATGCCGACTGTGGAAATTTCTTTGAAGGCAAACACCCCAAAACTGAGAATTTTTTTGTAAATCCAGTCTCCGCCAGATATGTTCGCATTTACCCAAAGACGTGGTACGGGTGGCCCAGCATGCGAGCCGGGTTGTTGCTCTGTGCACCCACGTGCAAGGACAAGGAGCTTGATTATGAATTCAAAAACAGTCTCACGTCTAGAACGAGCGGGCCGGCGCTCGAACCAGCGTGGGGTAACGGCTACTTTACGTCTCTCAACGATATTTACTCAAAGGGCAAGACCCTTACCGGTGTGCAAGTGTATCGTTACCACAAAGGGCAGGGATTCCAAATTGACTCCACCACGTGCTTAAAAAATGAAAAGGAGTGGACGTTCATTATCCAGATTCGGCTAGACGACGCGAATCAAATGAATAGGTTACTAGGATCTGAGGCCTGGCGTAGATACGGTCTCTTCGTCAAAAACAACAAGTTTACAATGTTTCCTGAGGACATGGAGATCACTTGTTCAGCGTACGTGTATAGTGGGCAAATGTACCAGTTCGCCATGACCAGAGACAAGGCAGGTGATGTCAAACTATACTTGGACGGATACATGTGTGCGTCTGGCTCGATTGCCGATGCTCCAAAGAAAGGCCTCGAGCTTGATCTGGAGACAGTTCAATTTTTGTATGATCCGAACGGCTTCGATGGTTATGGTTACGTGGAGCGCATCCAGATGTTTGGCTCTGCAGTGAACCCAGGTGAAATGCAGAAGAAGTGCGACTGCGACCCGCCTAAGGAGGACGAGGCGTGCTTGGGTCAAATTGTGATGAACGTGGACTACGCTGCCATCAAGTACGATTCCGTCCTGGGCAATGACAAGGTTGGAAATGGATGGGCTCGAGGGCGGCTGAATTCTTTTGCTGCCTGGATCGCGCCAGATTACAATCAGGGCCACTGGATGGAGATGGATGTCGGGTCCGTCAGGGCAATTGCCGGAGTCAGTACCCAGGGCCCTTACGGAATTGGTTGGTGGACAACATCCTTTTTAGTCAGGGTCAGTGAAAATGGCAACGACTGGAAGTGGGTAGAATGTGGTCGGCGATTCCCAGGAAACGTAGACTGGTACAACAAGCTCAATACCGTATTTGAAACGCCCGTGAAGGGACGGTACGTGCGGATATATCCAGTCACTTTCTATGGTATGCCGTCACTGCGCGCTGCGGTCCTTGTCTGCGAGTCCACATGCAAAGACAAAGAGCTAGTATACAATTTCAACAATGACCTGACGTCGTCGACGGGTGGTCCTAGCCTTGATGCCGAGGTTCAGGGCACGTACACGACGGCAGTCTGGTATTATTGGGAATCAACTGGCGATGGATATCAATTCCAGGAAAATCAGGGATTGCGTCTGGACGAGAGCAAGTGCATAACGGATCCGCAGGAGTATACTGTTTTCATTGAGGCAAAGTTGGGCCCAGTCTCCGGCCCCCGGGCGATCCTCACATCAGAGGACTGGTTCGATGATGGCCTTTTCATAGACGATGGAATTTATCAGATGCGTCCTTCACCGTCTTTGCAGTGCGCAGAAGAGCCAATTCGTCAAGGGTACGAGTACAAATTTGCTGTCACCAGGAAAAAGAAGACAGGACAGGTTGATTTGTATTTAAATGGCTACAAGTGCGCCTCTGGCAAACCAAATGCCCATGATGGGTTCGCTCTTGAGCGAAACAGCATGATCTTCTTTCAAGGACCGAACTCGCATTCCCCGTCTGGCTGGGTACGAAAAATTGAAATAATAGATCAGGCTCTTTCATCCGATGAGATAATGACAAAGGCTGGATGTCAAGCGCCTGACCAGCAAGCAGAAGCTTGTGATGACACCACAGCCTTTGTCCCTGAGACGTCGAGTTATAAGGCTTCTTCAATATACGCTAACTTCCAGATGGGCATGGCACATTACGGCCAGCCCCGCATCGGAGATCAATATTGCTGGAGCCCAGACACGGATCAGTGCTATGGATGGTGGAATGGGGGCGGTTGCAACAAGGGGAGTAGACAGACATGGCTCCAGGTCGACGCTGGCAAGGTCACGCCCATCGCGGGTGTCGTCACGCAGGGCAGAGGTGATTACGGCCGCTGGGTGAAGACGTTCAAGGTTAAAGTGAGCGATGATGGTGTAAACTTCAAGGACGTGGAGTGCGGACGTGTTTTTGATGGGAATACGGATGGAGAGACCAAGGTCAAGAATATATTCCGGCTTCCTGTCAAGGCACGCTATGTCAGATTCTATCCAGACACTTGTTACTACAACTGCGACATGCGTGTCGGACTTCTCATGTGTGAAACAGCCTGCGAGTCCGGACACTTGGATTACAAATTGACAACTGGAGTCCTGTCGTCTGTCACTGGCGGTCCGCAGCTGCATGCTCCGTGGGGCCAGGGATTCTTCGACAAAGATAACGGGTATGTGTTCCGTGCTGGCCAGGGCCTGCATGTGGATGAGTCCAAGTGTGTGACGGACAAAGAAACGTACTCAATCATAATCAGTGCAAAGCTGAATCAGGTAGATAGTGACCGCGCAATCCTCACTAACGATGATTGGGCGGCGAACGGCCTCACCGTTCAAAATGGGGTGTACAAATTGATACCAACGATGCTATCCTGCCCGGAAGTGATCAGGACGGGATACTTTTACGACTTTGGTATCACACGTTCCAAGGACGGTGTGGTTACCCTGTACATCAACGGCTACAAATGTGCGTCAGGTAGTCCCGTTTCGATGGAGGGCTATCCTCTTGAACCCAACAACATCCAATTCTTACGTGGAGTCACGGAGGCTAAGTCTCCCTCCGGTGCAGTGAAACGAATCCAGGTCTGGAACAAGGAGCTTTCTTACACCAAAATGGCAGAGGCGTGCAATTGTGTTCTTCCAGACCAAGCCAAACAATGTGACTCTACAGTAGAGTTTGTTCCCACCATTGGGGAGCCCAAGTTTGACGAGACCAATGCCAAGTGCTATGCAGATCGTTACTGGGATCTCAAAAATGCCTTTGGATACAACACTGCGCTACTCATTAACCATTGGAAAGAGTATGGTAAGCGTGAGGGAAGGACTTTCAACTGTGAAACAGCGTATACAGCGTCATCCATCATCTACAACTATAAAATGGGCCAGGATCACTTCGGGACGCCTCGTATTGGTGATACTTATTGCTGGCAACCGCAAACAAATATCGCAGGAAAGGAGTGGCTGCAGATAGACGCTGGCAGCGAGAAGGTTATTGCAGGAATTGTCACACAAGGACGAGGGAACTATGCGCGCTGGGTCCAAACCCTGAAGGTGCAGGTCAGTCTTAAAGGCAAAGAGTGGATTTGGGTCGAATGTGGCCGCATTTTCAATGCCAACACGGATAACACAAACAAAGAAGAAATCCTGTTCGACTACCCCGTTAAAGCCCGGTATGTTCGCATTTATCCAGAAGCGTGTTACTACGAGTGTAATCTCAGGGCTGCTCTTTCTCTGTGTGAGAGTGCCTGCTTGGACGAAAAGCTCGACTATCGGTTGACGTCATCGTTGGCGTCGGTCACTGAAGGGCCCAGTCTTAAGGCACCATGGGGACTTGGTACCATCAGCAGCTCCATGGGCTATCGCGTGGAGAAGGGTCAGGGGCTCGAAGTACATGAAAGCCAGTGCATCAAACTCACAAAGAAGTGGAGTGTGCTCATAGACGCCAAACTTGACGCTGTCGACGCCACGAGGGGGCTAATGACGAGCCCCGAGTGGAACGGTGGGGGGCTTTACGTCAAGGACGGCAAGTTCCAGCTCCTTCCCACATCTATTGTCTGCGACGTGGAGTCGATACGACCTGGCGGCGCTGTGTGGCCGGGTGCCACGCAGGTGCCATACTATTATAAGTACGGAGCCACCCGCACTGATGATGGAGTAATTACTCTGTATTTGAACGGCTACCCGTGTGCAAGCGGGGAGCCTATCGATGCTTCTGGATTCCCTTTGGATCCCACCGGATTGATTTTTATGCGTGGGAGTCATGGCGGCTCAGGCTCCGGCTTCGTTAAGGAGATCACAATATGGCAAAAGACGTTGGATGGCGACGGGATGTTGAGTGCTGCTGGTTGCGAGCTACCAGAAAGCGGGTCAAAATGCGACGCATTCATACAATATGTTCCTCCGTACGCCAGCTATTCCGCCTCGTCGATTTATGGGAGCTTCCAAATGAGCTCGGCACACTATGGCCAGCCGCGCATTGGGGATCCCTACTGCTGGAAAGCCGCTACTGACACGCCGGGTAAGGAATGGCTTCAAATTGATCTGGGAAAATTGCAGAAGGTGAGCGGTGTGGTGACTCAAGGAAGGGGGAATTATGATAGATGGGTCGAGACTTTCAAGGTCATGGTCTCTCAGAAAGGAGATAATTGGAAGTATGTCGAGTGCGGCCGAATTTTTAACGGAAACAAGGATGGAAACACCTTGGTCAGGAACCAGTTCGTTCTTCCAGTTCAGGCCAGATATGTTCGTATTTATCCAGAAACTAGCTACTACGGATTCGACATGCGGGCTGGAATTTTGCTCTGTGAGCAAAAGTGCAGCTCTGGCGAGCTGAACTACAATCTCAGATCGAGTTTAACTTCTACGACCGACGGGCCTTCCCTGGACGCGCCGTGGGGTCTCGGTGTAGTCAATGCAGACAGCGGATACAGATTTGAAAAGGAGAAGGGTCTTGAGATTGACGAAAGCAAATGTGTCAAGAAGAAAGAACACTGGAGTGTTCTGATGGATGTCAAGCTGGATCAAGTTGATGGTTACCGGTCGCTGATGACCAGCAATTTGTGGAAAGGAAACGGGCCCACTGTGTTGGATGGCACGTTCATGGTGAAACCCACGGAAATTCAGTGCCTGGAGCCTATTCGGACTGGCTACTACTACAAGTACGGTGTGACCAGGACCAAAGATGGCGAATTGAAATTGTATCTCAACGGCTACCCCTGCACGAGTGCTAAACCCACGTCGTCTAAAGGGTTCGAGCTGGAGCTTGAAAATATTATCTTCTTCAGAGGAGTGCTAGGTGAGTCATCGGCTGGTTACGTTAGACAGATCCAAGTATGGCAAAAAACGCTGGAAGAAGAGGAAATGTTGAACGCTAGCAAGTGCGAGCTGCCGCAGGAATCCACAGAAAACTGCACTGGCTACATCTATTACACTCCACCGTATGACAAGTACACAGCGTCGTCGATCTATGGCAACTACCAGATGGGCTGGGATCACTACGGCCATCCCAAACTAGGGGAGTCTTACTGCTGGAAGGCCGGAAGCGATACACCTGGAAAGGAGTGGCTTCAAATCGATACGAGTGCTGTGCAGGCAATCGCAGGGGTTGTGGTTCAGGGCCGCTCGAACTATGCACGGTGGGTTCAGACGTTCAGAGTTATGGTGTCCCAGAAAGGCGAGTCTTGGAAGTACGTTGAGTGTGGTCGCATCTTTGATGGCAACAAAGACTACTCTACTAAAGTTGAGGTGGCGTTCAGAAAGCCGGTCCAGGCTCGCTATGTCCGAATTTATCCAGAGACCAGCTACTATGGCTTTGACATGCGAGCTGCCGTGTTGCTATGCGAGCGGAATTGCACGAACAAACACTTGGAATATGATCTGAAACAAGCCCTCACATCTGAATCTGGTGGACCCAGCTTGCAAGTCGTTCAGGGCGACGGGTTCTTCGACGCAAACAGAGGTTATCGCTTCACGGAAGGTCAGGGTCTTCAGGTGGATGAGAGCAGGTGCATCGACTCGGGCAAATCCTACACTATTTATATGGACGTGCGGCTCGACAGCGTAGACAAGACTCGTGGGCTCATTTCATCTGATTCTTGGGACACGGCTGGTCTGTTTGTCCATGAATCAAATCTTCGCTTGATGCCTGCAGATACGAACATTGTCTGTCCAGAGCCCATCCGCGCAAACTACTTCTATAGGGTTGCGATCTCTCGAAAGAAGGATGACGGGATTGTAACACTATATCTTAACGGTTATCCATGTGCCAGCGGCAAGCCCAAGTCTGCAGCGGGGTTTGTACTTGATCCGGACAACATTGTTTTCTTGCGCGGCAGGCTGCAAATGTCAAGCGGTGGATACGTGAAGAAGATTGAAGTGTGGGGCAAGACCCTAAGCGCAACAGAGATTAGGGAGCACAGCGGATGCACCATGCCTGGCGTGGCCAAGGTCTGCAAAGGGTTTATCCTATTGGTACCACCTGATAAAGATTGGAAAGCGTCGTCAATCTATGCTAACTACCAGATAGGCTGGCCGTATTATGGCCGGCCGCGCCTCGACGATAGCCCCGGTGCTTGGCTGCCTAGCAACTATGCGCAAATGAACGAAAACGGAAGGGCCGAGCAGAAGAATGCCGATTGGCTGCAGGTAGATCTAGGATCTGTTATGAAGGTGGCTGGGCTGGTTACTCAGGGTCGCTCGGAAGCTTGGCAGTTCACCCAGACGTACAAGGTCATGGTTAGCGATGACGGGGAAAAATGGAACAATGTGGAATGTGGTCGCATCTTTGATGGCAATGTAAACTACTATGAGAAGAAGCAGAATGTGTTTGTCGAGCCAGTCAAAGCTCGCTACGTTCGAATTTATCCTGAAACGTGCTATTCCTACTGCGCACTGCGGGTAGGCATCCTCTTGTGCGAGAAGGAATGCACCGACGGCGAATTAGATTACAAGGTAGCAGATGGAAATCTCGGGTCGCAAACCAACGGTAATATATATACATATATATATATATACATACATACATATATATGTATATAAACA
>Ga0315905_10002860_pt1 | contig 18003 bp, 16 predicted proteins | sample LakEriMetagenome_5_FD_203522 | JGI IMG/M metagenome (GOLD analysis project Ga0315905, IMG submission 203522) | Freshwater fungal communities from buoy surface, Lake Erie, Ohio, United States - Buoy 4 MA121 | ecosystem: Environmental > Aquatic > Freshwater > Lake | place: USA: Lake Erie, Ohio... | reverse complement strand
GTTTTTACGATTATTTATACAGGAAATATTTATAGAAAAAATAATGACATTGAACTCTTTTTAAAAGCTCTGGAAATTTTGATGTATTCCCGTAAGAAGAGAGTAGAAGTAATTTTTGTAGGTACTCCAAAAAGTGCTTATTTGTGGTCAAATATTAAAAAAATGAAACTTGAAGGACACATTGAGTTTCTTCCTAAAATGAGCCATAAGGAAGTAATAGTTTTACAAAAATCTGCTGATATGTTGTTGCACTTTTGTTGGAACAACAAACTACAAGAAGGAAATTTAACAGGTAAAATATTTGAGTATATTTCAGCACGCGTTCCAATTATCAGTATTGGAGAGCAAAGTGAATTGGAGGCGATTTTAAACGACACCAAATCAGGTAAAATTTGCAATTCTGTTGAGACAATAGTAGGTCATATCGAATCTATTATTAATAATTCAACGAAGTTGACACAATTGAGTAATGAAACTTGTATATACTCAAAGTTTAATCAATTCAAAATTCTTGAACAACGTATTATTTAAATAGATTAAAGATTTCTGATCAGTTTTTATATCGATTTTTTCCGGCTCTGTTTATATACATTATGAGTATAGGGCTTATTTTACCTAGAGGTTCTGCAGCCACACAAACTATTGGGATTCTATTTGTTCTAGTGACCTTGTATTATTTCTTTAGAGAGTTTAAATCTATAAAATTATTTACAATAGTTTATGTGTTATTGATTTACCTTTATTGTTTATGTGTTTTTTCGTCAAAATTTTTCTATTCTCTGTCTAATTTAGCTTCAACAACTATTTGGATGTTAATTTTACCTATTTCTTTTTCAGTAATTGACTCATTAGATAAATTTAAAAAACTTATGAATTCAATTGCTTTGATTGGTGTATTATACATCCTAAATATAATAATCTCAACATTTTTCAATATCAAAGGTAAATCATACTCTGGTGAAATTTTTGATGTAGGAAATGTATTTACAGAGGGTTTAAATTCAATGGCTTACCTTCTAACAGCTGCGCCTCTTATTTTATATTTAAATCCAAAACATAGAAGAATTATTATTATTCTCTCGGTAATCATTTTTATTTTAGTACTTGTTCAGCTGAAGAGAATTTCAATTTTAGCCATTCTTACTGGTTTATTGATAAACTTATTTCTAAGTCGAAACAGAATTAATATATTTTTCGGATTATTAATTTCATCACTCATTCTGTTTATTGCATTTCCACTTTTCGAAAGCACATTACAGAAACAAGTGAAAGCGCGCGAACGTCGTCTTTCAACTGAGAATATTGAAGAGGAAGGTAGGTATCAAGAAACTTTTGTAGTATTGGATGAAATTGTATTTAGTGGAGAGACAGCATTGTTGTTTTTTGGCAAAGAAGTATTCAATTCACCTGGGAATTATGCCAATGGAAGATATGGAAAACGTATGATTCATAATGACTACAATGCAGTACTACATGGATCAGGAATATTTGGACTATTCTTGTTTGTTATTTGGCCTTTGCCTCTTTATCTATTTTATAGAAAAATTAAAGTTTACGCAAAAATTTATTTTGAAGACAAGAAATTACTTGACTACATGAATGTTACATTTTTAAGTTTTTTAATCATCGGATATATTCTTAGCATTTCAGGAGGAGTAAATGCTATTCTTTTTAATTCTATACGAATGGCAGTTTTGGGCGCCATTTTGAGAATATTTTTTGAGTATTTTAAAAACAACTATAAAATAAATCGAACATGATAAAGCTCGTTTATTATTTGAATACGATTTGCTTTAGGTTTTATTACCGGGTTTTTACTCAAAACATCAAATTATCAAAACAAGTTAAAATTAATAAATGGCCAATATTGATTTTTCGTTCAAATGCTCAAATTATACTGGGAAATAATGTGATTTTAAATTCGAGCAATCGAAATTATCATGTAAACATGTTTACCCCTGTAAAACTCATGTGCGATAAACCAAATGCTATAATTTCTATTGGCGAAAATACCAGAATTCACGGCTCTTGTATTCATGCTTTTGAACGAATTGAAATTGGTAAAAACTGTTTAATTGCTGCTAATTGTCAGATTTTTGACACTAGCGGACATGGAACAGGTCAAACTGAGCGAAATGTAAACCAAGGAAAATCAAAGCCAATTATTATTGGAGATAATGTTTGGATTGGCACGGGTTGCATTATTCTTCCCGGTACAACGATCGGAAATAACTCTGTTATTTCTGCCGGTAGTGTTGTTAGAGGAAACGTGCCAGAAGGAGTTGTTTATGCAGGAAACCCAGCACAGTACATAAAAAATAGTTAATGCATTTACCGGTTAAAATTGCAATAGTTACTGACTATTTAGGTCGATTTGGATCCAAACAAAAGTCCGAATTATACAGGCAAGGAATGGACCTTGAGAAATTGAAGATCTATTTTTCAAAATTAAATTATCGATTAACATTTTATGACTACTCAAATTGTATTGATTTACTTCATATAAAAGATGCCCATTATGTAATTTACACATCATCTGAGGATCCAGAAGAACGCTACAAATCATACATTGAGGATCATTTAAGACTACTTTCTTTAAGTCAACACCGCATTATTCCTAGTGAAAATTTTCTAAGAGCTCACAATAACAAAGTTTTTATGGAAATGTTGAGGTTAAATCACAATTTCCATGATGTTGAGATTTTTAATAGTAGGTTTGTTGCTACAAAGAATGAGCTCAAAAAACTCGAATTATCCTATCCAATTATAATGAAGGCAGCAGTTGGTGCACTTTCGCGAAATGTTAAACTAAGTAATAATATCAACGAAGCACTGAAAAACTTTCACGAGTTATGTCCAAAAGTTTCATTTTCAAATAAAATCCGTGAAATCGCACGTAGGTTGAGACACCGTGGTAACTACAACCCTGAAGCAATCTATCGGGGTAAAGTTGTCATTCAAAACTTCATTCCCAATATTTCATTCGATTGGAAAGTGCTGATTTATTATGATAAAATTTTTATTCTTAAAAGAAACAATCGACCTAATGATTTTAGGGCAAGTGGAAGCGGTCTCTTTTCCTACGATAAAAATGTTAATCAAGAAATTCTAAATCTGGCGTGGTCAACCCGCTTAAAACTTAAGGTCCCTCATTTATCTCTCGATATTGCTACTGGAGAAAAGGGCCTAGTTATATTTGAATTTCAAGCACTTGGTTTTGGAACAAAAACTATTGAAAATGCGCCATTTTATTTTGTGAAAAAGAATGAAGACTGGGATTTAATTGAAAACAAAGTTGATTTAGAGGAAATTTATGTGACGAGCTTACATTATTATTTGAATTCTTTAATTGCTACTGAGCCAATATGAAAAAATTCTTATTTATTGTTTTAAGATTTTCATTTTTACCCTTTATTTTTCGTTTTTTCGTACAAAGAAAAAAAGTCACTATATTACTCTTTCATAACCCTACAGTAAATGCCTTCGATAAATCACTTACTTACCTTAAACAAAAATACAACATTATTTCATTGGAAAATTATATTCAGTATTTAAAAGGAAATAAACCAAATAAACTACCGAATAACGCGATGATAATAACCTTTGATGATGGGCACATTGCAAATTATGACTTATTACCGATAATAATAAAACATAAAGTTCCATTAACCATTTTTCTGTGTGCGGGAATTGTTAATAGCAACAGACACTTTTGGTTTAAACATAAAGTTAATGGAATCTCCACTTCATTTTTAAAAACAATTAGTAACAAAGAACGAAAAGATCTTCTTAAAGAAAATTCTTTTGATGAAGATGCTGAATTTCAAGATGCTCAAGCCCTTCAGAAAAACCAAATTATGGAAATGATTCCTTTTGTAAATATGCAATCACATACAATATTTCATCCTATTTTACCAAAATGTAATAGTAAAGAATCTATGATTGAAATTTTAGAGTCAAAAAGGTTATTGGAGTCTGAATATGCTATTTCAATTGATACTCTTTCTTATCCAAACGGTGATTATTCGAATAGAGATATTGAAAATGCAATGAAAGCAGGATATAAATGTGGGATTACTGTAGATTACGGATTTAATGATACTAATACAGATATTTTTAGATTGAAAAGAATATCAGTTAATGATACCGAGAATATAAGTGAACTGATTGTAAAGTCGAGTGGAGTTTGGGGTTTTATAAAATCTCGAAACGGTAAAAAACAATCTTATGGTTTTCAAGAAATCCCCGTAAATGGATGAAAACGGAATTAGATTTTGAATTTAAGCGTTTAAGTAAAGATTTATTAGTTGACTTAAAGTTTCTTTTTAAGCAGTCTGGTAAACAAATTTCTAGAAAAGAATTAGAAAATAAATATAATACTCATGTATTTGGTTCAGAGTATATTGGATTTGTTGCGTACGACAAACTGACAAAATTACCAGCAGCGTTTTATGGAGTTCTACCTCTAATTGCTACGTTGAATAATGAACCTATTTTAATTGCGCAGAGTGCTGATACAATAACACACCCAAACTACCGCAAGAAAGGTCTTTTTGTATTGTTAGCAAACAAGACATATGATCTATGCCAAGAAGAAGGGATAAAACATCTTTTTGGAATCCCAAATTATAATTCTTATACGGGGTTTGTTCATAAATTGAATTGGAATTCTACCGGTAATTTTACAGTTTATACCCGTAAAATTTTAACAGCTCCTTTAAATGCTTTATTTCAAAAAACGTCAGTAACAAAATGGTTTTATTTGATGTACGTCCGTACATGGCTACTATTTTTTCAAAAGATTACTAATGAGGAAAAACTAATGAATCAAGTCAAAAATTCTTTTTTTATTCCAAAAAATAAAGCGTATTTAAATTATAAATTATCAAGATATCATTTTACCTTAGAAATTGAAAGTATTTATTTTATTATTTCATTTAATCGCTTTATGAAGATTGGGTATTTTAATCTTGGTGCTAATTCTAATTTCCCAAAAGCGCTTAAAAAATTACATTTTTTAGCTGTTGTAACAGGTTGTCATAAAATAGTATTCCAAGAACTAACTGAACCCAACGAGTCTGAGAGTAATAAATTCTTTGAAAAATTTAAATTAACTCAAGGTTTACCCTTTATTATAAAAAATATTTCTCAAGAAGAAAGTCTTTCGCTGAAAATTGATTATTTCGATTTTGATACTTTTTAAAAAAAAACTGATTTTTTAATTAATCTTGAATGACAGTTTTATTTGTTTGTAGTAAAAAAACAGAGTCAATTATCTCGCCTTTTGTTAAAAGCCAGTCAGAAAGTTTAGAAAGGGAAGGATTACAGGTGTCTTTTTTTCTAATTGAAAAAAAAGGTTTGAAAGGTTATCTGCAAGCTTCGGTCAAATTGAGGAAGCATCTCAGGAAAAATACGTATAATATCGTTCATGCACATTATTCATTTTGTGGATTTGTCGCTTCCCTTGCAGGAGCAAAAAATATAGTGGTTTCTCTTTTAGGGTCTGATGTTATAAAGTCCGCTAATAGTAGATTTTTAATAAGATTTTTTGTTCGTTTTTTTAGCTGGAAAAAGTTAATTGTGAAATCTGAACAGATGAAGAATATTCTTAATATAGAAAGTGTTAAGGTTATTCCAAATGGTGTAGATTTCAATAGATTTTACGCAATTGACCAAAAGGAAGCTCGAGAAATTTTGGGGTTAAATAAAGAAATGAGCATCGTCCTTTTCAATGGGCAAAAAAATAATCCGATAAAAAATTATCCTATTGCAGAACAAGCGATAAACAGCTTAAATAAAAACATTCAATTGCTCGAACTGAAAGCAATTCCACACGAAAAACTATATCTCTATTTTAATGCGTGTGATCTTTTGTTATCAACAAGTAAATGGGAAGGATCTCCAAACATAATAAAAGAGGCAATGGCTTGTAATACACCAATTGTGGCTACAAATGTTGGTGATGTTTCACTATTATTTGGGGAAGATTCTGGAAATTTTTCTTGTGATTTTAATGTTTCTGAAATTTCAGAAAAAGTAAATTATCTACTAAAAAGTAAGTATGAACGTGAACAAAATCAAGGGAGAATTCGATTAGAAAAGTTACAATTAGAGAGTTCTCAAGTGGCAAATAAAATAATTGAAGTTTATAACTCATGAGTATTTCCTGGAAAATTAATTCTGCTGAAATATCGAAGTCCTTGATACAAGATTTTCTTGATAATCATCCTGATAGCTCATTTTTTCAATCAGAATCTTTTTTTGAACTCTATAGAAAGAATAATTTTCAGCCATTGAATTTAATAGGGATTTCAGATAATAAAGTTGTTGCCTATTGCAATGTATTGGTATTAAAAGAAAATTATGGAATTATCTCGGGGCTCACGTCAAGGGCAATCATTTGGGGAGGGCCACTAGCATTGGATAATTTTTTATTTGAACAAACGTTAATTGAATTAAAAAATATTCTCAATAAAAAAGCTATTTATCTTCAAATTAGGAATCTAACCAATCAAACTAGCCAGCAAAAAAAGATTCTTTTAAAAAATGGATTTGAATACCATGAACATTTTACTGTAATAAATTCCTTGAATTCTGATTTGATGTCAGGATACCATAGTGGAAGAAGAAAAAATATTCGAAGAGCTTTAAAAAGTGACCTAAATTTTAAATTGCTTACTCAAGAAAATGAGGTTGAAAAAGCGGGTGACTTCATTGTTCAAACGTACAAAGAATTAAAGTTGCCTTGTCCCACAATAGATTTTTTTAAAGATGCAGTATTTTTTGAGGCAATTAAAATATTTGGGGTTTTCCAAGATTCTAGAATGATTAGCTGTCGTTTTTGTTTAACACAGAAGAATATACTTTACGATTGGTATGCGGGGTCTGATAAATTATCGAGTAACTTGTATCCAAATGATTTTATTGTTCATAAAATACTTGAGTGGGGGTATGAAAATGGATATCGTATTTTTGATTTTGGAGGCGCAGGAAATAATAAGGCTGAATATGGTGTTAGGGACTTTAAACTTAAATTTGGAGGTGAATTAGTAGAATTTGGACGAAATGAAATTGTTTTTCAGTCTTTTAAATTTAAAATAGGAAAATTAGGCTTTCAAATCTTGAAGAAATTTAGAAAATGAAAAAAAATAGTTTTTTAAAAAAACTCAAAATAAAGTTTGGAAAATACCTAGCAAACTCGTTTCCTCATAATGGAATTAGATGCTTTGGTTTGCGTATTTGTGGTTTTAAAATTGGTAAAGAGGTTTATATTGGCTCAAATTTCACGGTAGCTAGTTTAATTTCATGGGAAGGATGTCAATTGACAATTGAGGATCGGGTGGCAATCGGTCCAAATGTTACTTTGGTGCTTTCTTCAGATGCCAATAATTCAAAACTAATGGAAATTATTCCTCCAATTGTAGGTTCAGTAATAATCAGAGAAGATTCTTGGATTGGGGCTGGAACTATAATATTACCGAATGTGGAAATTGGCAGAATGGCCATAATTGGCGCCGCCTCTTTGGTAACTAAAAATGTAGAAGAATATACCGTTGTCGTGGGTAATCCTGCTCGTTTTCTAAAAAAGGTTGAAAAAAAATAAGAAAATATTAATTGGAATGGGTCATCCTGCCCATTTCCATCTTTTTAAAAATCTGATTCATTCATTACCGAAAGATGAAGTTATTATAGTAATTTCAAACAAAGACATACTTAAAAATCTCCTTGAAGAAAATGGAATTAAATTTCTGCTTTTGGCTGAATATGGCTCTAGTCAAAGTAAGTTCTCAAAATTGATTAAAATAGTACTGACCACATGGAAACTACTTCGAATCACAATAAAAACTAAGCCCGATGTTCTTGTCGGTTGTTTATCTCAATTGGCTTGGGTTGGATTTTTCACCCGTAAAAAAGTTGTATTCTTTGCTGAAGACGATTTTACTTATACTTCCACTCAATGTCGAATAACCTATCCATTTGTTACAAATGTTTTAACGGCTGAAGAGGTAAATGTTGGTCCTTTTGGTGAAAAACAAATCAAATACCCCTCATATCACAAATTGGCATATCTACACCCGGATGTCTTCCATTCAAATTCTTCATTACTAGTAAAATACAACATTTCAACCCCTTATTTTATTGTTCGAGTTGTCAAATTATCTGCTCATCACGATACAAATATTGAGGGTCTTTCAAATGTAATATTAGATGAAATAATTCAAAAGCTTTCTCAGTACGGAAGAGTAATTCTTTCTAGCGAAAAAAGACTAAATGGTCACTTTGAAAATTACAACTTAGCGATTGATTTAAGTGATATGCACCAATTAATGAGTCAAGCAAATGGAATTATTAGCGATAGTCAATCCATGACAGTTGAGGCATGTATGCTGGGCATTCCAAATATTCGCATCAATAGCTTTAAAGGAAAAATTAGCGTGTTGAACAATCTAGAAACAAGATATAATTTAACAAAAAGCGTAACATCATCTGAATTTAAAATTCAAGATTTAGATTATGTTTTGTACGCCGATATGTCTGAATTTGAAAAAAACAGACAACAATTATTACAAGATAAAATAAATCCAACTCCTTTTTATTTGAAGCAAATTAATAATCTGTAATGAGAGACTTTACCTTTGAAACATATCAAAAATTACTAAAGCAAATAATTCAATCAGGGTATAAATTTCAAACAATGGAGGAATTTATTTCCGCTCCGAAAAATAAGGTTGTTGTATTGCGTCATGATTCTGATATTTGGCCAAAAAATGATTTAAAAATGGCACAAATTGAAAATGAATTAAACGTGAAAAGTTCGTATTATTTTCGTGTCCCAGAAACGTTTAACGAAGAAATCATTTCAAAAATAGTTGGGTTTTCGCATGAAATTGGTTATCACTACGAAGATTTAGTTAGATCAAAAGGCAATACGGTCGTTGCCATTGCTAATTTCAAAATGAACCTAAATCATTTGCGCAAATTTTATCCCGTCAAAACAATTACCCGTCATGGTAGACCACTTTCAAGTATCGAAAGTTTAAAACTTTGGGAAGAATATAATTACAAATCACTCGGGATTATAGCAGAGCCCTATTTAGATGTAGATTATTCAAAAGTTCTTTACCTCACAGATAATGGTAGCAAATGGAATGCATGCTCAAGTAATATTAGAGATTACACATATAGTGAATATTTTAATTTTGACATTGAAACTACGTATGACTTGATTGAGGCTTTTAGTCAAAATAAATTACCAGATCAAATAATCTTAAATGTTCATCCCGCAAGATGGAATGATAATTTATTTATATGGTTGTATCGTTATTTTCTACAGAAAGCAAAAAATATTACTAAATCAGTCTTGAAATCGTTTAGGAAATGAAAATAAATAATCGTTTTTGTTTTATAACGAATGACGTTGAAACAACTTCAATTTTGCATCATGAATTGCGAGATGAAACAGGGAAATTTGTGCTTGAACAAGGAATGCCTAGATTGTTAGATTTATATGATGAATTTGATATTAAAACAACTTTTTTTTACACGGGTTATATAGCGAAACTTTATCCAGAAGTTGTTAAAATGGCTCACTCACGCGGACATGAAATCGCATCGCATGGCTACTCTCACAAAGTTGAAAATGCATTTGATGTGTTGAGCGAAATTAAAATAAGAGAACATTTAATTCGATCAAAAAACACGTTAGAACAGATTATCGGAGAAGAAGTATTGACATTTCGGGCACCGGCTTTGCGAGTAAAAAAGAACATTTCATCTGCCTTACTTGAAACTGGATTTTTAATTGATAGTTCTGTCGCTTCGCAAAGAATTGATATGTTCCTGTCCTTTGGTGTTAAACACAAATTGAATTGGTTTCGAGCACCAAGAGGTATATATTTTACAAAACCTGAAGATCTTTTTTCGAAAGGAAATTCAGATTTGTTAGAAATCCCTGTTTCCTCAGTGCTTCTTCCATATATAGGTACTTTTATGCGGATTTCTCCCATGATAATTTCTGCAGTTCGGTCATCGTTAAACTTTGAAAGCAAAATAACAGGAAGACATATTAATTTCTTAACTCATCCAAATGAATTTATTGATGAATCACCAATTGATTCTTTAACAACAAAAAGAAGATCTAAAAATTATCTTTCTTATTTACTAGGAGATCTGCTGCGTCATAGATTAAAATTGAAAAATCTAGGTAGTCCAGCAATTCCTTTACTTAAAAAAGAACTTAATTATTTATCTCGTAAAGAATACAACTTTAGGCGTTGTAAAGACGTCTATTCACTATACAAAACAAGACAATAATGCCTGCTAAAGAGGTTCTTGAATTTTATAAATTAAAAGGTGTCTCAGGATATATTATCTATGGATTTCGATTTATGCGCAATTTTATTTTAGATAAAATGGCATTTTTTTGTCCTGTAAAATCATGGAGAACTCAATTTCATCGATGGAAAGGAATAAAAATTGGCAAAGGAGTTTATATTGGTCATGAAGTTATTTTTGATCGAATATTTCCAGATCAAATCGAAATTGGAGATCACACATCAATCGGTGATCGAGCTATTATTACTGCACATGCGAACATACCTTCCAGCACTCATCTAAGAGAAATTTACCCGAGAATCATTAAACGTACAGTTATTGGCAAAGGAGTATGGATTATGCCTAATGTAACAATTATTCCAGGGGTTAATATAGGGGATGAATCGGTAATAGCAACAGGGAGTGTTGTAACAAAAAATGTTGATTCTCGGACTCTCGTTGCAGGAGTTCCTGCACAGTTGATTAAAAAACTAACTTCAAATTTTGAAGGATGGAATTAATTTGTTATCTTTATCCAAAACGTATCTATGAAAAAAATTATTTATTTGTTTTGTTTTATGTTTTTGACGGCAAATACAGTCATTTCTCAAACTCCTCCAGTAACTCGTTTGACAGATGTTTATTGTTATTATTATAATCTACCTACACTCTATTCTACTTTTGTTGCCTTTAAACAAACATGTGGCGGATATATTTTTGACGTTGAAAATCAAACGACATTGCAATCGGCCTCTTTTACAACATACGGAAGTGTGGCAGGTAGATCAACAAATCTATCAAATTTCCCAGGTGCCGGAATTCAATATTCAACAACTTATAAAGTCCGTGTTAGAACTTGGATTGGAACGCCAGCAAATGCCAGTGCTTATCACCCTACTTTATGTTACGTCGTTACTCCTGCTGCAGTAAGTAAAGTACAGGCCAGTCAGTGTAACTCAACACTTACCTCCTTGTTTTCACCGATTTATGCAGATAACATTGTTGGAGCAGAAGCATTTGAATATCAGTTAACAAAGTTACCTTCTGGGACAGTAGATACCTATCAAAAAACTTCTGGAACCATAAATGCATTTTCGTTAGGAGATTTTTCAAATTCTTTTATAGATTATAATACGACTTATGAAGTGAGAGTTAGAGTTAAAATAAATGGAGTTTGGGGTCCGTTTGGTACTATGTGTACAATTACGACGCCTGCTACTATTCCAAGTTCACAGATATCGAATTATTGTAACGCTACTCTTCCTTTATTAAACTCGCCAATATCTGCGGTTCAAGTAGCTGGTGCTGACGCGTATAAATTTGAGGTGACCGATGGAGTAAATATAACAGAAATGTTTCCAAGTCCAATTGATTATACAACTAATCTAATACCAGTTGCAGGCACTACATATTCAGGTTCTCCTGCTAATATTTCATGGATAGGATATAATACATCTGTTCAAATGAGGGTTGCAGTTAATGTTGATGGAGCCTGGCAACCTTATGGTCCTATTTGTACAGTTACGACTCCTTGCGGTACTCAGTTAACCTCTGCAATGGCGGGAAAAGTAGTAAATTATTTACATTACGATGATATTTTAGCTGATTTGTCAACGTGTACAGTTTTAGAGGATTATCAGTTTAGATATAGAATTGGAATCACTTCTACAACATACGTAACTGCCTCATCTGGTAATGAGGCTACCGCTAGTGGTACAGATAATAAAGTGTTTATTGCCGATTTTGGACCGATTGCTAATTTTCCATCTAGCAATCCTTATGGCAAAGATTTTCGTATTTCTGTGAGATTAAAAGTTAATGGTGCCTGGACAGATTGGGGTGTAGAGAGAGTTGTAAAATCAGTAACAAATCCAGTTACAAAAATCAGAGATGGTGTTTTCCCAGTTGCAGGTACAAGTCAATGTGGCAGTAGCTTCGCTTCGCCTTTTCAAATGACAAGTATATCTACTATTTTGGGTTCGTATAATCTCTATGGATTTGCAAATACCACCTTTGAGGTGACAGAACTTGACGGTTTAGGTAATGCTGTAATTACAAAAACCTTAACGAGAGATGCCGCCACATATGGTGCTATGGCAAGATCATTTAGATTAAATATGATTGAAGCCTCAACACCAACCGGAACCGATGGTTATTGGGCCACAAAATTCAATACTGTATTTAGAGTTCGAGTAAAGACTAATCTTGGTAATTATGGGGATGCATGTTATGTAAAAACACCAATTGCAATAATAATTAACGACGAACCATTTGAAATTAGCGATGAAGTTGTTAGAGATGAGTTTTCAAATAACCAAGAAGATTTGAATAATATAGATGAAATAGGCATAGAAGATGAATCTGTTGCATTTTTTCCTAATCCATTTTCCAAATCGATAAATGTAAGCTATACGGAAGGATTTTCAAAAATGAACTTTATTTGTGTCAGAGATATTGCTGGAAAAGAAATTTACTCAGGAAATAGTACCCTTGATGACTTTGTTAATTTGCATATCTTAGATGAGCTCAAACAAGGTATGTATTATGTCGAAATACTTTCAGAGTCTAAAAATAGTCAAGTAACTAGATTAATCAAAGGGTTATAGTTTATTTGAATGTTGTCCTATTATTTAGATCGTCTTTCGATTAATTCATTGGATGTTCAAGAGCTAAATTTAAATAATGAATTTTATAACGAACAGAAAAGATTAATCTATATTGTCAACCCTCTAAATGAGGTTAATAATTTACAGTTTACTATCGAAAAACTTTCAAAACAAATAAATGACAACCAATTTATTCTTTTGAAATTTGAAACATTAAGAGGTCGCTTAAGAAGGATACAAAAAAATTATCCAAAATTGATTTCAAATTTTCTAATTGCTATTGATTTAATAGTACATAGAATTTTATCAAGGATTTTGGTATTGAAAAACGTTTATCATTCTTTTTCGAAAGGAAAAATTAAAATTATTTCTAGAGCAGAAGGACTTGGTAGATTAGTTTATTCAGGTTTCCAAATTGAATCTACGGAAAATTTTAATGGGCTTTGTTACGTTTTACTTACAAAATCAAATAAGAATTTAACTGATAGAAAACCAAGTTTTGGTCCAATATTTAGGATGAATCGAGTTGGAAAAAATGGTAAAATATTTGGAGTCTATAAAATTCGTACTATGCATCCCTACTCTGAGTTTCTGCAAGAGTATTTAATTAAATTAAACGGATACGGGGATCAAGGGAAACCAAATAATGATTTTCGCGTAACTGCTTGGGGGAGAATTCTGAGAAAGTATTGGCTAGATGAGATTCCTCAACTGATTAATGTAATGAAATTTGAAATGAAAATTGTTGGTTTGAGACCGGTAAGTGAATTTTACTTTAATGATTTAGATCCAATTTTAAAGGAACAAAGAATGGCACATAAACCAGGTTGTATTCCTCCGTACATTGCCTTTAATATGGCGTCCTCAAAAAATGATGTGTTAAAAGCAGAGGATTTATATATACAAATGAAAAAAAAGAACCCATACACCACGGATACTAAGTTGTTTTTTATGGCTATTAAAAATATATTATTTTCTAAAAAAAGAGGCTCGTGAAATACCTTTTTTTTCTATTTTTAATTGGATTGACTTCATGTGTTAAGCACAAGGATATGATTATGCTCTCAGGTAATTTACCTGAGAGCAAAAGCAATTTCAATAACGAATTTAATCCTCGATTCGAAAAGAATGATATATTAGAAATATTATTAATCTCCGATAATAAAGAGGCAACAGAATTATTTCAAGGTAGATTTCAAGATGGTAAATCTGTTACAACCTATATTTCAGGTGTAGCGGCAAAAGGTGGATTTTTAATCAATCAAAATGGCAAAATTGGACTTCCGTACATAGGTGAAGTTCACGCTGAAGGTAAATTAAGATCAGAATTAGTTCTGGAGATTTCAACAAAATTAAAAGAGTACATTAACAATCCAATTGTTCAAATAAACATACTAAATTTCAAGATTACAATAATGGGAGAAATTAAACAACCAGGTACAATTAATATCCCAAATGAAAAGGTAACATTAATTCAAGCAATTGCAACGGCTGGGGATTTTACGAACTATGGTAACAAGAAAGAAATATATGTAATTAGAGAGATAAATGGGGAAAGAAAAGAATACATAGTTAATTTAAATGACAAAAGTATTTTCCAATCTGAAGTTTATTTTCTTAAACAAAATGACATTATATATGTCCCAGCATTAAAGAGCAAGGCTTTAATGTCAAATAATCAACTGGTTTTACCATTTGTTTCCTTCACATCATTGCTGTTAACTGCCCTTAATTTGATTCTCAAATAATGAGTTCAAACCAACACGATACCACTGACATAAGTCAAATACTAAAAACCAATTACAGGGAAGTAATTTATAAGTATGTGTCCTATTGGAAGTTGTTCATACTTTTTATTTCATTATCCTATTTCATCTCATACTTATATTTAAGATATTCTGTACCACTCTATGAAGGAAATATAACGGTTTTAATTAAAAACATTCAAAAGAGTGGAACTGGAATGTCTGAAACTTCCGCGTTTGAAGACCTTTCAATATTGAATGGATTTAACGCAATTGAAAATGAAAAAGCAATTTTTAGTTCTCGGGATTTAATGAGAAAAGTTGTTATTAATCTTGAGCTTCAAAAGGAATATTACTCATTAGGCAGTGTAACTGGGTTCTTGAAAAGGGAATTATATAGAGACTCGCCAGTAAAAATAGAAATGATTGGTGCTGATTCTCTAAAATTTTTACATTCAGATAAATTGATCTTTAATGTGCTCGATAAAAATCAATTTCAAGTAGAAGATAAAGATGGAAATGTTTTGTATAAATCCTATTTCGGAAAAGAGGTTGTTACAAATAAGGCAATAAAATATAAGTTTTCTTTAAATAAACTGAATAGTGCTAACATTACTGGTCGTAAATACGAAATAACTATTCTTCCTCTTGAATCGGTAATTAGTAAATATTTAGCTAGATTAAAGGTTGAACAAAGTGGTAATTCTTCTGCAATTTTGAAAATCTCACTTCAATATCAATCCAAAGAAAAGGCATTAGATATATTGAATTTACTCTATAAAAAGTATAATGAAGATGCTATAGATGATAAAAATTTTGTAGCAAAAAACACTTCTGATTTTATTACCGACCGAGTGAAATTAATTTCACAAGAGTTGGGTGATGTAGAGGAACAATCAAAAAATTACAAAGAAAAAAATAAATTCAATCAAATAGAGGACGAGGTAAAATCAGATATTGCGTCAACCGCTACACTAAGGAATGAAATTATTGAAGCAGAAACTCAATTGCAACTGAGTAAAATGATGTTGGATCATTTAAGAACTAATGATGGTCCTGATGATTTAGTGCCAGTTAATTTAGGTTTAACGGATGATAACATAGACCGAATAATAACTACTCATAATGGACTTGTTTTAGATCGATATGAGGAGCTTAAAACTTCAACAAATAAGGCTCCAAAAGTTGTTAATATATCTACCAAAATTTCTGAGTTAAAGGAAAACATTGAAGAAAGTATAAAAAATGTAATTTCATCAAAAAAACGAATTTTAAGTGAACTTAATTCTGAAGAAAGTCGTTTGGATTCTGAACTAGCAAAAATGCCAAAGTTTGAGAAAGAATTTAGGTCAATAGAACGTCAGCAACAAATAAAAGAATCTCTATATTTATATCTTTTGCAAAAAAGAGAGGAGGCACAAATTGCTCTGGCCGTAGGTAGTGGTAATGCAAAATTAGTAGATCAAGCTTTTAGTAGCGGATCGATAGTATCGCCAAAGAGCTCTTTTGTTTACTCTATTTCATTGTTAATAAGCATTATCATTACAATTGTAGTAATCTATTTAAATGAATTATTTCATGATAAGGTTTATTCTAAATCTGATATTGAGAAATATAATCTTGCTTATCTAGGAAATATTCCTCTTGGTGAAAAAAATAAAAATATAGTTATTTCAAAAGGAAGTAAAACGGCAATCTCAGAAAGTTTTAGAACTACTAGAACTAACGTTGACTTTATGCTCGGAAATTCAATTTCTGATAGAGGTAAATTTATTTACATTACCTCAACAGTAGCAAAAGAAGGAAAGTCATTTACCTCCGTAAACTTTGCATTATCCTTAGCCTTAACTGGGAAAAAGGTACTGCTTCTTGGAATGGATTTACGTGCACCTAAGTTAGAGCAATATATTAATAAGGAGCGATCAAAAGGTATTACTAATTTTATACTAAATTCAGAGTCAACGATTTATGATTATATTTACCAAACTGAGCTTAATGAAAATCTATTTTTATTTCCATCAGGTGATATTCCTCCAAACCCTTCTGAATTATTATTAAGCGACAGAGTAAAGGAACTATTTGAAATTCTTGGTAGAGAATATGAGTATATTATAGTTGATACTGCACCCGTTGGAATTGTAACCGATACTCTACTTATATCACATTACGCAGATGTAACAATTTACGTTGTTCGTGCAAATCAACTTCCCCGAAAAATGTTAAATATCGCCTCAGATTTGTTTAAAGAAAAAAGGTTAAATAACATGGCTGTTCTTTTAAATGGCACCTACAGTTCAAAAGGATATGGCTATGGCTATGGCTACGGCTACGGCTACGGCTACGGTTATGGCTACGGCTACACACAAGGCTATTATACAGAAAAAAAGAAATCTTTCTGGCAGAATTTAATTGCTAGAATTAATAAATTGAGAAAGTTTTAGTATTTCTATTTTTTCTTGACACTAAAACGATATCCCCCAACCAATTTGATGCTGTAAAAATATTGTCGAATTATTAAATCAGAAAATCTAATAGACTTATTATCAAAGTCAGTAACCAAAAAAATAAAGTATTCAGGCCTTGAATATCCGCCCATAATACGAAAATCATATCGAGGAGCTATGCCTAAAAATCCTCTGGTATTGCCGGAATATGAATAGAATTTTGATTGAATAACCGGTCCAAAACCAAACCATCCTGAAAACTGCCAGTTTTTAATTCTATTCACATAGGCATATCCTGGTATTACCCCAAAGTCAAAGGATTGTGCATTCATTAGACTTGTTTTAGAATATGATGGGTCTATTAATTGCGGAGGAATTAGAGAGTTACCTTTATTATCCAAACCGAATAAATTAATAGTACCTTTTAAATACCAGGTTTTTACTTCCTGGGTGTAATGGGCACGTTTGCCCAATAAAGCATTCATCTTAAAGTCTTTATTGTGAAAATACCAGCCATTTATTGCTAGGTTAAATGAAACTAAGTTACTTTGAATGTCATTTGGTTTTTTTGAAGTATCCCATCGATTTGCTTTTTGTAAGGAATAACCTTCTAAATACGTAAAATTGATATCGCAAAATGTTTTAAAAAGTGAATAATCGAAACCGAAATTGAATTGTTTGGTTTCTCCAAACTTTTCAATAGGCCTAAAACTTGACAATATTGGAAATCCTATCCTGAGAGAGAACCATTTATAGGCAACTCCTAAACCAAGAAAAGTCTTGAAATTATTTTTATAAGTAAGATTATTGATTTCATTAGTGAATGGATAGCTTACAGTAAATGGGGCTGATGTAAATCCTAAATCAGAATAAACCACAACGTTTTTACGAAAG
>Ga0315905_10002859_pt1 | contig 18003 bp, 17 predicted proteins | sample LakEriMetagenome_5_FD_203522 | JGI IMG/M metagenome (GOLD analysis project Ga0315905, IMG submission 203522) | Freshwater fungal communities from buoy surface, Lake Erie, Ohio, United States - Buoy 4 MA121 | ecosystem: Environmental > Aquatic > Freshwater > Lake | place: USA: Lake Erie, Ohio... | reverse complement strand
CACACACACACACACACACACACACACACACACACACACACATACACACACACACACACACACATACACACATACACACACACACACACACACCGCCCCAGCATCCATCCCAGCGCCATCCCAGATGAGCGAGCGCAGAAACGCAGTGTCCGACTGGTCGCCTGTGAATATCCGCATTTTTTCGCACCCGGGAATGGGCGCATTTTCGCAAGCGTTCGCACCAGGCGAACGCGCATCAGGGTCCCTGTATACAGAAAATAATGTTTTAAATAGGAAATCATTATTTGAATAGGAGATTATAATGTGGTAATTACCTGACGCCAAAGGCCACGCCTTGGATGCCTGCCCCCAAAAAAAATCTGGGAAGTCAGTGCCCTAGTACTTTTGCTATATAAAGCTACCGTATGAGGACTTTTGAGAATGGATGCCATCGTTGGCTGGGTTGGAGAAATACTTGACCCAGGCCTCCATGGACCGCCCGGATTCCACCCCGATTTCTAACATTCGCAAGCCCTTTTTGTCTCGGAAGGGCTCGAGGAGGGGCTCGTAGTAGCGGTGGAAGCCGTGGCCGAAGACCTTGTCCGTGTTGCTGGCCTGCATCAATGAGAGCAGCGACGGCCTTGCCGAGGTCTGTACATGCACATGCACATTTGAATTCACATATACTCCAGCAGCAACGGTCTTCCCGAGGCCTTTCCGCCCGCATATGTATGTATGTATGTACGTATGTATATACATACAAGTACATACGTATGTATGTAATACATAAATATTGCGTCCTAAGTAGTCCTCACGCTGTGCTTTCTTCACAAAACAAATATTTTTACTAAGTCCTCGTACCTCTGATGGCGGCCGCTTGATGCGCGCGTCGTCCGCAGACGCTATCGGAGGCAGGCACAGCGCCAGCGACATGATCACGCATGGCAGCACGGGCAGTCCCTTCACGAAAGCACAGCGGCGAGCAGCAAGTCTCGGCACGCCCCGCATGCCCGTGATGCTCTTGTGCAGCAAGAAAAGAGCCCTGATTAGAGACAACAGTTTGTAGAACACAAAATGTTGTCTAGATTTGTCGATTACAAAATGGTAGCAGCGACTTGTACTTTACAAACTCGCAGCTAGTTTTGTATAAACCCTCGAGAGCATGCCGCACGAACGGCACGGCTCGAGAGGCTAGTATGGACAGTACAAAGAGGTATTTCCATAAAGGCATCAGTGCCGATGGGAACCCCAAGGCCAATGTAGCCGTCAACCACAAAGCACGCAGGAGAGAGCAGAGGACGGAGGTGATCGAGGGAGGGATTGGCAACGAGCGTCAGGTCTTTTGAGCGCAGTTATTTTGAATTTGTGCTGGATACTTCAGTGAACTTGTACAGCCTATCCCCGCAGACATGAGAGTCTGTGTGTGTGTGTGTGTTTCATGTCTGCGGGGATAGCAATTTCAGAGGTGGTCAAATTACAACGTTTCGCGAAACGTTGCGGAAGATAACATGTCCAACACACAAGAGTTAAATCTCTGGGTCGTCAAGTTGAGAGGCCCCAATCGACCGGTAGTAAAATTCTGTTCTCCTTATCCTCGGTTGCTTTCTTTTTAAACGCTCGGAGTGGATTCCTGCTTTTTTTAATCTTTACGACAAGAGTTGACCGGACAACTCTGGTGAAATTGATCCTTTTCGAAAAATCTCGTGTGGAATTGGAATTCAATCTTTACGACAAGAGCCCGGAAACACTTTGTGAACTCCTGTCGATTGGGCTCGTCAAGTTATGCACTCGGCGTTCACTCTTTTTTTTTAAGTTTATACTGCTGTAGTAATTTTCGTAAAAACGAGCTCGAGTGCAACGGAAGGCAAGAGGGGTATAGCCGGCGAGCCATCGTGTGCTCCGTACATGGGCTGATTGTGACGGACAGGACGCGACGAAGCGGTGACTGTTGGGAGCGCACATCATGCTGGCTTAGGCGCGGGCAGCTGAGCTGCACTGGCGGCTGGGGTAACCAGACGAAGCCGTTGAGGGGTACGCCAAGCCAAGCCCATGCTGGAAGTGACGTGCCACCACCATTGTCCGGTGCTGTTAAATGCAAGCCTTTGCGCGGCGAAGCGAGGCTGTGTTTGGGCCAATGCCACCGACAGCCTACCGGCATCGTGCGCCATCGACGCGCTTCAAGGGTTCACTGGCCACGCATGGATAGGTACGTTGTGTGCCTATCAGCCGCTCCAAGCACATGCTCCCGCGCAGGTACGCATCAGGAGACGCTGACGGTGGTTCCTATTGCTTGCAGGTATGGTGCTGGCTGTGATAGGAAACATCATCATTAACATAGGGATGAACTCGATGAAGCACGCCCATAACATCAACTCCGATCCCGAGACGGGGAAGCCCATGCAGCACTTCGCACGCATCCCGTGGTGGTGGGTGGGAATGCTGGGCATTGTCGGCGGGGAGGTGGGAAATTTGATTGCCTACGGGTACGCGCCCGCATCAATCGTGACACCGATCGGGTCTATAGGCGTGGTGACCAACGTCATCCTCACCACATATGTCCTCAAAGAGCGGTTGACTTTGAGAATCCTGGCGGGCGTGGGGTTAGTGATTGCCGGCATCGCGATTACAGTTATCTTCGCTCCGCTGTCGATGATCTTTGTGGGGTCCTCGAACCTGTGGACGGACGTGCTCTTCAGACCAAACTTTGCCATCTATCTCGCCTGGATGGCCGTCATGCTCCTCATTCTGTACCCGCTCAGCAGAAAGTACGGGGAGAAGACGGTGGTTATCTACGTGGCCATGTGTGCGGTCTTCGGCTCTTTCTCAATCGTGTGCGCAAAAACCTTCAGCACGATGATCAAAAACGCCATTGAATTCGGAGTGGAGACGGAGCTCCTCTCACCTTGGCCCTACGGAGTTCTGGTGATGATGGTCGTCACTTGCTTCCTCGCCATGCGCTATGTCAACACGGCAATGATGGCGTTCGGCAACTCGCAGGTGGTGCCGGTGTACTTCGCGCTCTTCACGGTGGCAGGGGTGGGGGCAGCTGCGTTTGTATATCACGAGTTCCAGTGCATGGAAACCACAGGGAAAGCCGTTGCCTTCTTTTTAGGCATCCTCGTCGCAATCGTGGGTGTATTTATGGTGTCAACGGGGGGGGGCAACTCAACACAGGTGGTGCCCGAAGATGCTACCTCCCAAGCCAAAGTCGAATTGTGCGATGTGGAGAAGGGTGAGTTGGAGAAGGGTGAGTACGAGGCGACGATGCGCGACTTATCGTATAAAGGCTCCAATTGCAGCAACGAGTCGGATGGCCGGCCGGGGCCCTCCACTTCCGGGGACGGGGACCTATATCCAGCAACTCCCCTTGGCCCAGATATCGAAACCCTCAGGGACCTGCGCATTTCAGCCAACTCACCATCAGCACTGTCAATTAACCTCTCAAGTACCATTTCGGGGGTGGTCACGTACAGCGCGAGCTCTGCCGCCAAGAGCACAGTGGCCAAGTCATTGACCGCCACCCTGTCTCCACAGAGACAGAAGAGGGAGAAGCAGATGAAGGACGGCAGATGTGGTCTGAACCAACTCAGGCCCCTACCACCGCTCGCCAGGCCTCCCGCTTCGGGGGGTGCGCTGCCGTTGATCGTTAGTAGCCCGTCTCCGCTCCCGCCTTGAGTGCGGAGACATGGGGTCGGGCGCCGGATTTATTTGAGATCTGTGAAGTGTTTTTTTCCTGTGGATTCAGTGGTGCGCAAGGCAGTGGTGTGCGTGTGTGAATGAAGGACAGGAAGTAATTGGATTATTATTATTTTTAATTGGTGGGTGTGGCTTTGAAATGAATTGCACTATGAATGTGATGAGCATGGTTGGACATGTCCTCTTACATGTCCTGTTAGATGTCCTGCCCTCTCGCTTACTCGCTCACGCGCTTCTCTCGCTTTCTGTCTCTCAGTCTCACTCTTGAACTCCAGGTCTCTTTTCCCGATCCTCTCTCTGATCTCTTCCCGATCCTTTCTCTTATCCCTTTCCTATCCTCTCTCTTAACTCTTCCTCTCGTCCGCCCTCTTCCCCTCTCTTCCCCTCTCCTCCTCTCTCTTCCTTTCAGACTCTCTGTGTGGGCGAGAGCGGCAGTGCCGGTCCCGGTGCCGGCCGGGGCCGCGTGGTGAGGGAAGCGGGAGAGGAAGGTTAGAGAAAGGGCATGTCATCAGGATCCATAGACAAGACCGGCCCCGCTCCACTCCCTCCTCCAGCTTGCGAATGGCCCCACCCCCTCCCCGTCCCCCCAGCCGCAGCTCCTGGGCCCTGGAATGGGCCGGCACCTGCGGCATAGGCGCCTATGCCGCCCTGCAGTACCTCCGCCCATACACTGCCGAGGTACAAGCCCGAGATGTGCATGTGCGTGTGCGTGTGCGTTCGAGCGCGCAGAGAGAGAAGATGCGCACAGAAATATGAGAGGAAAGGAATAGGAGAGGACACGAGCAAAGGAAAGAGCACTTCTGCAATGCCTCAGCGCCGTGCCCACGTGTGTGTGTGTGTGTGTGTGTGTGTGTGTGTGTGTGTAGGTGTGTGTGTGTGTAGGTGTGTGTGTGTGTGTGTGTTCGTGTGTGTGTGTGTGTCTGTGTGTGTGTGTGTGTGTTCGTATGTGTGTGTGTGTGCGTTCGATTTTTTTTTGTTCGTGTACCCTTGAGCGGCGAGTGGCAAGGCTGACTGACATACACCACACTGGCATACAAATCCGTACCATTCCTGCCCCCCGCCACACATGGCACGTGGCACGTGAGCTTGGAGAAGGACACACTTACAGACACACTTACAGACACACTTACAGACACACTTACAGATATCAGTGTATCAGGGTTGTCGTCACACACGTGCACACCCATCCACACCAACACTCACACCCACAGACACAGACACAGACACAGACACAGAGCCAGAAACAGACACACACACACACACACATAGATAGACCTGGAGGTACTGGGGCAGCGACAGGGCCTCGCCGTGTCCATCCATCGTCGGGCTCATGTACGATAGCAGCAGTTCCTGGTGTGTCATGGACGACAGCAGTATGTACTTTTGTACCACAGCAGTATGTACTAGGTAACGACAGCAGTATGTACCATGTAACGACAGCAGCATGTACTAGGTAACGACAGCAGCATGTACTATGCCCTCTTATCCGACAGCACTCTTATCCGACAGCACTATGCACTCATGTACGATAGCAGCAGTTCCTCGTGTGTGCGTGCGCGGACACACACAAACGGGCGCAGGACGAGGGCTTGCGGGTGTCACGCGACGGCAAGCGGAGACCCCCAACCGACTGCAAGCAAGTGTAACGGCAAGCGAGTGTGTGGAAGGCACGCACAGCCACTGCTTCCTTTAGTGGTCTGCAAGCAAGTGTGTGTCAAGAGAAGGCGCATCATCCTGCGTGCATCCCTGCATCATCATGTGTGCATCCATGCTGCATTCTCACACCTCGCCGGGGGCTATGTCGCGCGTCGCCACCGAGCTGAGCCAGCCGTTTTGCCAGTCTAGTGTCACGCTTGCCTCGCCTGTGTGTGTGCATGTGTGTGTGTGTGTGTGTGTGTGTGTACGTGCGTGCGTGCGTGCATGCGTGCGTGTGTGCATGTGTGCATGTGTGCGTGTGCGCGTGGGCGCGTGGGCGATGCGGGTGCGTGTGGGTTGGGCGTCAACGTGTGGTGTGCAGACGTGTGGTGTGCATTTCAAAAGCGCGGTCGCCTGCCGATGGCCAGCAGCTCCCACGCGCACTCTTTCCTCCACCACTCTTGAGTACCATCTTTTTTCTCTCTCTCTCTGAATCTCTCTCTCTCCGAAACTCTCTCTTTCTCGCTGCATGCGCATCATTTTGCGCGCGCGCACACACACGCACGCTGGCACTGACAGGCACACTCACACACATACACTTGGACAAAAGCATGGTGAATCTTGAGAAACAAAGCAACAACATGTGGCAACATGTGCAAAACATCCAACAACAATCATACTGCACACGTGGGATACACGCTGCAACATACGCCAGACGAAACGCGAGACGAAATGCATGCAGTACATGCAGAAACTAAACTTACTACAGCCCAAGACTGACTAAAGCCCAAGACATGCTAAAGCCCGAACTTTGCCTCCTACATGCCAAGCGCTACATGCACGTTGCATGCGTTCAGTCTTTTCCCACGTTGCATGCGCTCAGCCTGTTATCCTCCACGTCTTGTCTCTAGTTGCAGAAGCTGATTCATGTAAGCTCTAGATGTTTGTAGGCTATAGATATTTAGCATCTGAATCTCTCCTCTCCCCTCTCGTTGTACTCATAATCTTGTATGTTGTGTGTCCTTGTACTTAGTTATGTTGTGTATGTGTGTGCGCGCGCGCACGCGTGCGTGCGTGCGTGCGTGCGTGCGTGCGTGCGTGCGTGCGTGCGTGCGTGCGTGCGTGCGTGCGTGCGTGCGTGCGTGCGTGCGTGCGTGCGTGTGGGCGCATGTGTCCACGGGGGCTGAGTTACAAGAATGATTGAGACGGCAGGTGCGAAGAAACATTGCGGTTCCTATCTCTACCACGTCAATGCAGTTGGTCCAAAAGATGCCATGCTCAGAAGGCTTTTCTCCATACACCGGGGCTTGACCAAACTTCCAGAATTCCGCTCTGTGGTGCCAGGGGGTGCGGAGTGACGCGTGCCAAACATGGTCTGGTTCGGTTAGCACTGCAAAGAGAAACGGAACAACATGGAAGTAGCAGTAGGATTGACACCTGTCGGCTTCGGACAGCAAGGCGACCTGGCGCTTGATTTTCTGAGAAGCTTCACTGTCGCCTGAAATCGTGCCCTGTTGGTCGCGCCATTTCTGGTGCCTGGAAAGCGACACCTGTTGGTGTGGAGACGGACGTGCGGTATCATGCGCTTGTGGACTGGCACGCGGCGCAGGTGGATGAAACGCGCACCGTCAGAAAGGGCCGCTCAAGGAACACCACTTCGCCCTTTTGAAAAGCTCGACGCGCTATCACTCCAAGACCGCCCAAGCGCGACGGCACGACTTGTAAGTCTTCATTCCCGCTCTTGTCGTGCATGGATTTGGGACTTTAACCGCTGTAATAGGTCAACTATGTCAATTATATTATACTGTCCTACTCTCACATTCATCAAACTAAAAATGTACCTGAGTACCAGGGAAATAGTTTAATAGTAGTTTGGCAGTCGACAAACTTTCTCGACACTGGGACACACTCCATTGGAGGGGAGCTTGGCCTGCTGAATCCGCGGCTGCCGCGCGCGCAACAGCTGGTCTCGGATGACGGAGGCGGCTGGACAGCGGCGCAAGCGGACGCACAACGTGCTGCGTCAGCGCCTGCAGGCTGTGGCAAGCTACGCCGCCACAGTTAAGGTACCAGAGGAGGATGGCCCGGGCGCAGTCGCGCGGTGGGAGAAGACATGCGGCGAGTACGTGACGCGGGGCAAGCCCTCGGAGAAGCGCGCGCAGGCCAGGGCGGGGCTGATGGAGACCGCGCAGAGCCCAGACGGACAGAAGTCGCCGCAGTGCTCGGTGTGGGGGGGGCTGGAGATGCTGGGCCTACTGACAGGCGCGTATAGTATAGCTCTGTCGCCGATGCCCACGCCGCGCTGGACGCCGGGCCCGACTCCGCGCCAGGGAAAGCTGCCGCCTCTTCCGGAGCATCAGCAACGGTGCGTGGTTATGCCGGCCAAGCAGCTGCCGGAGCAACATACCAGTACGGTGGAGCAAGCCGAAACGCCGGAGGGAACAGGCACTCGCATGCAACCACGCCCCGACGAATCGCGCTCAGGTTCTTCGACGTGCGGGTTGGCAACCCCGGTTTTTGACGCCGGCATTGACCAGTCGCATGTGCGCATGTTGCGGACCGAGAGCATTCACGGTGCCGGGCAGGCACCTGATCCGTCGGTCTTGGAGGATACTGTGTCGAAGCTAGTGGAGAGTGCCATCGCCGCAGCGAGGCTTGACGAAGAAGAACATCAGAGGGGAAAACTGAACGAAAAGCTGGAGACTGCTGTGTGTCAACTTGTAACCTGCGCGATTGCTGAGGCGCAAAGCCTCCTTGCCAAGGTGACGCGGAAAGAGATGGGCGAGTACAAGGACGCTCGCTTGTCCGCGGCTCCCGGAGCAAGATCAACAGTTGACCTTGCACGGGCACAAACACGGGTCGGGTCACGGCAAAGATGTCGCCACAGTGACAGTGCAGTGAAAGCGGAAAAGGTTAGCCTCGAGACTTGCAAACAGGAGGAGACGGACGAACAGGAGGAGGAGACGGACAAAGTCAAGGGCACTTGTTGCAGTCTCGAGGCGCGGCTGCATGGAAATGAGGAGCACTTGGAGGCTGCCGCGAGGCAGGTAGTCACACGCGCTATTCATCAGGCCCAGATGCATCTAGTGGAGGAGGAGCAAAAGCGGTTCGATGCGGCACTCGACGAGCTTGTGGCGGCGCTTATTTCCGAAGCGAGGCTGCTTTGCCAAGATCAGAAGGAGAAACAGGGGCAATATTTGGAGGAGAGTGTATTCAAAAACGAAGCTATGACAGGAGGGGGGGGGGAGCTGGCTGACTCCATCTTGTCCGCCGATGCCACGTGCAGCGCTGGAGCATATCCTGCTGACGACTCTTTCATGGTCGACGCAGCCGCGGAAGCACACTTGTCGTCGTTAGAGTTGTCGACATGCAGCATTCCTGAGCTGCCAAGTAGCTCGACATGCAGCATTCCTCATCTGCCATGTAGCTTCCTTGCGCTCGACGACGTATCAAACACACCTCAAAATCGCAAACATTCTCCCTTGCAGCCGCCGCTCTTGGATATGCCCCCCACAGCTGACAAAGATGCGCAGCAGAGCTCCAGCTGCGCGCTGCTGGAGCTGACGGCTGCCGTTGCCGAATTTAATTCCCAGCTTGCCCAGGTCGCAGTCCCTGCTTCCTCCAGCACGCACGCACGCACGCACGAACGCACGCACGCAGACTTTAGAAACGTGTAACGAATTTGTAAACAAACATGCTTGTGCAGGCCACTAAGATGAAGAGCGATTATGAAGCCCTGCTCGTCTCCTTGCATCAGAGTGCCCGGCAAGTAGGAGGAGAGCTGTCGAGGACTCTGAGCCCCCAGCAATTGCAAGTGGTTGGTGCACTGATTCAGCAAGGAGGGGGGAGCCTTCATCCCTCCAAAACGCAAATGCCCTCAAAATCGCAAGTACCCTCAGGCGCCCAAGTGGAGGTGGACACCAGAGTGGAGTTGCTTTAAGTTGTACTCTCTTCTTTAGCAACCTGGACCTCAGTTGTACTCTCTTCTTTCGCAACTTGCACTCCTGCTCCAGATTCAACACAAGGATGATTGGAGTTGACGTCGGGGCCTAAGTGCGCCAATCCTAAGGGCGCTGACGATTGCATGCGCAACGCCCAGGGTCCAACTCGTTACCAGAAAAGTAAACATTCCGACACCATCCTCTACAAAGCACGAGTATTTCATTCAAATATATGTACACATTTAAACGTGTCAATCTAATTTCAGTTTCGCTCTTACAAATGAATGAGAGAAGGCGGAGCAAGTCGGATGGCAGCCAGCAGGGCAAGAGTCACAAGCTCTGGCGGTAGAGTGGTAGTGGACGGACATGCTGAAAGGAATGAAACATTACATGAAACATCCCCCCGCCCAAAAAGAAACGCTTTTCTTATGCTCAGGCATCATCATCTGACAAGGTATCGACAAAATTGACAGCATGGTCTGCCATGGGCACGATTGAGCACAGCTGTTTTCCAAAGCGTTCCTCCGCTGACACCTTGTTTCCGCCTTCTTTATCGGGCGTCCACGTGCTTGGGGTAGGGGCGTCGAGCACGGAAACATCCTTGAATTCTATTCGACTACGCACACACCCCTATGTTCGGTCAGACTTATCTACGTTGGGTCAGACTTATCTACGTTGCAACAGAAGCGCACGTGCAGGCGCTCAACAAGGAGGAGAGCTTCCACGGGGATTTGTGCGGGGAAAGGGGGAGGCAGAAGACCTTCGAGAATCGGGAAGCAGATCCGCGATCTCTTGCTCCGTGTAGACGTGTCGTGATCGAACCGCCGTCTTTGGCCGCGGGATGTGCGGCTTCTCTAGCGAGTATTCGGGAAATGCCGGCTGTGAAGGGCCGCCGCCGAGATCGCGAATAAAGTCGCGGAGTTTTTCGGTCCTGGCAAGGTCATAACAGGTGCAGCCCTTCCACGTGCCGGCCATGACCTTCGCGTTGATGTCGGCACCTTCCTCCACTCTCTTCTTGATAGCGCCCTGGAAACACCCCGTCCTCACGTCAGTGCACTGACTTCTGCACCTATGGTGCAGAACCTGGCATAAAATAAAGCAACAATGCAGATGACAGTGGTGCTGGCAGCGCGATATCCTCCGCCGGCTTGAGAGAATTGTGGGAGCCAGCGTGCGCATCAAGTATCAAACCGGCATGTCCCATCGACTGAAGTAGTGAAGGCGCGTCCAGCCCTCATTGTCAATGGCGTCTGACGGGGGAACCCAGCTCTGGTCAACCGCCTGGATTTTAGTATCGATTGCTCGCTCGAATGTCCTTCCTCTGAAATTTGCAATGTCGGAAAAGATTCCATCCATCATCAAGATTCTTTCGAAAATGGCTGGATGCGAGCCTTTTGACTTGGCGAGCAGGTACTCTGCCATGGCCGCATTGGCATCGTTGCGCGCATCCTCCCACCTGCCCTCAGATATTGCGCGGCGCACCTTGACAATGAGCGAATCTCCTGCTGCGAGAGTCTCGCGCACCCATACCCTCAAATCCTTCTGCCGAATCAGTTCCCTCTCAATGTCAGCGTTTCCCCACAGAAATTCGATAATTCGCCGGTTGCCGCAGGACCTGATGTGGTCTGGTATCTTTGAAAAGTGCGGTTCGAGTCTCGACAACACCCAGAAGGCAGCTGCCTGTATCTCTCTCTCAGCGCCGTCGCGCCGGGGGGGATTCCAATCACTTACGTGCCGTTCTACAACATCTATCAAATGTCCGACGATGTCACTGGTGGGGTCGGCCACCTCAACCAGAACGTCGGCTGCCGCCTCGCGAACCTGCACTGATGCGTCCTCCAGCAAATCCAGCATCATTGCTGCCACCTTGGCATCTCCCTTGTGTACCAGCGCCAACAGCGCTCTTACCGCTACAGCCCTACTTGCACCCATCTCGCGCTGGTGTCGCGCGTGCTTTGACAGCTTCTCGACTGCAGCAGCCCGCCACGCGTGATCACAGGCGGCCATGTTTTGTTTTTGCCACAGATCCATCGCTGAGGCACCGACAGATAGGTCGGGGTCTCTGGAACACACGAGGAGCATGTCGAGTGCCTTGCTTCGAGGGTCACTCGCACCCAGAGCCCACATGCTCCCCGTGGCGCTGCGCCGCACTAAGATGCTGTCATCTTTCAGTGCATGCTGACACTTTTCAAGCATGCTGCCGTCAGACGAAAAGGCCTTGAAACATAGCTGGCGCGCACGTGTGTCAGACAGGAGAATTTCGAGCGAATCTTGCTCCAGTATCGCTTCACGCGCTCCCTTCCCAGATGGAAGCAAAGTCGCGAGCATGGCGGCAGCTGAATTACGCACGCCAGCGTCTTCGCTCTTGAGATACGCGAGTGCTGTACGCGCCGTCTCAGCTTCGTTCTCCCAACCCACTGGCATGCTTCTCTCTGCCTCCTCATTGTCCACTGCCGCAAGCGCAGACGCTTGTAGAGACTGTGCACCTGTTGTTTCTGCGCGAGGGGGTGGCGGAGCTTTGAGAGCGCAGTGCAAGTACTCGACGGCTGAGCGGCGCACAGACCAATGCTCTGATGCTCCCAGCTTCTCCGTGACGGCAGCGACAGATGTCTGGTCGAAGATCTTCATAGTCAAGAGCGAGCCAATCCAATGCTTTTTGGCCGCCACTGTTGCGCGCTCTCCCGGAGGCTCCTTCATAAGTTCTGACCATCGCGTCGGCTTGCCCTCTATCATGACGCACATGGGATCCCATTGCTGCTGTTGTGGATGCAATGTGTCGACTGTAGCGGTCCACGTCGCTGCGGCCGAGCCTCTTCCATCCTCACCCACTTCTTTAGATGCTGCAAGTGCTGCTTGACTGGCCTCTAAATCTGCTTTCACTTCTCCTTCTCCCTCCCCTTCCAACCCTCCTCCCGCTACAGCTGGACCAACGTAGAAGAAATTTGAGTCTCGATGCTTCGAACTTGCGGGCGTCGCAGTGGTGAGGAGCTTCAGCAAGTCATGCGCCTGAGATCGGACAATTGTATCATGATCATAGAGGCACGATGTAACTGCCTCGGTCAGGACGGCGCTGATGTTGATCGATTTGGCATGGTGTCCGCTCGTCAGAAGCCCCAGCGCCCTACTTCTCGTCAGGGATGAAGAGCAACGCAATTGCGTGACCAGGGCATCCTGAATCTCGGGCTGATGTGTTTGGCGGAGGTGCATCTGGTTGTGCAGCATCTGCTCGGCCGTGCAGGCAATGAAAGAGTCTCGGAGGTGCATCTGGTTGTGCAGGACCTGCTCTGCCATTGCCTGCACGGCCATGTGCGAGTGCCCTAGAAATTGTGCGATCCTCCTCAGATGCCTTGGCCAGTCAATCACGTCGCTAAACTCGTGCAATCGCTCCATGCGAAGCAAAGCCGCAAGCACTCCAATAAGAGAATCAGCGTCAATCCCCTCCGTCAACACTCGGAGCAATAACTCGGCGGATTTGGCAGTTGGCTGACCCCGCATCGCAATCCCCAGAGCTCTAACCGCGAGATTGCGGATGGGGGCGAAGTTGTAGCAAGAATTCGCGATGGCGACTGTGTCTAACAGCCGCATGAGCACGTGCTCGTTGTCAGCGGTGCCGTCCTCCTTGTCGGAGGTGCCATCCTTAATATTGGGAAGCGAGGCTGTCAAGGCTTGGAGGAGGAGAGATGGTCTCCCTGTCATTGTTTTGTCCAGTGCTGATTCAAACAAGTCGTACTCAGTCAGTGCCCCAAAATCTCCGAGCAGGCGAACATAAGCTTGCATGGAGAGGCGGTCCCTGGCAATCTGCTCCTCAGACTTCACCTTGACTTTGCCATTGCCAGATTCCTTTTTCGACCCCTCCGCTCCCCACTTTTGGGTCCCCCATGCAACAGCATTTTGTTTTTTCTGCTCTTCCTTCTTCTCCTCCTTCGCTACTGTGGCCCGCAATTGTTGGTCTTGAATATCTTCCTGCATCATGTCTTGGATTCTGGCAACAATGCTATCCAGCACAGTTCCTGTCATCTGCTGCCGTCGCTCGTTTGCATCAAGGGTGCTATCACCTCTTGCCCCGGCAGGGTACAGCTCGAGGAGAAGACTGGTCGTAGCCCTGCGGACGAGCGGATCTTGTTCCACTTGAATGAGGCTCACGAGTACCGGCAGAATGGTGTTCTTTAGGCGTTTTCCTCCTGCCCCTAAACCCTCGAACAGAGGATGCTCATTTCCGAACAAGCGGCTGTGCGCTCGGACATTTGCCCCACCTCCGTGACCTCCTCTGCTGGCACCGGAACCTGCTCCAAGCTTCTCGCTTTCGCTGGCTTCATTTGCGCCAACGGCGAGTACATGTCGTGCCAACGCCTCCAGAGCACAACGCCTCATTGCCAACACCGCCATCCACCGCCGTGCTGCAGCTTTCTGTAGCGCCCCCTTCTTCTCTGCCATGTCTGCTGCAGAAATGTTGCTCGATTTGCTCGACTTTGAGGCCTTTGCTTCGTCAACAATTTTGCTCGGCTCAAGGAGGGCAATGAGGCGCGACTGTATTAGGTCGCGCAGGTGCTCAGCGCTGGTATTACCAAAAAGATGCATGGGCGCATTTGTGGGGTTCTGCCCGCCGAGCTTGGCATTCTGGGTGGCGTTTTTGAGCAAGTCGCGCGACAATTCTGCAAGTGCCTCGACGCAGTGCTTGATCATTGTGGGGAGTGACACCATGCAAAGCAGTTGCTCCACATCATCGGCATCACACAGCAGAAAGATGCTCTCGAACGTGACGGCCAGCTCCACGTGAACACCAGATTCTGCAAGATCCTCTGAGTGAATACGCATGTCATCAAACGGCTTCGAGACCGCTGTGGCACCGTGCAGCGCCTGCATCAAGTTGGAAGAGACCGAGCCCGCAGCGGCACAGGACCCGCAGCAGGACAACATGCCCAGTGACCAGGCAGCCGCAGCGCTTGTGCGGCCGTCAGAGCATCGGACGTGGTGCATCAGCATTTGTGTGACAATTGTTAGCAAATTCTGGCGATATTCTTTTCGCTCCCGCTGCGCGTCAGCGGCTGCGGAGGCCCCAGCCTCTGCTGCCGCCTTCTGTGCCCTGCTCTTGGTGCCGGGCAAAAGAACGCCGTCCTTTGTTCCGGCTTTCGTGACCTCTGCTGCCGCCGCCTCGGAAGCTTTAGAAATTGCGGCACTGTCGTCTGTGTGAGTTGGAGCGAGGCTCCAGCGGGCGAGCAGAATGGCAGCGCGGCGCCTCACCAGCAGGTTGCTGTCGGTAACGCAATTTACGAGCAGCTTCAAGGTCGGCAGATCGAATCGCTGGGCACAAACGCTCAGCGCATCCAGAGCGCAGATTCTGACCACCTCCTCGCTGTCGCCCTGGAGACACATGAGCAGGGCAGGAATTGCCTGTTCCTCACCCATGTCTGGCTGAGAGATGGATCTCAAACTCTTGACGGCAGCCACGCGCACGTGCCACGAGCGGTGTGAAACAAGGTTCCGCAACTTGCCCAAGGCATTTTGATCTCCATAGTGGGTGACCAGGGGCATGGCTGCAATAGCACGCGCTTTTGTCCTCAGGTCGCCCACCTCGAGCTGCAGAAGGACACCATTCAGCGTCGCAATGTCGCCGCGTACAGCAATATTCCCTAACACTTCCAGGGCAGCATCGCCCGCGCTGCCCGGTGCTCCCAGGCATCTCACAAGCAGCTCCAACGCCGGTGCGCAGCCAACCGGCGCCGTCTTTCCGAGCAGCTTGATGCTCACCGCGTCAACCCTGTCAGGGTTCGAGAGGTATCGCAAGATTGCACACACCACCTTCACGCTCCCGCGCTCTGAGACATCCACGAGTGAGCTGAGTGCAGCACTGCTGACTCGGTGCTCCGGGTCGTCGACGAAGCTCAGCAGCGTGTCGACGAGCATCGAGTTGAAAGCAATTCGTCGCTGTGTGCGAAAAATGGTGATGCAACGAGAGTATTCGACACGCTTGTCGTCAGTTTGCAGCTCACGAGAGCTAAGCAAGAACGGACGCGCACGCACATGCGCGTGCACATGGTACCTACGACACGCACACCTGGCGAAGTTTTTGCCACGCGTCTTCCTGGCTCTGAATTTCGGCTAGAAAGCTGCCCGAATCGAGCGACAGAATTTCCTTTTCAAGCTCCTCCAGTTCCACTTCGAGCTGGGCAGCCTCCGATTTTTGGCGACCTTTGAGTTTGTCGCGCAGGCCCGAGTTGCGCTTGATCTTGTTCCGCTTCTCATCATCGTCATCCTCAAGACCCTGCTCCTGGCGCATCTGCTTGATTTGCGCCTGCTTCTTTTTTATCTCGGGGACGCGCGCGCGCTTGGCCGGCATGGCTGCGACCAGGTCAATGTATCGCTGTTTCTGTGATTCCAGCTCCGAGTTTAGGTCAGGCACCTGTTCGCCGCAGCGGCCCAACGCTTGCAAGCGTACTGCGCGCTGCTCCGTGGTCCCGGGGTCGTGGCACATTTCGACCATGGCGTTTGCCAGCTTTTCGTTGTTCTTCACGACCAACGACAGCACGCAGCTCGTTGCGGCCTTCCGCACTATTGCCTTGCCACTGTGTACGTATTCCATGACCTGCGCACACACGTGCTCACTTGTTTGCACACTCGCATGTGCACACTCGAGCACGCCCGCCCCACACCCACCGCTTCGATCAGGGCTGCATTGCCCTTGGCCGTCTTCTTCTCGGAAATGCTGTCCAGGACCTCGAAAAATCGATCGTGCGACTCCCCCTCCTTTAGCGTGGCCATGGCTTGGCGCACGTAGGGGTCATCTCCGGCCTGCACGTTGTCCATGTCAGCGCCCAGAGAAATGCGGGGGAGTCACCGCGCACGACGCGGCCAGCGCAAGCGCACAGCGACCTTGTAGCGTGAGGGACGCCTCGCCGGGACGGCCTTGCCCGCGACCTTCGCCGGGACGGCCTTGCCAGGCGAGTCTACATGTTCGTCCATTTTGTAGGCTACAAGACCATGACGTCTCGCAGCGCGGAGCCCCGCCGCGCTATTCGTCGCATTCAGTTGGAGTTCTCAGGGACCCTGGTCAAGTCTGAATTTTCAATTGTGATTCTCCCGTGCGACACGGACTGAGAAATCAGAGACGACCCTGACGTCGGCCTCCCAGAATGGCTCGTAGAGCTTCGGCCTCCGGTGCATGGCTCGTATGCCTGGTTACGATGCTGCCGCATATCTTCTGTGCCGAGCGGTGTACGTCATGGGTCCCTGCCGCAGCGCCTGCGGGTCCCTGTCAGAACGGCAAGTCGGCGCGGCTTGAGCTCTTGACCCTGCGCGGGGGCGACTCCTCCGCCGGTACCTGCGTGGCACATCCTGCGAGGCATGCGCAGAGCAGCGCAGACATCACGGCGCCTTTCGCACGCTGTTCCCACGCCTCTGCTTTCTGTCGCCTCCCTTCCCTCTGTTCCTGCGTATTGCAGGGGCGATGCCACTAATAAGCAGGCATGACCTGTCGATGACGGGAGTGGCAGAGGAAGCGGAAGTCTTGTTCAAGAGCTTACTAGCACTCTCAGGCTCGAAATCATCCCTGCGCTTGCGCGAGGGGCAGCGAGGACGTGGCCTCTTTGCGGCGAGCGCCGTGGCACAGGGAGAGGAGGTGCTGAGCGTGCCTCTTTCTGCCTGTCTCGTCGAACCGCGCCACATCTCAGACGAGGAGGCTGAAAAGCTGCTCGGGCGGCCGCTCTCGCATGGTATGTCGTGCTGTGCTGCCGCCCGCGTCCACTGCCCGGTCTTGCTGCTTGCGAATAAAATGTAAGGAGGTTGACGTCATAGAGGTGACACTAGCACGCGTGGCACTGTTTCCGCGCGCGCGTCCGTGTACACATCACCTGGGCCAGTCGCAGACGCATCGGCATTCACGTGGGACGTCCGCCTCGCCCTCCGCCTCCTTCACCAAACTGGTTTGTTTTGTGTATGTTCTTGGTGTCTTGAGTGTCAATTGCATGTGTGCGCCAAGATGCATGCAAGCACACGAAGCGCAGTGGCAGAGGTAACCGAGTACCTTTGCCTGTCACACTCACTTAGGCACGCACACACTCAGGGAAGGCGCCAGAGCTGGCGGACAACACCCAAGACCCGGCGGCATCAAGAGAGTTTTGGAGCGCGTATCTCAAGCTCCTGCCGCGCAGCGAGGGGCTGTGTCAGCCCCTCTGTCTTGGTCCCCGCGCACTCGACGAATTTCAGCACAGGTCTTCTCTCCCTCACTCTGACATGTGTCTGTGTATGGTATGGATGAGGCGCGTTGCTGTGTGCATGAGGCGCGTTGCTGCGTGCAAAGACCCTTGCCCGCCGCCGCTGCCAGCCTCTACATGATAAATACACAGAACTGGGCACATGAGTGAAGGGTGCCGCCCCGCGCCGTTACGCCCTTTCCGTAGCTCGCTACGTACAGCGCGCTTTCCGTAGCGCGCTGTAACGTTACAGCGCGCCCAACGCGCCGGAACGCTGCAGCCCGTTGGACGCGCTGTAACGTTACAGCGCGGGGGCGGAGAAAACCAGGGGGTGGGGAAATTTTGAAGACTCGGTCGCCGGCGCGGACCTCCGCTGCGCTCCGGCGCCGGCGCCCCCGCGGGGGCCTTTCCTTCCTCTCTCTCCCCTCTCCCTCTCTCCTTCCCTCTTTTTTCTTTTCCCCCTCCTTCCCTCTCTGTCTCCTTCCTCCCTTCTCGTTCTCGTCTTTCTTTTTCCCCCTTCTTCTCTCCTCTCTCTCTCCTTCCCCCCCTTCTTTCCTCCCTTT
>Ga0315905_10002858_pt1 | contig 18004 bp, 10 predicted proteins | sample LakEriMetagenome_5_FD_203522 | JGI IMG/M metagenome (GOLD analysis project Ga0315905, IMG submission 203522) | Freshwater fungal communities from buoy surface, Lake Erie, Ohio, United States - Buoy 4 MA121 | ecosystem: Environmental > Aquatic > Freshwater > Lake | place: USA: Lake Erie, Ohio... | reverse complement strand
TACCACACTTACCTTTAGCCTCGTTTACAGGTCCAATTTCTTTTTCAATTTCATTTTCTAAACGCTGTATGTTTTTGTAATCAGAATTATTAATTTGTTTTACGTTATCATTCAATTCCTTAGAGAAAAAGCTTGAAATTTTCTTGGTAAATGGATTAATAACATTTATGAAAGATTTATAGTATTCTTTTGCTAAATCAGGTACGCCCTTTAACTTTGTTATTAAAGTAGAAATACTTTGAGAAATTGTATCCAATAAACCTTCATTTAAAGGTTTTGGCTTTTCTTTGGAAGGTACAGCTGGAATATCTTGGCCAACATAAGAAACGAGTTGTGTTAATACACGACCAAGTTTTGCTGATCCGGCTTTTAAACTTATTAATGCAAATTTAACATTTTTATTTTTAATTTTTGCCATTGAATCAACATCTTCTTGTTCAATGTTGCCGGATTTCAAAGCCTCATAAACATCATTAGCCGAACCACCATATATTAAAACTATATCTGCTGTGTTTTCTTTTCCTTCTTTTTCTTTGATAAATCTTTTATTATAATCTTCAGCGTAGGTATAAAACTTTTTAATATCTTTGTGAATAAAATCCGTTGGTTTACCCAAGCTTTCAAGACTTGTGCCATTAAGACCGCCTATTTCTTTCAAATCATTGTCTACTAAATCGTATATTTTTATATTTTCTACACGAGCTTTCTCATCTGATATAGCTTCTAATTTTGCACGCAAATTTCCCCACTCTTTTAAGAAACTGATGGCATATGAATTGTAATTTCCACTCACATTTAAATTTTCAAACGTCTTTATTCCATTTGCAAATAAAATGGGAATAGTTTCAAAAATTAAAGTTCTTTGTGTTTTTTCTGCATTTTTCAAAAAGTCCAATTTACTTAATAGTTCAACATTAATTTGGTCTTTAATCTTCTCTGCTTTTTTGATATATTTAGCAGGCGCAATTGCATCAGATACAATTACATTTTTAGAAATAGTTTCATCGTATATCTGTTCACCTATTAAATCTCCATTAGTATCAAACCATTTGAATCCTTTGTTGTAAAATCCATAACTTTTAGCTTCATCTACACTATAATTAACAAGTGGCGTTTGACCTGTTAATATAGCTTCCACTCCCCAAGCATCTTGCTTTTTCTCCGCTGGTGTTCTTTTGTCTACACCACTGTCACCTTCGATGTCTTTATCTAGTGTTTGATCCAATGTGGCAGGTTCTTTATCAGATGGTTCTGAATCTGATTGCACATCAGTTCCTTGTTCGCCATCAGTTTTAAAAATATTAGCTTGAGCCTTTTTGGGATTTTCAGCGAAGTGAGTACCTTTATTAACAGCTCTATCTCTGTATTGTTTATTGGGAAATGTTACAAGTATACCATCTTTATTATATGCTTGTCGATCTGGAAATCTACCCGCTTCAAATAACTTAGCGGTCTTTTCTACTATCTCATCGATATTATATCCAGCTTTCTCTAGATATTCCTGCAATATAAAAACGTGATCTTCGTTCTTAAGATCCAATACACCGTTCTTAATACGATTGTCACAACAAATTTCGTTTACTAATGATTTAAAGTTCATCTATTATAAATATAGATATAAATATATTTACAATTGGACTAATTTCAAATCATTATAATTATTTCCCGTGTAAGTCTTTACCTTAAATCGCTTGTTTTTAAAGATCTCAATCAAATCAGTAATATCTTGTCTATCCACATCATTGTGAATATCAAACACTATCGAATCATATACATACAGAATAGGTACGATCTTTTTGTTACTAACAAACTTAATACACTTACTTAAGCTGTCAATTCCATATTCAGTTTCAGCAGCTTGAATAATATAAGCAAACAACTTGTTTTTGTTGGCATCAACTATATGTTTATTTGTTATCTTTCGTTTATATATCGGAGTTGTTATATACCCATTCTTCTCAAACTTTTTCCAATATTTATCTTTTAACTGTTCAACTTTGTGAAAATAAGGAATATCACAATATTGATTGGAAATCTGACCATATAGATTTACCATCGTTAATTTCTTTGATTTACCAATATCATCAGCTGTTACATTGACAATGTTAAAGTAATATTTAGCTAAATGTTCATATATTGTTTCTTCTTCGGGTACTTTGTACTCCACAAGATTTGCTACAATGTAAGGATGGAATCCTGTAAAATCAATCATCATCAAATGACCATCTTGTCCATATCTTGAAACAAAACTAGCTCTCGACCCATCATCTTTTTTAAGAGCTACATAATTGATGGTATCATATGAATTACTTGGTCTTCCAGTTGGATTGTATATGTTATAGTTGGTATATACAAATTTATTATAAGTTTTGCTCTTGAAATATTTTGAAAAAACATCAACGTCTACTTTGATTCCATTCTTTTCTACTTCAAACAATGTATCAGATATAACATTGTTAAAAAATTTAAAACAATAACTCTCAGTTTCCTTTGAATCCAAGTGTTTGATTTGTTCTACCTCTTTATCAAAGACCTGTTGATGTATAACATATGGTAATATCAAATTAAAGTTATTGATATTGTAGTAACTATGCTGTAGAAAATTTCTGCTAAGGTTTTCCACTTCATCCAATGTTTCATTGTTGTCTATAAATCCAAATAGATTAACATCAATTAATTTACAGTTTAACCAATACTTATATGTCTTTTTATTGTTAACGTATACTGTAATATCTTTTGATTCGATACCCAGTTTAAATTGATCAAACGAACAATCCACAGGCAAATCGCCGTGGGAAAAATTTAAATAATGTTTCTTACCGTCTTTAAAATCATAAATAAAAGCTGCAATAATATCATTACAAGCATTATGATAATTATTGTGCTTTGTTACTAATTTTAGATAGATTTTAGACGAATACTCCACATCTTTAGTGTATACTGTTTACACCAAATGTCAATTGATTTATTTGTAGAACTGAGTAAGATTGGTTAGAACGTCGTTGGTTCCGTTAATCACTGTATTTATTTGTTCCACTTGCTTCTTGTTGTACTCAATTACTCCTTGTTCCAGTAGCATCTTACCATCATACTTACTGTTTAACGGACCTGTTATTTTCCATTTCAATTTGGCTTTTCTGAAAAAATTTGAGTCTATTTTGTTGTAAACGTCGCCTGATACTTCTGTTATTTCCGAGTAGTTGATCTTGGAAACTAGATATCTTTCTATATAACCCACCTTGTAATCTTTTTCTTGTGGCTTTGGCAAAAACGTATTTGGTAAGTTAATGTTAAAATTACCCAGATTTAATTTTGTTTTGGTTGCAACATCAACATCTTTTATAATCATACAGGTATTAGTTCAATGTTTTGATCCGCTACACATCTTGCCAAACATCCAACAACAGTTTCCCATTTGCCATTGCCAGCTGTAACATAATGTGTAACATCTGTTATCATAAATATTACGTTCTCAGGAATATAAGGTTTTGGAAAATTTGAAATACCAAAGTGTTGAAACATTCTAAATCCAAATATACCATCAAATGTTACTGTCAACGAAAAGTTAGGAGAGATTCCACTATATAAAGATAAATTGTTTTCTATGTCTTGATCGTCTATTATTTGTCCCAACTTGTCTTTTAAATCTGTAGATAAATTCAACTGCTTGTAATTTTTAGCGGCGTCATTTGGGTTTTCACCATCTACAATATAAGCACTTGTTAATGTTAATACCTTGTCTATTGTTCCGTGCGTTTGTATTGCAGATATTAATGGGTTTTGGTCTACTGTAATTTCTTCTTGCGAAGGCACTGTATTACTTTCACCAGTGCCTGTTTCTTCTTCATTGAAGACATCCAATCTATCTATAAAACTGGTAGCAGGCACACTTGAATTCTTAGCACTCATCGATGTGTCAGAAGAATCTGGTTTGTTGATACCCGCTTGAAATAATGTCAACGTAGCTTGTTCGCTCGTCAAAGAAGTATCTAAACTAATGTTTTTTATGCAGGAATCAGTGCCACCAGCATCAAAGACATATACTTGTTTTAGACTAGGCGATTTGTCACCTAAATCAATATAGTTGTTATCCAATATAGATAATCCACCCAAATCATCTTGTGATATTTGGAATTTCCAAAATCCATTAGAAGCTTCATTAATAACATTCATTATTGCGTTTACAAACTGTTGCCAAGTTTGAACTTCTTTGTTTTCTACAATTTCCAAGACTTTGGTTTTGCTTATGTATATGTTTTTTAAATTACCATATCTAAACTTCTTGTATGTTCTTTTAATTGACTGCGATCTTGTTTTTTGAGGATCGGATAATACAAGTTCTTCACCTGTCAATACAACTTCTTTGTCATAAATAAACGGAAATGATATATTGTCACTTGGACTATTTTCACTTATACCACCAATATCATAGTACAATCTATTGATAACAGTATCTAAATTATCTCTATAAGCACCCGCTGTTTTAAATACAGTTTCGACTTTTTTAGCAGCTCTATAAAGTTCGTCGTTTACATTAGTTACCTCGACATCATATTTTGATTTTAAAAACGCATTTTGATTTGGATCACCATTTTTCAAATATCCACCAGACTTGATTTCATTTTCAACTCGACTTTGTGCAGTTGGATCCAATTTATTATTTTTTATAGTATTTAAGTAACTTTCATCTGGAAGTTTTTTGCCAATATTAAATTTAGGAGCGATTCCATTTGGTATTAATACGTGTGGGTCACAACTTATTAAATTTGGATGTGCATTTATTATCTTATCTACATTAATAGTAAATGTTTTATTTGATACAACAGAACAGAATTTGTTAGCAACTTCAAAAAGAAAATCCAATTGCATCCACACTTCATCGTCGCCTTTGGTATCAAAATCACAACGATCATCTTTATATGATACAGCTTTGTAATTTACTCCACCAATATTAGTTGATTTATATGATATATTTTCTTCTCCAACTGGTACAGCTGGTTTTTTATATACATTAGGCGCATCTGTTCTTCCTATGAAAATTCTGTTTTCAATTTTTCCATCATAAAAAGTTTGTTGTTTTAAAAACTCCTGTGTTTTGGAATTGTCATAATCTTCTGAATTGGATATACCGTTTGTAGCAATATATTCCATAAAATTTTTACGATCAATAACAACTTGCTTTAACTTGGGTAAAGCGGTTTTCAAAAACGTTTTTAATCCTGTATATTCTTTTGTTTCCGTTGGTATTTTTTTGCCATTGGAATCGGTTTTTGACTCAGTTGTGGTACTTACATTGTTTTCCGCAGGCATACCAGCAAATAATGCCTGTCGAGAAGTTAGTTCTACATTGCAATCATACACAGTACCATCTTGTGTTGAAAAATTATACTTGGTTACGATCCCAGTAATACCACCATAATTACCATAAGATTGGTACCATTTATCCATTATTTTTTGTGGAGATTGTATTATTGACCAACATTCGTTTTTGCTAGACAAATCAATCAACGAATTGATATTAAACAAATTCCATCCTATTTCAACAAACACATTTATTCTGGGTGTCAAAAAGAATGGTGCTAGATATTCCAACTGAGCCAATCCATAACATTTGAATTTTATGGTAGCAAACGACAACATATCTTTGCTAGTTTTTATTTCTATACTTTCCAAATTTGGTGGTGGTAATATAGAAGATACCTCGGATTTTTGAACACTTTCAACAACGTTTCCATTTTTGTTAAATGTACTTGGCCACTTGTAAGAAAATTGATTTCTATATCTAGAGTCTATATAATGTGGATTTCCATTAGCTTCATATCCAATAACAGATTTGTCTTGTTTTAATACATTGCCATCTTGTTTAAAACCATACATTTCATAAAATCCACTGCCAGGCATAAACAAGAAGCCATCATAACTCTTTTCTTCTCCGTTTTTATTTAGTATCGTGCTACGAGGTACCAATCCATTTCCAGCTATACCGGTGCCATTTGAAAAAACTCGTACCCACGGAGTCATCGGTCCTTTGTACTGACCATGCTTATTGAAGAAATCATATACAACACCACTTGGGTCGCCTGGGGTTGGATAGTTAAAACCAATATTATTTGAGTTTTTTCTGCGTCTTAATTCACGAATCAATGCAACAGGAATGTTTTGTACTTCCCACCATCTAGGTTCTTCTGCAATTTCATTCTCGTATGCCATATAACTTAACTATTAATCTGTTTGAGATTCTGTAATATATTTGGCAAGTTGCCTGGAATTCTTAATTGTTTATTTGCATTAACGGACAATTTGCCATCAGATATGTTGTTAGCCAAAGCAATTATCCACCAGTACATTTCATCACCATAATACTTTTTGGCTAAAGCATCCAAATAATCTTCATTGGATGCGGTAATGTATATATCGTCCTCGGTTTCTGGTATATTGGGATAATATGTGGTCTTAAATACCAATTTTCCATCATATCTTTTTTCAGTTGGCGTAAATTGATATCTCATTTATTTCCTTGTACATCAACGTCATATCTCATATTTGTGGAGAAATCATTATTATCAACGTTAGAATAGTCCTTATTTGTATATACATCAGTTGTACCAAAAGTAGAAACGGTTGCGGTTTCTCCAAGTTCTGGCTGAGTAATAGTTGCAACAGGAGCATTTCCCCACAAAGCTCTTCCTGTTTTTGGTCTGTCTTTTTCCATTAATGACATATTGATAGTAATTTCCGCTTCTCTTGGAAATTGTGCAACTTTACCTTTCATACTGGTTTTGTCAAATGTAAATATATTTCCTAAATTATAACTCCAATCTTGTTGTTGTACAGTACTTTCGTTAATTAATTCCCAAGATGCGTCTTCAGGTATACTAACATTACACGAATTTAAAACCACACAGTGGTTTTTGTAAAAATCGCCAAGTGTAAATTGCACCATCGGTGGTATCATAAATCCACCATTTACAGTGGAAGTATAATTAGAAGGTCTGGTTAAACCCACCAAATAGTTTACACGTTGCCACATAGGTAGTAATTCTTTAACAGAATGTGCAACCACTTTAAAATTGAAACTAACGTCTCTGGTAAATCCTTTGTAATAGTATAATTTATCAGGTCTACCCAAGTATTCAACTGGTTCCCAAGTAGATGTATTGTTTTCTTGCAATCCTTTTACAGTAGCATTAAACGGTATAAATCTGTTATTAACTATATCATAGAAGTAAAACTTAACCAAATCAGGACCTAATCCGTTAAATTGATCATTATATTTTTCAGCAAATTCATCCGCATTTAATACACCCAAACTGTTAACATAGTCAACATTGTTGGTGGGTCTTATAAATCTATCTCTACCTTCTTTTTTACCCAATAGAGTTGGAAACTTTTCTTTTCTTTCATATCTGATTCGACCAGTGTAAGTGTATCGATTTGCACTATCAGATCCATCAGGATTGGTTCTGTCTGATTTTACTTTCGCTAAATAATTAAAACCAACATCATCTGTAGCATACTGTTGTGTTTTTCCAAATACAGGATCTACACCATACTTTAAATTGTCGTTTCCAGCAATTTTAGTTTTTAAAATTCTGCTTAAATCTTGAATGTATTCTACAGTTTTATCTGTTTTATCTGAAAGTGTACGTTGATAGTTTACAGATAATTTAGGATCGGTATATTGTTTATAGTTTAACAATTGATCACTATATTCTACATCTCCATCTATTTTAACTAAATCGCCATATCTGTTTGTATTAGCTCCGTCTACAGAACTAATTTCAACATTACTAATTGTATACGAATCTGTTAATTTACCAACGCCAGGTGTAGTTGAATATGTAACAGATAAAAAGCTGTTGTTTCTTAAATTTTTATTGCTTTGAACATATAGTCTCAATCGTTTAGAAACTATGTTTGTCAGAGGAGTGGCAAAAAATCTCATTCCACTTGTACCACTGCTGTTTCCTCCTGTTATTTGTTGTAATCCAACTGCTTTTAACAATCCACCAATAAAACCACCTTTTGATTTTGGTTGTGTGCCTGTATATAACAAATTGTTACCTTGATTTAAATTAACATTTAGATTAGCACTCTTCTTACCACTTGTTCTGTCGTGTGTAATAGAATTGCTCCATCTATTGGTATTTAACATCAGATCATATGTATCTTCATCAGCTCTGTAATTTAATCCTGCTATTGGTTGAGTAGGTGGTAACAATCCACCTAGAATTGTATTATTCTTTAAAAATGACCCAGCTGATTTTAGTAGATTACTAAAGAATCCGCCTTTGCCTGTAGAATTACTCATCAAACTCTTATATCGTTTGTTGTTGTAACCAGCAGTAGCTGTATTACCTCTTAGTAATCCTTTAACACCATCTCGACCTGTAATAGGCATTACTTGATCTGCTTTATCTCCACCACCAAGTAATCCTGTAAAATTGAAAAATCCACCCAATCCACTCTTTGGCTCACTAGCTGCACTAGCCACACTACTACGTGGCGGAGATGGATTGCCTTCAGTTGCACCAAACAATCCACCAATAGCTTTTGTAATACCACCTATACCGGCAGCACCCATTAAACCACCGACGATATTGCTACTATCTATAAATCTGGTGGGTCTTTCTATAGCACCAAATGTTGATAATCTAACCGCAGCCAAAAGAGGACTTGCTGGATTATAAATCTTGGTTTCGTCAAATGGAGCAAATCCTTGTAATAGTATTTGTTTTGTTAAAAAAGTACCACCTTTACCAGATCCTAAAAATCTTCTGATTCTGGTACCGTCTCTCAATGCGGATTGTATAGGAAACGATCTGCTAACATTTATCTTCTGACGTTGACCTTGATTTGGATTTGCGTAAAATGGAGGTGCTAATTCGCTGCTAATTAATCCTCTTGCGTATAAATCAGTTGGTTTATTCTTGCTATATAATACTTCATTGTTATTATTAGTATTGAATAATGTTTCTAATTTACCAGGCGCTCTTAGATTTATATATTGTTCGGCATTTGGCGGCAAAGATAAACCCGCACCTTGTATATTAGAAAGTGTGGTAACTTGCGCACCATCATTACCTATTGCGCTAGAATATGTATTACTATTTGCCATTAATTATAAATATCAGATTAATTGGTTGTTGCTTGACCAAATGAACCAAATTTTGAGTTACTTGTTGCTAATAATTGATTTGCACGTTGACCATCAATATACACAGCAATTTGACCAGATGCCATCATAGAAGTCAATTTATCAAGTTTTTCTGCTAAAACTCTATTGGAATTTACAATTGTATTGATCAGTAAATCATCAGTTTTTACACTTGTTTTTGATTCAGTTGCAGTTTTTGATGGAGTTTCTTCTGATGTTCCGACTATTCTACCAACAAAACTAAAGGTTTTTCCTATTGTATCAGATATAAATGAACCAATACCTTTCATTTTTTCCCATACTTTTTCAAGAGCACCAATAATGAATGTGAACGCTCCACTGAATGTGTCTTTGATAAAATCACCAACTTCAGCCACCGCAGACTTTATTAGTTCAAATGATTTTCTAAATGGATATGTAAGCACATCAAACAACATATCCATAACAGATTTAATACCGTTAACAATTGACAAACCTAATTGTGAAGGAGAAAAACCCAACCATTCTTTGATTCCATCATATGCTTTATTAAATCCCTCAATTATCACATCTGGTATTAAGAATCCAAATATATCTTTTACTCCTGTCCAAAGAGCAGTCACCACTTTTTTTGTACCATCGATAACTTTGCCAAAAAAATTATACACAGATTCGCCAGCATCAATCATTACATCGTAAAAAGAACCAAATACATTTTCTCCAATCCATGCACCGATATCAACGAACGTTTCTAAGAATGCAGAATATGCTGCTTTTGCTATGCCTTTAAATGCTCCAATTAATTTTTCTGTAAAACTTAAGTTGGGATCATTTATAACTTCCATTACGTTTTTATATGTTTTGTACAAAAATTCTAAAACGGATATAACCTCTCCCAGACCAGATGCCCATTTTAATCCAAATCCAGCGATCTTCATAATTTTCATCAATTTAGGAAATTGTGAAGCAGTGCTAAACAAACTTTTTAGTCCTTTGCTAATGGGATCTATTAAATCTTTAATCGGTTTAAAAACATCCAAAATACTCCCCATACCTTTCAATTTTTTTGTTATAAATTCGAATGGCTGCATAGCTTCTGCCAATCCCGCTTGCAGAAATCCTTTTATAAGTGATCCTACTGTTTTTAATGTCCCAAAAGCCTTGCTTATCTTATTAGGTATATCCAGTATAAACGTATTAATAGATTTTATCTTGTTCAATAAATCACTTATTATAGCAATGCTCTTACTAGAAAAAAGATCTATTAATTTATTTACAGTTTCAAGTAAAGCTTTGATAGATTTAAATGGAAAGGTTAAAAAGTCTTTAACAACTTTTATTTTTTTGATAAAATTATCTTTTAAAGCAGTGGCCAGTGTCTTTACATTACTTAGATCTTTAATTAGACTTTGTAAGTCCATTCCCTCAGTCAAATTTACCAATCGTTCCATTGCACTTGTTAACGCCTCTAATACAGGCAACATTATTTTTTGCAATGCGGCGTTCAATCTATTTTGTAGTATGACTATTCTTTCTTGATTAGCTTTGTTTAGTAAATTCTTCTCATATTCTTGTTGAGCTAATTTACTATTGTTTTTCAATAAATTTTGTTTCTCCAATTGAGCCTTAGCAGCTTCTCTAACTTCTTTGTTATTAGATGTAAGCGCAGATTTCATTCTGGATTCAGACTCCAACATATCTTGCAATTCTTTTACAGTCTTACCTGCAGCTTTTGCAAATGCTTCTTGTGCAATTGGATTTAACTGATTAAACTTAATTTTCTTAGCTTGATCCAATATTAGTTTATTTGCTTCAACAACTTTACCTTGGAATGCCAATCTACGAGCTTCATTGAAGTTAATGTTTTTACCAATCAAAGCACTCGCTTTTAATTCCGATTGAATACTACTTTCAAAATCAAGTAGACCTTTTGCGGTTCTTGCCATACTGTCAAGAGTAGTACCCATTTGTCTAGCTTGAGCTGCGGCTCTAACCATTTCATCGGCGTTTTTACCAGCATACATTCTAGCTTCTTCAGAAGCATCCGCCACATCAGACATCAATTCGTCCAAACCAACTCCATATGCAGCTGCCGTAGCTCCGGCCATACTCAACATACTTTTATTTGCTAGTCCACTTTGTCCTTTGATTCCGCCAATTGCTTTCAAGAACTTAGAACTTTTTTCTTCGCTTATACCCATTTGTTTAGACATAATAGAAATGTCTTTAACAATTGATTTATCTAAAACATCGATGTAGTTAAAGTTTTTTCCAATTGCCGACATTGATTTTTTAACATCATCAGCCTTTACACCAAATTCACCGAGTTCAATTACTATTTCACGTATATTTGTTTCAATTATCTCCGCGTCTGATCTAAACAACCCAAATGTTTTTCGTAATTCTGTAGCAGCTTTGTCTATTTCTTTAAAAAGAGAATATATTCTACTTAACAAATCATTGAAAGATTTTGGGACATTTAAATCTTTAATAAAATCTGTACCAGCTATTAGTGCAACAAGTTCAACTGTTTTAGTTAATGTATTATTTAGTATTTTTTGAGTTTCTACTTCTTTTTGTAGTGTAGACAAAGTATCCTTACTAGATGTAAGCAGTTGTTTTTCAAGATTTATTTCTTCTTCTTTTTTCTGTATAATATCTTTTAAATCTTTTACGGAAGAACTGAGTGGGTCTTTGCTTTGAACTTGTTTAAGTTTATTTGTGGATTCTAATAATTCGTTTTCCAAACTGTTTATTTTAGTTTGACTGTTAATACGAGAAGCAGATATTTTATTCAGTTCCTCTTCGGAATTTTTAATTCTTAATTGAATCTTTTCTTGTAGATTTTTTCCTTTTAATTGCTCATCAATTTTGTCTTGTTGTGTTTTATACACCTGACCAAGTTGTTTAGCCATATCAACCATTTTCTGCTCAGCTTGAGCACTGGCTTCTAATTGTGACAAAGTTTTATCTGATTCAGTGTTTAATTTTTTAAACGCCTCTGTTACTTTATCTATTGTTTCTTTATCAAATGGTTGTGCTGCCATATAATATATAAATATGACAACTATATTATTTTACACTAAAAAGGCTTATCTACTTTACCCGACTTTTTAGCAGGTTCTTTGTAACTATCACTTTCTTTGTTCTTTATATTTGCTAATTGAGCATAGTAAAAATTACGCAAAAATACCGGTAAATTATACGCAATTTGTACATTTACAGCTCCTTGCGAGAAATAACTCAATTCAAATATTTGACTGTGAACTTGTAACTTATATTCAGGACTCAGGCCAAAAAAACTGTACCGTCATCGGTACATCCATCCTTTCCACCTCACCACAGTGTTCACATACAAAGTCAAATCCCATATCCAATTCAGGCGCAATTGTTTTAATATAAGCTCTTAGTGCCATACTGTCTTTTGACAACAACTCATTGTCAACAAATTTATTGATAGCTGCAATATCTGGTTTTCCATCTATACTTACAATCAACTTTTTAAGTCTGGTAGTTACTTCTGTGCTGGCTTGTTTTTTAATCTTGGTCATCGCTTTGATATCACGATCAATGCTTTCTTGATCACCAGATGTAACGAGCTTAAATGTTATTCTACGTTTACAATATGGAAACTCAAATTCAAATTCATTACTACCCTTCTGAAACTTATTGAAGTCCACTTCTTTTTCATTTAATGTACTTAAATCAATATATGTTTTGTTTTCGGTATTACATTTTTTGCACTCAATTTTAACAGGTCCGTATTTGTCACCATATGCCAAACGTCTAGCAGCAACAAACAGTGCATTTTTGTCTACCATCAACAAATCTTGTGTTCTTACGCCGGGTGTAACAATTAAAGATTCAAGCAATTTATCCAATACAGTACCGTTTTTGATGAAGTTTTCATTGGTTAAAATGTCTTCTTCTCTAGCAGTCATCATCTTTAATTCCACACTACCTTTGCTTAGTGGACTAGACTCATCATAGAAATATCCTTTAGATGGCAATTCTATTGTTTCCGCAGGATAACTTGTGGGTGAAGCTGTTGTTGATGCAGTTGAATGTTGTTGCTTTAATTTTTGAATTATAATTTCGTCACTCATAACTTTATAACAATATATAGAACTTTATATAACTTTTATGTTATTATATTTAAATTGATTTCAACTGATGTTGAGCAGCATCGCGAGCAGCTTTTCTACTGTCTACTCCGTCTTTTTTGTTTTTTACATTTAGTTCAGCTCTGTCTTTTTCTTCGGGGGTAGTTGCAGCTTTTAAATCGTCATTTGCTTTTGTAAGTTCTTGTTGTGCCGCATCAAGTTCAGCATTACGAAGAACCAATCCAGCCATATTCCACTTTTGTCTTGCAGATTTTATTTTTGCATCATCTTCTTTCATTATACCCACAATCAATTTCTTTAATAACTTCTTTTGCTTTTCAGTTAATTTACCGACGTTGTTACCCAATCTATTGTTTAGTATATTATGAACATTTGTATTGTAATTACCAAACAAATCAGTAATAAAAGCCTTTTGTTGCTCTGGGGTTAATGTAGCATATTGAGATCTTAATTGACTTGCACTTCTAGCCGGAAACCCTAGTACTGTAAAATCTGTAGTTGGTACTGTTATCAAATATCCGTGTTTTATGGCTGGGTCCAATTTGGATTGATTTTTTGGCAATGGTTGCAAATAGGAAGGAGACCCATCTTTTTTTACAAAGTTTTTGAATCGTGGATCTTCAGCCATATCCTTTTCACTAACCGCAAAAATAATACTATCACGTTCTATATTAATCGGTATTTGATTAGCTACACTTTGCAAGTTGTAATTGTTTTTGACGTTTAGTATTTTGTTTGCGGGTATACCTGTGGTAATCATCATTTGCTTTTTTTCGTCAAAAGTAAATGGTGATTTTGGCAATTCTGTGACACCTGTGGTTGTTATATATACATCATTACCACCAAATTTAGTGGTTAGATAGTTGTATACACTTTTGTGACCTTTGTGAAAGGGGTGAAATCTACCAGGATAAATTACGAATATTTTCTTGCCCATTTGCATATAGTAATAAATAGAAAACCCCACAAATAAATGTGGGGTTCTTTTTGATACAATAAATATTAATATTGGAGAATTGCGTAATCGTATGCTACAGATAAACTGATCATCTGAGCAGCACCGTCATCGCTCCAATCCATTTCTTGGAAATCAGCGCTTACGATAAATGAACCTACCAACTTCCATTCTTCTACTTTGTCACCTACTGGACCCAAGACGTTAATTGTTAGATCCTTCTTATAGAAGTCTTGGTAACCATCACGACCAGTAACTGATTCGTGGTGCAAACGTACCCATTCCATTACTGCTTGAGCACCGGATGGTACAATTGGATCATAAAGTTCCATACTGATTTCATCCCATACACTTTTACCCTTGTAGTAGGTTTTTACGTTAATATGGTCAAGTTCCTTCTTGGCTTGTGTTAGTTTAGGACGATTGACCTTTTTGATGATGAATGATGGAATACCATCAACATAAAGAATAAAACGATTCTTTACTTTTGGTTCAAAAGCTGTTGAAAAAATTTCTGATGGATTTAGTAGTTCTGCCATATTTTTACCTTATTGTTCTTGAATATAAATATTAAATGATTTAGTTTTATATAAAGTTTTTTATCATTTACTCAAATTTTTATCTGTAATATTTGTGATAGCATCTTTTAGTTGATTAACGTAACCTGTGGATCTTAAAAGTTTGAATACCAAGTTTTCTGTACTATATTCGCCACTCTTACTTAATCCAGCTTCTCTCATTTCATACAAACGTTTAACCAAACGCTTTAATTTATCTAAATTTTGTTCTTTTATAGCTGTGGAAATAAACGAAACATATTGTTTGTATTTCTTTGTAATAGCATCTTTATCAATCTGAATGTCTTCTGTTTTTGGCTTTTTTACCCATTCATTTTTCATCAAACTATATACAGCTTGACTTCTATTGACCTCTTTAATATCTTGAATGTAAACTTCCACAGGATGATTACCTATTCTAATATTGTGGTTTTCATTCCATTTGCTTTTTAAACCATCCACATAATTCTTAACCAATTCTTCATTTGGATCAATTTTGGAAAAATCCACAACCAAATGTAAGTCAATATCACTTGTTGGTGTCCAATTATATCCAGCAGTACTACCAAGAAAGTATATATTTTCAAGCGGTACATTCAAATCAGTATCTTTGTAAAAAGTATTTGCAATAGTTAATAACTTGTTTAATACGTCAGGTTTAATAGCATTTTCAGTAGCCCATATCTCAGGATTTAAAATGCTATTATAAATTCTATGAGATTCTTTAATACCCAACATTTCTTTTAGTTTATTAATTGTATCTATTGCGCTTTTATGCAATATTGCTTTGCCACCAGCTTTGATAAAATCATTTACATTATCTTCACGGTCATCTATCAAAATACTATCAGGAGTTGCAAACTTTGCTTTTAAATTTCTATGTGGTACCAAATTAGCTTTAATATCAATATTATTATTGGCTAACCACTGCTTTTTACCAACATATGACAAATTGGTAGGCGCATGACTCAATATCTCCACAGGTAAATTTGATACAAAATTATAAAGCAATCTGCCATCTTTCATCCAAGGCATACTAGAATAGTATTCAGGACAATTCTTATCTACAAACTTAAATCTATTTTTCTTACCGTGTTCAGCATCATAAGTTTCAACAGGTACACCACCACTATATCGCTTGAATTGCAACTCCCAATCACTTATCACACCATCCATATCCAAATATATTTTATGTTTATTAGTAATCATTTATAATAAATAGTAGCATATTATGCGCTTACAGTTAATTTAACTATCAATATTTTAGTATTATTATTTAATAATTAACTTAACCATTTAATTAACTAAGCGCTAGCTTTAGCTTATACTTTATATAAAAGCAAAAGTCAAGTGTTATATTAATTTTATTTTAAGCTCTAACAAACATAGCTCTTACAGCTACACAATCATATAATGTATTATTATAATATTCACAAGCCAATCTACAACTACCTGCTACTTGCGCATTGGCTTGTCTAGGTACAAACAATCCAACGTTATATAAGCTACTTGCATTTGTAAAGTCTAATGTACAAGTACCAGATACAGCGTAATATGCATCCACAAATGCGGTGGTAAAATTAACAGTATAATCACCAACGCCATTGTCTGTGATTGATGTAACGTTATTTGATCCATTAATAGTAACTGTGCCTGTACCATTGAAATAAACATAAGCTCTAACAGGTGACCCACCAACAGATGAACCACTACTACCACTTGTGCCTGTAGCACCACTAGATCCAGGACTACCATTTGCGCCACTGGTACCACTTGTTCCATTAACACCGCTTGTACCGTTGACTCCGGTGGTACCACTACTACCTGGACTGCCATTTGCACCGCTAGTACCACTAGTACCGCTTACCCCGGTAGTACCACTGCTACCCGGACTACCTGGACTACCATTTGCGCCACTGGTACCACTTGTTCCATTAGCGCCACCGGTACGATAATTAACATTTCCAGAAGCATCGATGGTCAAGAAATTTGCATCGGATGCAGATGATACTGTTCTGATTCTTAGAGTACCATTAATATCAAGTTTTTGTGTAGGACTTGTTGTTCCTATACCAACGTTACCGTCATTTTTAATTCTTACTCTTTCGGCGTTATCCAAATCAAATCCACTAGTATGCAATGCTAATCCAACCATTCTGTTATAACCAGCACTATTTTCTTCGCTTACAGCATATACACACGCAGATTTTCCTTTGATGTTTATGGAATCAATAGAACCATTCATCTTGATGCCCCACTTAGCACCACCGTTAGATACCGAAGCCGGACTTGCTCCAAATGGAGCGGTCAATACTACGAAGTCATTAACTTTATTAGCATCCATATAGGTACTGGTAGTAGCAGTACCAAGTTGAATTCTCGATCCTGTATTGTTTGTAGCAATCACAGTTAAGGTAGCAGTTGGACTACTTGTGCCTATGCCAACATTGCCACCCGCTTCAATTCGCATTCTTTCACTGCCGCCGTTTGTGAAAGTAAATGGTCTATATGTTCCGCCATAAAAAGTTGAAGCGAAATCTAAAGCAGATGATCCGGCTTGTATTTGTAAAATGCCACCAGAAGCAGATTCGGTTATGCGTACAACACCATAAACTTCTAATTTTGTAGCTGGAACTGTTGTACCTATACCAACGCAGCCGTTTTGTAAAATAGTAACCAATCTTGTATCCGATCCGTTACTAAAAGAAAATGACTCATTGGTATCACGCATGCCAACCAACCATTTATCAGATCCATTGTATTTTAATCTCAATGCTTGATCTCTTGTACCTGTGCTATCAAGACACAAAATAGAAGTGTCTGTAGATACAACATTTATAATACCATAACCACCTGTATGTGATCCTCTGATGTCAAGCTTAGAAATAGGTGAATATGTACCAATACCAACCGCAGATGTAGTTGTTGTTAATACGGGGGTTATATCATACAACGTAGACATTCCATAATTTGCCGAGGTTGTTTGTGTAAATGTCCATCCTGCTGAATAATCTCCTGATGCATAACGTGTTGTATATAAATTAACGGTGAATCTTGCGTAATAATATGTGGATCCCAAACCAGCAAAACAAATATTAATATAACCGCTACTATCTTTAGCTAGATATTTTACAAATCCGTCATTGCCATTATCAACCATACTATAGTTAATAGGCGCATTTGATGGACCATAATCATAAAATACAACTTTGAAATCTACCAAGGTACTATT
>Ga0315905_10002856_pt1 | contig 18017 bp, 7 predicted proteins | sample LakEriMetagenome_5_FD_203522 | JGI IMG/M metagenome (GOLD analysis project Ga0315905, IMG submission 203522) | Freshwater fungal communities from buoy surface, Lake Erie, Ohio, United States - Buoy 4 MA121 | ecosystem: Environmental > Aquatic > Freshwater > Lake | place: USA: Lake Erie, Ohio... | reverse complement strand
TGGCTGGGTCCGCGCGAGGGCGTCGTGCAGAGCTGGGTGGCCGAGCGCGCGTGCGACGACCCGGAGGTGCTCAAGCTGCTGGCGGAGGAGGAGGGCGGCGAGGCCGAGGCGGCGGCGGCGGCGGCGGCGAGCGCTCGCGCGGCGGCGGCAAGCGGCGGCGGCGGGGACGCGTCGTCGGCCTCGGCCGCCGCCGAGAGCGAGGAGGACCGCCTGCGCGCGCGCGCGCAGCGCGCGGCGGCGCGCCGCGCCGTGGCGGCGTCGCGCGCGGTCGCGCTCGAGCAGCAGGAGCGGCAGGGAGCCGCAGGAGCAGGAGCAGGAGAAGCGGCGGCGGCGGCGGCGGCGGCGGGCAAGGGCGGCCGCGGCAAGGGCGGCGGCGGCGGCGCAAGCGGCCGCCCCACCTCGTCCTTTGTCAGCGACCTCCTCTCCTTCTACACCATCTCCTCCTCCGTCCTCGAGCACCCGCAGCACGACGAGCTGCGCGTCGCCTACGGCTTCTACGGCGTCCCCGGCACCCACCCGCCCGAGGCCCTCATGCGCGAGGCCCTGGCGCTGGCGCACCAGTCCGGGCACGACGTCTTCAACTGCCTGGCGCTGGCCGACGGCGCGCTGCGCGGCGGCGGCGGCGCGCTCGTGCCGGGCGCGGGCGCGGGCGGCTCGGCGTCGGTCGTCGGCGGCGCGGCGTCGGCGCTGCGGGCGCTCAAGTTTGCGCCCGGGGACGGGGTGCTGCGGTACTACCTGTACAACTGGCGGGCAAAGGGGGCGCCGTTCCTGCCGGCGGACGTGGGGCTGGTGCTGCTGTGAGGTGGTGTAAAAAGGAATGATGCCAGGAGAGCGGGCGGGCCGGCGATGAGCAGCGGGGGGGGACAGGCCGCTGGCGTCCGGGCGCACGACGAGCGAGCGCCATCTGTCGGGCGGCCGATCGGGCGATGGGCTCGAATGTCACAGCCGATGCCGCCCGCCGCGCCGCGCCGAGCGCACACGCAATATCTCCTTTGTCTCCATCCTTTTGTCTGTCGCGAAACAAAACCCTCGAGAGAGAACCTCATCGCCGCATCCGGCCGAGCGAGACCCCTGCGCACAAAAAAAAAAGCCAACCGATCGGCTTGCTTCTATATTTGGTTTCCCCCCGCGAAGCGGATGGGCCGCCGCCCGCCCCACGGACGCGGCGACGCGGACAGCCGAGGCGGATGCAGCCGCTACGGGTGCGCCGGGTGGGCCCAGCCCGCGGCACAGGCGGGAGGAGCGACCGCGGACGTCGAGCTCGGCGCCGTGCACGCCGCGGGCCTGCGCCGGGCGGTGGCGCCGCCGCCGCCGCCCGCCCGGCCACCGCCGCCGCCCTCGCTGGCCCAGGAGGCAGCGGCGGCCGCGGATCTGGCGGCGAGCGGGAGCGACTGCCTGCCGCTGCTCACGGTCGTGCTGATGGGCGCCGGAGGGACGGCGGCAGCAGTGGCGCCTCCTGCCGACGGCGCCGCCTCCTCCTCCTCCTCCTCCTCCTCCTCCGCGCTCGGCGACAGCGGCGGCGCGGGCGCGCTGTTGTCGGCCCCGCGGCGGCGGGCGCGCCCCGCGGGCGGGCTCGCGGGCCTCGCGGCCGCCACGGGGGCGGCGGCGCTCGGGGCGTTGCGGCGCCGCGCCGCGGCCGCTGCTTCCACAGTCCGGTGCAGCGGCAGCGGCAGCAGCGGCTGCGACGACGCGGCCGCCGGCCGCCGGCGCCTTAGCGGCCGCGACGCCAACAGCAACAAGAGGCGGGAGTTTGACGGCGGCGGCGACGAGGAGGACGCCGCCGGGGCTGCGGGCGACCAGGGCGGCGCGGCAGTGCATCAGGGAAAGGAGGGCGACGCCGACGAGGAGGGGCACGACGGCGAGAGCGACGGCCAAGCCGACGCCTCGGCCGACAGCGGTGGCGGCGGCAACAATGCCGACGACGGAAGCGACGGCGGCAGCGACGCCGGCAGCGACGGCGGCGACGACGGCCCAGCAGATGGCGGCGACGCCGGCAGCACCGACGCAGAAGACGACGGCGACGACGACGACGACGCGGCCGACCCCTTTGGCCTGGGAGACGACGACGAGGCCGAGCTGCTGGCCCCCTCGGCCGTGCCGTTCGAGTCGCGCCCCTTGCTGGCGACGGCGACGGCCAAGTGGCTGACGCGCGCGCTCTTCCTGGCGCTGCTGCTCGCCAAGGTGGAGCGGGTGGCCCCGCCCGCGGCGGCCTACTGGCGCGCGCAGGCGCGGGCCGCGCAGCTGGGGCGGGCGGCCGCGGCGTCCGAGGCGGCGTGGCGGGCGGCGGTGGCGGCCGAGGGCAGCGGCGGCGGCGGCGGCGACGGCGGCGGCGGCGACCGTCCTCCGCACGGGCCGTTTGCTCTGGCGTCTGTGACGCTGCACCTGGCTGCCGCCGCCGCCGACGACGACGATCCACCGCCGCCGCGCGCCTCGCGGCACTGGCTGCTGCTGGACGAGGCTGACGAGGTGGAAGAGGCGGACCAGGAGGACGCCGCGCTCGGCTTGTCGACGACGGGCGGCGGCGGCATCGGCGCCGGCGGCGTTGTCGGCAGCGGCAGCGGCGGCCACCACCGTCGTCGCCACCGCGCGCTGCTCGGCCAAGTGCACGACGACTGGATGGACGTCGAGGACGCCGCTTTGTGGCGCGGGATCGAGCACGCGCAGCCGCAGCAGCAGCAGCAGCAGCAGCAGCAGGCGGAAGAGGAGCGCGCCCCCGAAGCAACGGCCGCCGCCGACGCCGACGCCCTGCGCGCGCGCGCCGAGCGCGCCGCCGCCCGCGCCGCGGCCGCCCGTCGCGACGAGCGCGCGGCCAAAGCCCTCACGTGCGCCGCCAACGCTTCCTTCCCTTCCTGGCCCCTCGTCTTTGCGCCCGAGTGGCTCGGCCACGCGCTCCACCTGCTGCTGACGCTCCGGCTGCTGGCCACGGCGCGCGGGTTTGTGCGGCGCGCCCTCGGCCCCCCGCCCGCGCCCGCCGCCAGCGCCGCCCTGCGCCTCGACTACGCGCGCCTCGCCTCGGCGGGCCTGCAGCGCGCGCGCGTCGACCGCGCGTGCGGCCTCGCGCACGGCCTCGCGTCGCTCGCGTGCAAGGCGCTGCTGTGCGGGCTGCTGGCGGCCGAGGGCGCGGGCACGACGCTCCCCCTCGGGCGCGTGCGCTGGGCGCGCCTGCTCGCGCCGATGTGGGCGGCCTGGGCGGGCACGACGCTCGCGCACGCAGCGCTCAAGCCGCGCGGGTGGCGCACGGTCGGGCAGCCGCGCGACGTGGTGTACGTGACGGCCCTGCTGTCGGCCGCGAGGCTGTCGAGCGGCGGGGCTGGGGGCGTCTTCACGGGGGACGCGCGCGCGCGGTGGGCGGCGTCCTTGGCGGCGGCGGCGGCGGCAGAGGCGCAGCGTCAGCGGGCAGAGGCGGCGGCGGCGGTCGGTGGCGGCTCGGACGCCCTGCCGCCGCCGCCCTCGCCGCCGCCCTCCTCGCCCGCGCTCTCGACGGCCGCCCGCCTGTGGCGCGAGCTGGTCCTTCCGCCGCCGCAACCGCCGCCGCCGCGCGCCGACGGCTCGCCGCCCTCGTCCTCCGCCGCCGTTCCCGGCAGCCCGCCCCGCCAGCAGCAGCCGCTGCCGTGGGCCGTCGTGGCCATGGCGCCCTGGCTGTGGTGCGCGGTGCTGACGGCCGTCGCGATGGGCGTCGTGGCGGTGCTGGTCGCCGGCGCGCGGCGGCAGCGGCGGCGGCAGCAGCAGCGGGAGCGGCAGCGGCGGCAGAGGCGGCAGCGGCGGCGGCAGCAGCAGAAGCAGCAGCAGGAGCGCGCACTCCTGCTGCCGCCGCCGCCGCCCTCGAGCGCCCGAGGGCGCCGGCTCCTCAAGCGCCCCGTCTCCCTCTCGTCGTGCTCCGCCCCCTGCGCCCTCGTGCTGCTCGTCGCGTTCGCCTCTGCCGCGCGCCGCCGCCTTGCCGCCGCCCTGAGCCCCCGCGCGGCGTCCTCCGCGGCCCCGCCGCTGCTGCTGCTGCTGCGCCGCCTCGCGCGCGCCTTTTGCCGCGACTGGGCCCTCCCCCTGGGAATCCTGATCGTGTGCGCGGGCGTGCTCGCCGGCATGCTCCCGGGCGGCGCGGCCCTCGTGCGCTGGCTCGACGGCCCGGGGGAGCTGCTGCTCGCCGTGCCGCCGCCGCGGCCGCTGCCGGCGGCGGCGGCGCTGCTGTCGGCGCGCGGCGGCGGCCACGGCAGCGGCGTTTACTTCGGCCCCGGCGCCTTCGACGACGACGACGACGACGACGGGATTGGGGCGGACGGTGTCGGCGAGTACCGAACTGACGCCTACTACGTCTACTTCCACCCCCCGCGCGGCGCCGCGCTCGAAGCCTGGGCGGGCGGCGGCGGAGACGGCAGCAGCAGCAGCAGCAGCAGCAGCAGCAGCAGCAGCAGCAGCAGCTGGTTTGGCGCGGCGCCGTCGCCCGCCTCCTCCTCCTCCTCTGGTGGCCTCGGCCGCTCTTCGTCAAGGCCCGCCGCCTCAGCCGTCGGCTACGCCGTCGCCTTCGCGTCCGATGACGCCGCCGCGGACGCCGCGTGCGCCGCCGCGCGCCGCGCCCTCGCCCCCTCGGCGGGGGGGTGGCTCGCCGCGTGGGTCGGCGCGGCCGTCGCGGCCCTCGGCCTGAGCGCGCGGGAGGGCCGGCGCCGGGAGCTCGAGCGGCGCGGCCTCGTTTGGACGGCCAGCGAGGGCGCGGCGGCGCGCGCGGCCGAGGTGCTGCGGCATCGCAGCGGCGGCGGCGGCGGCGGTGGTGGCGAGGAGGGCCGCCGCCGCCGCCGCCGCCGCGGGCAGCAGCAGGGCCGCCGGGGCAGGGGCGGCGGCCAGGGCGGCGGCGTTTATGCGTGGTCGGCGGGCGGCGACGGCGGGGGCGGCGGCGGCCTCGGCGTCGTCGGCGCGGCGGGGGCGGGCGCCCTGCTGGCCGCCGAGCAGGCGGCGGTCGACGCCATGCCCGACGCGGCGCTCGACGCGCGCGTGGCCGCGCTGATGGCCCCCGCGTTTGGGCTGCGGCCGGCGCCGGGCCTGCTGTCGGCGGCGGCGGCGGCCGAGGCGGCGGCCGCTGCTGGCTGGGGCGTTGGCGGCGGCCTCGCCTCGCTGTCATTGTCCCTCGGCCGCTGGCGGCGGCAGCCTTCGCCCTCGTCGCCCACCCTCCTGCCGCTCTCCCACGCCTCGTTCGGCGGCGGCGGCGGAGGCGCGGGGGCGGCGGCGCTGGCGTCGCTGCTGCCGGCGGCGCTGCTCGAGGTCGAGGAGTGGCGCACCCTCGGTCCGTCGGGCGAGCCCCTGCCGCCGCGCGCGCGCGCCGCCGCCGCCGCCCGCGCGCCCACGCTCGTGCCGCCGCGCGAGATGCGGCGTGTGGGCCCGATCTTGTTCCGGGCGCTGGTTGCGCCGGGGCGGGAAGAAGCCGTCGCCGCCGCCGCCGCTGCTCCCGGTGGCGGCAGTGCGGCGGCGGGGGTCCCGCCGCCGCCGCCGCTGCCGGCATTGCCCCCCCAAGCAGCTCCAACGCCCCAGCACGCCGCCGACTGCGACGCGTTCGTGCGCCTGTGCGTCGGCCCGCGCCCGATCGCCCCCAAGCGCCACGCGCGCGAGGAGGAGCAGGCCGCCGGCGGGCGGGCGGCGGCGGCGGCCGCGGCCGCGGCGGCCCCCCTTGCCGCCACCGCCGCCCCGGCCGACGGCGGCGGCAACGCCGACGACGACGACGACGACTGCACCATCTGCTACGACGCGCCCGCCACGCACGTGCTGCTTCCGTGCGGCCACGCGGGCCTGTGCCGCCGCTGCGCCCACCGCCTCTTCGCGCGCCCGCCGCACGAGTGCCCGCACTGCCGCGCGCGGCTGACCGCCGTGCTGCGGGTCGGAGGCCCGGCGGCGGCGCCCGGTGGCGGCGGCGCTGGAGACGGGGACGTGGTGCCTGTGGCGCTGTCGGTCGACCTGGTGTGAAGGCGGCACCACCACACAGAAGCGGCCTTTCTCTCTCTCTCTCTCTTTGGCGGCGGGCGGCCGCGCCAACGCGCTCAGCCGTCCCGCTCCCCCACACCCGCCATCCATCCTCTCCGACGCCTATCCTTCTTACCATACACGCTTCATCAACCCACACACACACCGACCCGCGACACTGAAATGGCTTCCTTCCTCCCCCAAAATGCCAGTGTTTCGTTTTTGCCGCCGCCGCCGCCGCCGCCGCCAACCCGGGGCTTTGCGTCCCGCCGCGAGAGGGCGGCGCGCGCCCGCTCGGAACCCTCTGTGCTCTCTCTCCTTCCCCTCCTGTAATCTCACATTACACGCGCTCGTCACCCCGGGGGCACGGGCAGCCCCGTCTTGCCGCTCTGTCGCCGCACCGCGTCGACCTTGAGCCGCACCGCCCGCACGATCGCGCGCACGGCCGCGTCGGCGCGGCGCGCGCCCTCTGCTTCCTCTGCCGCCGCCGCCGCTTGCTCGGCGGCGCCGCCCTCGGCAGCGGCGCGCGCCCGCGCGGCCTCGAGCCCCTCGAGCGCGGCGGCGAGCGCCTCTGCCGTCGACACGCGCTGCGGGCACTTGGCCGCGCCGCGGTACAGGCGCGCGGGCGCCAGCAGCGACACTGTTCGCTGCTGCTGCTGCTGCTGCTGCTGCTGCTGCTGCTGCTGCGAGGAGCGATGGTCGGGCGCCGCCGTCGTCGCTCCCTCGTCGTCGTCGTCGTCGTCGCCGTCGTCGTTGCCATCCCGCCCCCGCGCCGCCACCGCCGCCACCGCCTCGCGCGGCAGCTCCAAAAACTGCAGGCGCGGGTCGTAGAACCGGCCCCCGGGCCCGTACGCGAGGCTCAGGCGGCGCGCCTGCTGCCACGTGCCGTCCGGCACGATCAACAGCAGCGGCAGCCGCTCGCGAGGCTCCTCCCCCCCCCGGCTCTGCCGCAGCGCCCGCGCCCGCGCCACCACCTCGTCGAGCGACGCGCTCGGCGGCGCTCCTTGCTCTGTCGCCCGGGCCCCCGCGTCCCCCACCCCCCCGCTTGCCCCCGCGCGCCCCCCGCGGCTCGTCGAGGGGCGCCGCGGGAACAGCAGCACGGGCAGCCACCGCGGGTCGGAGACCATCGCCGCCACCTCGGCGTCGTGCGGCGCGTGGCCCGCCATCAGCGACACGACGGCGGCGGCTGCGGGGTCGCCGTCGCCTGCATCTCCTTTCAGCACCAGGGGCGCCAGGCAGCCCGTGCTGGACGCGCGGCGCCACTCGCTGTGGTGCGCGTGCACGACGACGCGGGCGACGGCGGGGGGCAGGGGCACGGGCACGGGAACGGGAACGGCCGGCCCCGCGGCGCCAAGAGGCGGCGGCGTCAAATGCGCGCGGACGGCGGCGCACACGCACCGCCCCGGCAGCAGCCAGCACCCCTGGCACGCAAAGGGGTTGTGCGCAAAGGCGTGGTGGAAGGCGCAGCGCGCGGCGCTCGCGGCCGCGGCGCGCTCCGCTTTTTTGGTCGTCGCCGGATCGTCCGCCGCAGCTCCGTCGGGTGCGGCGGCGGCGTCGGCCTCCGCCTCCGCCTCCTCCTCGACCTCCCCATCGTCGCGCCCGCCGACGTCCACCAAGAGGTCGCCAAACTCGCGCAAGAAGCCCTCGCTCGCGTCGCGCACGCGCGCCAGCACCGCGTCGTACCCGCCCGGGTCGCCGGCAAAGCCGCAGAGCGCCAGGCGCGCCGCGCCCTGCAGGGCCGCCGGCGCCAGGGCGGTGGCTCGGGGGCGGTGGCGGTGGCGGGCGCCGCGGCGCGGGTGGTCCGGGTTGCCCTTGCGGTGGCCCTGCACCGGCTTCCAGGGCTCGGTGGGCCGGCTTCTTGCTTCTTCTGCCACGGCGGCTGCTCCGGCCGCGGCCGCGGCGGGGGCGTCGGCCGACGGCGGGGGCGCGGCCGGCAGCGGCATCGCTTGCTGTGTCGGTGGATCGGCCGCCGCCGCCACGGGGCGGGGATGGTGCGACCCGGTAGGCTAATCGGCGACGGCAGAGAGCGCGATTTTATGTCGGATCGCGTCGCGAGGACAGAGACCGGGCGGGCGCAGACAAACACGGTCGAGACTGGTGCGCGCTTTTGCGCCAAAAGGATGATGGGATTGGGATCGCGAGGTGGTGCGTCCGGGAGACACAGAGTAGTACAGGTACTATATCACAGATTGCATGTGAGGTCCGCCGGCGCGTGGAGCCCGGGCGGCGCTCGAGAGCACTTTGCCGAGCGCCGCTCCGTGCCGACGGCGACGCGCCGCTCGCGACGTGGCGACGCTGCTCGCGCGCGGACGCGAGAAAGAGCACAGCCGCCAACTGCGTGGCCCTTTGAACGCCAACTCGCGCCCTTTTGGCTACTTTCTTCCGTACCGAGCACCACCCGACCAGCACCCCCCCGCCTCTCGTTGTTCCCAGGCCTCTCAACGTCCCGGCTCGGCATCAACAGGGTGTTTGATCGACCCGCGCGCGCCCAGCGCCCCCTCCTCCAGCTCCCATGCACCTCCTTCGCGGCGGCCGCGCGCCGGCCCGCGCGAGCCCGCGCCCCTGTGTGGTGCGCAGGCGAGCGCTGCACGGCGGTGCCCTGCGCTGCCGCGCCGAGGCGACGCCGACGCCGCCGCCGCGCTCGCCCTCGCCTCTGCTCGAGCGCGCCGAGGCCGCGCCGACGTCGACGCTGCCGCCCCTCCAGTCTCAAGCCTCCCTGACGCAGCGCATGTTCGACGCCGTCGACGCCAAGCGGCGCAGCGGCCAGCCGCAGGCGGGCGGCGCCGGTGGACGCACGACCTACGACGCCCTGCTCGCGGCCGACGATGCCTGGTCTCGCATGCGCCGGGCCCCGGGGAGCAGCAGCGGCAACAAAAACAGCAGCGGCGGTGGCCCCGCACCTGCCGCCGCCGCACCCTCCTCCTCCTCCTCCGCCGCCGCCGCCGCCTCATCGTCCTCCTCGTCATCCCTCCCGACCCCCGTCCCGCCTCAGTTTGTGCGCCGCGCCGAGCCCTACGAGCCTCTGCTGCGCCTGGGAAAAGCCCCGCCGCCCCAGCAGCAGTTTGACGTCTGCGTCTGCGGCGGCACGCTCGGCGTCTTCCTCGCGGCCGCGCTCGCGCGCCGCGGGTGGCGCGTCGCGCTGATCGAGCGCGGGCCCCTGCAGGGGCGCGAGCAGGAGTGGAACCTCAGCCGCGCCGAGCTGCGCGCCCTGGCGCGCGCGGGGGCGTTCGCGTCGCTGGCGGACGCCGAGGCCGCCGTCGTCTCCGAGTTCAATCCCGTGCGCGTCGGCTTTTACGACTCGTGGTCGTCCGACGCGAAGAAAAGGATGAAGCAGCAGCAGCAGCAGCAGCAGCAGCAAACGGGCGACGGGCAGCACGACCCCCTTCTGCCGCCTGCCGCCACCACCCAGGACGTGTGGGCGCGCGACGTGCTCAACCTGGGCGTCTCCCCCGACGCGCTCGTGCAGGCGGCGCGGCGCGCCCTCGAGGCGCGCGGCGGGCGCGTCTTCGAGCGCGCGGGCGTGGACGGGCTCGACGTGCACCCGGACGCCGTCGCGCTGCGCGTGCGGCCCGCGGCTGCGGCGGCGGCCGGGGGGGGCGGCGGAGGCGGCGCCAGCCCCCAGTCCCCCTTGCTGCTGTCGGCGCGCCTCGTCCTCGACTGCATGGGCCACGCGTCGCCCGGCGCGCGCCAGCTGCGCGGGGGCGCAAAGCCCGACGGCGTGTGCCTGGTCGTCGGCGGGTGCGCGTCCGGGTTTGACCCCGCGCGCAACACGACGGCCGACGTGATCGCGACGGCCGCCGACCTGCAGCCCGTGGGCGGCGTGCCGACGCAGCTCTTCTGGGAGGCGTTCCCGGCGGGGCGGGCGGGGGCGGGCGTGGCGGCGGCCTCGGCCGCTGCGTGCGCCGCCTCCTCCTCGTCCTCCTCCTCCTCCTCCTCCTCCTCCTCCTCCTCCTCCTCCTCCTCCTCCTCCTCCTCCTCCGCCTCGTCGCGCCGCACGACCTACATGTTTGCCTACATGGACGCCGAGGCGTGGCGGCCCTCGCTCGCGGCCATGTTTGAGGCCTACTGGCGCGAAATGCCACGGTACCAGCGCGAGTTCATCCCTCCTCGCGCTGCTGCTGCCGGCGGCGGCGGGGGCAACGCCTCCCCCTCCTCCTCCTCCTCCGCCAACGCCGACGCCGACGACGACCCCCTGTCCGCCCTCGAGTTCGAGCGCCTCCTCTTTGGCGTCTTCCCGACCTACCGCGCCTCGCCCCTGAGGCCCGGGTTCGACCGCGTCCTGCAAGTCGGGGACGCCTCGGGCCTGCAGTCGCCGCTGTCGTTCGGCGGGCTGGCCGCGCTCGCGCGCCACCTCCCGCGCCTGGCGCGGGGGGTGGACGACGCGCTCGCGTGCGGCGAGGTTGAGAAGGGCGGCCTGGGCGCCCTGGCTCCCTACACGCCCAACCTGAGCGCGGCGTGGATGCTGCAGCGCGCGATGACGGCGGCGGCGGCGGCCCGGGGCGCGGAGGAGGGGGCCGGCGGCGGCGCCCGGCCGCGCCTCGCCTCGGCCCCGCCCGCCCTCATCAACCGCATGCTCGGCGGCAACTTCCGGGCCATGGCGCGCCTGGGCGAGCGCGTCTCGCGCCCCTTCTTGCAGGACGTCCTGAGGCCCGGGGGGCTGGCGCTCACCCTGGCGGCGCAGATGGCGGCCGACCCGGCGTTTGTGCCCCCGCTGCTGCTGCACCTCGGCCCCGCCCCCCTGCTCGACTTCACGCGCCACTTTGCGGCCATGGTCGCGTACGACGCCATGTACCGGGCCCTCGGGCCCCTCGTGCGCTTCCTGGCGGGCGAGGGGACGTGCAGGGGGGACGGCGGCGGCGGCGGCGGCGGCGGCGGCGGCGGCGGCGGGTGGCTCGCGCGCACGGGCGAGCCGCGCCTCGGCGTGCCGCGCTCGGTGGGCTACCGCCTGCGCCGTCTGCTGGACGCCTGGGAGTACGGGAGCGGGATGGACTACGAGTTCGACTGAAGGAGAGAAACATGGCATGGCTTCTTTTTTAAAAACAAAAACTCGCTCAGGCCTCCATCGCGTCGCCGCCGCCTCGTTTTCCCCCGCCTCGCCCCCCTCGTCCGCCGCTCGCTTGTCCTCCTCCTCCGCCCTCCTCTTGCTGCTGCTGCTGCTGCTGCTGCTGCTGCTGCTTCTCGCCTCCCTCCTCCTCCTCCTCCTCCTCCTCCTCCTCCTCTTCCTCCTCCTCTTCGGGCGTCCACCACTCGACCATCCCCAAGCCGTCCCCGTTGGCGCTCGCCAGCACCTCCATCGGCGCAAACGGGTTGGCCGCGCTCCCCACGGGCGGCGGCGCCTCCTCGTCGTGCTCCTGCTCCTGCTCGGCGGCGGCGGCGGCCCCGCCGGCGCCCGCCGTCGCGAGCCCGCCGTCGCCCGCCGCCCCGTTGTTGCCGTTTTGCGTCGTCATCATCATCATCTGCTGCTGCTGCTGCTGCTGCTGCTGTGCCGCCCGCGCCTGCGCCTGCGCCTGCTGCTGAGCGACCGCCTGCCGCTGCCGCTGCTGCGCCGCCCGCCGCTCCGCGGGCGTCGGCGCGCGGGGGTACCGGACCGCCGTCACGCGCACGCGCACCCTGCCGCCGACGTCCATCACAAACGGCGTGCCGTCCTCGTACGCCCACACCCACGTGCGCTCGTTCGCGTCCCACGACGATTTCGGGGGCATGTCCGTGGGGCGCACGATCACGTCGCGGAAGACGGCGTCGGCCAGGCGCTGCTGCGCGGCCGCGGCCGCGGCGGCGGCGTGCGCGGCGTGCGCGGCGGACGGCGACGACGACGACGGCGGCGGGCCGCCGAGCGCCGGGAGCGAGGGCAGCGGCATCGCGAGCGCGGGCGGCGCCGGCAGCGCCGCCGCGCCCCACCCTCCCGCCGCCCCGCCGCCCCCCACCGCCACCCTGAGCCCGCCCCACCGCGTCGCCTCGACCAGCGTCCCCACCAGCACCTCGCCGCAAAACGGGCGGAAGAAGGCGAGGCGGAAGCGCGCCGTGTAGTAGGCAGAGCCCGGGGGCGCGGCGGCGGCGGCGGCGGCGGCGGCGGCGCAAGAGGCGCCAGCCCCTGCCGCTGCCGCCGCCGCGCCCCCGGGCCCGCCCCCGCCAGGCCCGCCCCCACCCCCGCCGCCCCCGCCCCCGCCGCCCCCGCCCCCGCCGGCCGTCCCCGTCGCCGGGTACAGCCTCCCGCCGCCGCCGACGACGGCGTCGAGCGCGTACAGCGCGACGGCGAGGCCGAGGCCGGGGACGACGCGGTCGAGGTAGCGCGCGCGGAGGGCGTCGGCGACGGCGTCGAGAAGGGGGCGGGCGAGGTCGCGGGGGGCGACGGGGACCGTGTCCTCGAGGGAGGAGAGGACGAACATTTGTTGGTTTTGGTGTTGCGGAGGGCGCGCTCGCGCGCTTGCGCGCGCGCGCGCGAGAGCGCTCGCGGCGGCGGGGCCCGACGCCGACGCCGACGCTGCTGCGGGCGGGCAAAAAAAGTCGTCCCGCTTGCCCCTAGCCCGCAGTACTTTCGCGAGAGAGCGAGTGCCGGTTGACTCGCTCGTCTGGCTGCCGAGGTCGGCGGAGCGGGCTATCGAGTGCTTTTCGTGGCGGGTGTGGGAGTGGTCGGAGTGTGGGCGGCGCGGCACAGCGAGAGAGAAATGCTGGTGCGCCAAACGGCTGAATGGCGCGCGCGCGCGCCGATTATACTTGGTTGACGATCCAATGCGCGTGATCGACCCGGTTGCGGGGACGGCAGTTGGCTGGCCGAGTGAGCCGTCTTGAGGAAGCCGCGCCGTCGGCCGCCTCCTCCGGTTGCCGCCCCCCGCTTTCGGCTGGCGCGCTCGCCGCGACGAATCCTCAATGACGCAGCGCTCGCTCGCAGCGCTCGCCGGCTATAGAACTGGCCTGAATCGGCTGATCTCTCCATCTCTCTCTCTCTTTCCTCTCTAGTACGATGTGTCGCTCGGACTGAACAAGGAGGAGGGGGCCTCGCCGCGCGCGCGTCGAACCAACCCATCATCGACATGCCGCGCCTGCGCCGAAACACCACGACTGAAACCCCTCCGCTCGCGCACATCGTCGCCGCGTTCGAGGCAGGCGCGCGAGGAGAGCCCGTGCCCGCCGCGGCCGCGGTCGACATGGGCAGCGCTAGCGCCTTTGCGTGCTGCTCGTGCGTGGCGTGCGCCGCGGCCGCCGCGTCGGCGGGGGACGACGAGGACGAGGACGAGGACGGCGACGGCGACGAGGGCGGCAACGACACCAGCAGCGCCGCCCGCCTGCGCATCTGGCAGCGGCGGCGCAGGCTAGCGGCGCGCGCGGCCGGCGCGGCCGCCGCGGCGCACCTCGAGGCCTACCTGCGCGCGGCAGACGCCGCCGCGCTGGCGGCGTTTCGCCGGTGGGGCGGCGAGCGCGCGGTGGCGGAGGCGGCGGCGGCGGCGGCGCGGGAGGCCGAGGCTGACGAGGAGGAAGAGGACGACGACCCCGTGGCGGCGGACTTCTTCGAGGGGGCGCGGGTGGTGTGCGCGGCGCTGCGAGACGCGCGGCGCAGGGCGGACGATGAAAATCGAAGACGGGGAGAGGAGCAGGACAAGGACGCTCGGGTCGTCGGCACGGCTTGACGGCGAGCAGGCGGGCGGCCGGCGAGCGCGCGGGGCCGGGTTGCGGCGGCGCCTCTGGACAAAGCTGCCGGAGCACTCGCTCTGAGTTCGGAAATGCCGTTGTGTTAGCACCCGCTCCTAGCCCTCCCGCGTTTGGCACCCTCCTCTCTGCGCACAAGCACAAACCAACCGCACTCGACCCTCCCGGTCGTCCGATCCAACCACAATCGCGCGCGCCCGCTTCGATGCTCGCGCGACGCCCCCCCTCCGTCGTTTCATCGCGCGCAGCGCGGCAGCCTGCCCCGCCATGCAGGCGCGCGCTCGTCGCTCCCCAGCCCCGGGCTCAGCGCCGAGGCGCGCCGCTGCCGGTGACGCCGGCGGCGGCACCGCGCGACGACCCCGAGCTCGCAGCGTCGGCGACCGCGACCGCGACAGACGAGGCGCGCGATCCTTCGCGCTCGGCAGCCGCCGCCTCCCCCTCGCCCCCGTCGTGGGAGGACCTCTACATCATCCCCTCGTCCTTCAGCGACGACGACCACGGCGACGACGACGACGAGGACGACGAGCAGCACGAGGGCGCCGCGGCCAACGGCGGCGCCGCCCGCGCCCCCGGCGCCGTCCGCGCCTGGCCGGGCGCCGGCCCGATCGTCCTGCTCCCGGGCTTCGGCAACGACACCGAGGATTACGAGGCGCCCTTTGGCCAGGCGCGCCGCGGGCTCGCGCCCCGCCTCCGCCGCCGTGGCTTCGTCGTCGAGACCGTCCGCCTGCGCCGCCGCGAGTGGCTGCGCGTCGCGCGCGCCGTCGCGTCGCCCGCCTTTTGGCGCGGCGAGGCCGACGTGGGGCCCGGGTACCGGTGGTACTTGGTGCGCGTGGCGGCGGCCGTGAGGAGGGCCGAGCGGGCGTGGGCGGAGGCGGAGGCTTCGGAGGCGGCGGCGGAGGCGGACGACGGCGACGGCCGCGCGCCCCGGCCAACGCCCGGCGTGACGCTCGTCGGGCACAGCGCGGGCGGGTGGCTCGCGCGCGGCTTCATCGGGGACGCCTCGCTGCGCCCGGACGCCGTCGCCGAGGCGGCGCAGCGCGAGGAGGACCGCGCCCTCGCCGCGCTCGACGAGGCGAGCCGGGGCGGCGGCGGGGCGCTGGGGGCGGCGCTCGCCACCGCGCGCGAGGTCCTCTTCTCGCGCTCCCTTGCGCTCGAGGCGGCCGGCCCGGCGCCGCGGCCCTGCGTCGAGCGCCCGCACCCCTCGGTCGGCGCCGTCGTGACCCTGGGCACGCCGCACACGCCCCCCGTGGGCGGGCGCGACGTCACGGGCGGCGCGCTCGCGTGGGTGAACGACTTGTGGCCCGGCGCGTACTTCGGCGCTGGCGGCAACGGCGGCGCTGGCAGAGCGGCCCCCGCCGACGGCGGCCGCCAGATCGTCTACGTGACCGTCGCTGGGCGCGCCGTGCTGGCGCCTCCCAGCGACGTGGCCGTGCCGCGCGGCTCGCCGCCATCGTACGCGCGCGAGGCGTACAAGACGGTGGCCGGCAGCGGCGTTCGGGGCGGGGCTGGGACGGCGGCGTCAGAGGCGGGGAAGCCGCCGCCGGCGCCGGCGGTGGTGGTGGGCGACGCGGTCGTGCCGCTGAGCGTCGCGTCGGGCGGGCTGCCGGGCGCCGACGCGCGCGTCGTGCTCGACGGCGTGTGGCACTCGATGAGCCGCCTGGGCACGTTCAAGGATCCGCCCTCGGCATCGGCGGGCGCGTCGGGCGGGGGTGAGGGCGGCGGCGGCGGCGGCGCGGCGAAGCCGAGCGACGACAACGCAGGGGCGATGCGGGGCGTGCGCCCGTGGTACGGGTCTGGCGGCGCGCTCGACGCGTGGCTGGCGGCTCTGAGGGACGCCGAGGCGGCCGCGAGAGGAGGAGGGGAGCGGATCTGAATAACAACAAAAAGGCAGATGGGCGGTCTTTTTCGATTCTTTCGTGCGTTCGTGCGCGCGGGTTCACGCGGCGCGCGCGCGCCGGACGCCTTTTCCCACCCCCCCTGTTTCTTTGTTTTCCCTCTCGTCGTCTTTACAGCGACGCCATCCCCAGCTGCTTCCGCAGCAGCTCGGTCGTCGTGAAGATGAGCACCGTCATCGGCCCCAGGCGCGCGTAGTTGGCCGTCCACCCGCGCAAAAACCCGAGCGCCCCGTGCTGCGCCCAGATGGCCCGCGCGGTGGCCGCCACGCCGCCGCCGCCGCCGCCGTTGCTCCCGCCGGCGCCTGCAGCCCCCGTCCCGCTCTGGGCGCGCTTGGTCACAAACATGTGCGTCTTGACCACGTCGATCGGCTGCGTGGCCGTCGTCGACGCGAGGCCCGTCAGCAGGGCGCAGCCCGTCTGCAGCGCCAGGCTCTCGTCCGGCAAGCCCGTGGCCGCGGCCAGGCGGCGCTTGGCGGCGTCGTAGGTGGCGCACTGCGACGCGGTCAGGACGGCCGCGCGGATCTGTTGTCGTCGTTTGGGTTTTGTACGTGCGTTGGGGGGCGGGGGGGGGGTGGGGGGGTTGTTGAGCGATGCGGGCGAGAGGCCGAGAAGAGAAAAACTGCCTCCCGGCAGCGGCGGGCGAGCGGCCGCGTGTGAAAAAGAACAAACTCTCACCATGCCCGGGGTGGCGCCGCGCCACAGGCCCTGGACGCCGTCCTCGGCGACGACCTGGCGCACGATCGATCTCAACCGCGAGATGCCGGCGACGTCGCGCGGGGCCGCGGCGGCCGACGAGGAGAGCGCGCGCAGGCCGCCCCCGCCGGCGTGCGGCGGCGCCGCCACCGCCGAGGCGCCGGGCGGAGAGGGGCTCGCCGACGCCGAGCAGGCCATTCCAGGCATCCCCGCGGGGGGCAGGACCTGAGGAGGTTGGTAGTGCCCTGGCCGCGTCATCGGCGGCGGAGGCGGGCGAGCGTGGTTGTTGTTGTTGGCCGCGCCGCTGCTGCTGCTGCTGCTGCTGCTGCTGCTGCCGCCGCTGCTGCTGGCGCGCGGGGCCGAGGCCCCCCCCGGCGCGGCCGCCGCCTGCTGCTTGGTGGTTGCCGCGGCCGCCGTCCCCGCCGCGCCGCTGCTAGGCGAAGACGGCCCCGCCTGCATGCGAACCTTGATGAGCTCGGTGGGCGACGTGATGGCCGCGGCCAGGGCGCCCGAGGCCGCGCCCGCTGTGAGCTTGACTCCAAAAGAGGCGGCCGGCGGCGCCGAGGAGGAGGAGGACGAGGAGGAGGAGGACGGGGGCGCCCCCTGCGCCGCCGCCGACGCGGCCAGCGCGTCCCGCAAGGGCCCGTAGAGGCCGAGGCGCAGGCCGCCGTACGAGAGACCGCGGATGGCGGCGGGGGCGGCCCCGCCCCAAAGCGCGAGCACGCCCTCGCGCCGCACGACGCCCGCGGCCGTCGCAAACAGGCCCGTGCCCGCTGGCCGACGGGGGGCGCCCCGCGTGGAGGCCGAAGGCGGCGGCCCCCCTCCTCCTGCCGCCGCCGCCGCCGACGACGCGGCCGCCGCCCGCTGCTGCTGCAGGAGCTCGAGCTGCATGCGCGTCTTGACGAGGTCGATGGGCTGCGTGATCGTGGTCGCGGTCGCGACGCCGATCGAGCTCGTGAGAAACTCGAGGGCGAGGCTCGGGCGCTTGGCGCCGTTGGCGTCGCCGCTGCCGTTGGCGCGGGCGCGCGCGCCGCTCCCGCGCGGCGGCGGCGACGAGGCGGCCGCCACGGCCGCGGAGGCCATTTTTTTCTTCTTCTTCGGCTTTGGGGGGGGGGGGGGTTTGGGGGTCGGCCGCGTTGTCGGCCGGAGAGCAAGCCGCTTGAGGATTGGACGACCGAACTCGGCGGTCTTGGAGGCCCCGGAAGGAGAGCGGGTCAAGGAGGCGCACGGTCGCAGAACGGGCGTCGGTTTCTTCGTGTGTGAGTCGGTCACTCCTGCTGCGCGCGCGCGAAGGTCGGTCTGGCGGCAGTGCGTGCGCGGCGCGAGAGGGAATTGGTCGCCTGGTGGGAGAGTAGCTGAACAGCAGAGATCAGTTGACAATTCTGCAATGCAAGAGAGGCGGTCCGGGGCGTCCGCCCAGGAAGGCGCACAACCACCGACGCGCGCGCGTGTTGGCGCCGCGCGCGCGCCCGCGCGCCGCGGACCCCCCGAGCCCGCGCGGCGCCTCCGCCGCCGCCGCCGCCGCTCAGCGCACCACCCCGCCGCCCACCGCCGCCACCGCCGCCAGCCCCACTCCCCTCCAGTACCCGCTGCGCGAACGCTCGGCCCCGGGCCCGGCCCACGCGCGCACCAGGTCGCGGATCGTCTCCTCGTCCCACGACGCGTCGTCGTCGTCGGCGTCGTCGTCGGCGTCCGTGTCGGCGTCGCTGCTGGCCGTCGCGGTCGCCAGGGCCCCTCCTCCTCCTCCTCCTCCTCCTCCGCCGCCCCCCCCCCCGCCCCCCCCCCCCCCCACCCCCCCCCCCCCCCCCCCCCCCCCCGCCCCCCCCCCCCCCCCCCCCCCCCCCC
>Ga0315905_10002855_pt1 | contig 18018 bp, 25 predicted proteins | sample LakEriMetagenome_5_FD_203522 | JGI IMG/M metagenome (GOLD analysis project Ga0315905, IMG submission 203522) | Freshwater fungal communities from buoy surface, Lake Erie, Ohio, United States - Buoy 4 MA121 | ecosystem: Environmental > Aquatic > Freshwater > Lake | place: USA: Lake Erie, Ohio... | reverse complement strand
CTGCTCAACTAAAAGTTGGAAAGAAGCAGTTGCTCGTCCAAATTTCTCTGAGCGGATGAAGTATTATATGCTTGAGGGCATCCTTACACGTCAAGCAAGTGCATTTGCTCAATTCGGTTTTTACCTTAGTGAGTCAATGACTGTTCCAAAACTTTGGACAAAGGAAAACCAAGATGATGGCAAGGTTGAATCAAATCTACCCAGCACGATGGCTATCGTTACATTGCTCATAACCAAGTTTGGCTTCAGTGAAGAGGAGGCATGGAACATGCCGTTCTCAAAAGCAATCTGGTACTCTACTGCTTTTGCAATCCAAGAAGGAGGAGAGATTAGCATCATATCAACAGAGCAGGAAGACACAGAACAGGACAAACTAAAAGAACTTCAAGATTTTGAGAAGAAGATAATGGAATCTCTTTCTTCATCTGGTGCAAAAAAGAAAGTTAAGGTTCTATGAATTGGAATTTTGATATCAATGTGGCAAACGCCACAGCCGCATTACAGTCTCTAAGAGCAAATTTTGATAATGCTTGGAATAACATGGAGTCTGGCATTTCAAAAAATATCTCCAAGTTTAACATATATCAAAAGATATTAGATAAGTGTGTAGAAGTCGGCAAGCAACTGATAGATGAGTCAAGAGAGTTGATAAGCGTATCAACAAAGTACGACATTCCGATTTCCCAAATGGGAAAGATGCAGATGATGGCTCAAGCAACTGGGCAGTCTGTCGGTCAACTTGCAAGAGGTTTTAGATTCCTTGAGATGAACATGGGTCGTGCCCTTCTAAAACCTGGGGGTCCACAATATCAAGCATTTAAAGAACTCGGTCTTTCTCAAGAGCAGATGGATAAGGCTACTAAAGACACTGGGTATGCATTAGACATAGTTCGTGGAAGCGTAATGAAGATTGGTGACGAAAACAGAAGAAACGCAATTCTTGCTGAACTTTTTGGTGCTAACTGGCAGAACCTGTTGCCAATCCTTGAGATGACTGCTACCGCAACAGAGGACGCAAAAAGTTCTGGATATAAATATAGCGAGTCTATGACTCGCTCATTGACAGGAATTGGGGCGACGCTGGAAGAAATCACACAAGACCTTAAGCCTCTTGTGATGCCATTTGTTCAGATATTTGGAATTCTTGTGACGATACTTGGTATGCTAGTTGAAGGCTTAAAGATTGCTGTAAAACTTGCTGGAGGTGGATTGCTTGCGGCATGGAATGCCGTTGCTGGTGTTATAAAAGTTGTAATTGCTGGAGTCACCAAAATAGTTGCACTGATGGCTAAAGTAATGGGATTCACGGGAGTCGGAGACGCTGTAGATGAATTTTCAAATTCATTCTTTGACAAGGCAAACGAAGACTTCAGTGCGGCTGGTGATAATGTGGCGGGAATGGGCAATACAATTGTAGAAGGCAAAAGAGAAATTGACAAGTCTGGGGATAGATTTGCTCAACAGGGTTATGCCTTGGGTGAATCTCTTGGAATGGTAGACGAGGGTGCTAGAGCGAAAAAGTTAACAAAAGATTTAGATGAGTTGACTGCAAAAAGAAAACATGCCATAGAAACTCAAAAGATTTACATGTCTCAGATACAGGAACTTGCCAAAAAAGAAAGCCGTACTGATGAAGAAAATAAGAGACTTGCAGAGTTGAGCAAAAGGTATAGAGATGCTAGCGTGGCTGTAAAAGACCTTTCTGATGAAGAAAAGAGGGCAAAGGAACGCCTTGAAAGAGAGACTGGAAAGACAGCCGAAAAGGGAGATAAACTAAGCGGAAATAACGTTAGAACTGCTGAAGAGAGAAAGATTGAAATCCAGAGAGGCAGACAGGCACGTGAAAGAGACTTGAGACTTCAAATGGCTCAGACACCAATCGGTGAGCAAAAGGAGTCTTACTTTGAACTCTTAAAGGCCCAAGACGAAGTAAAGAAAATAGAAGAAGATATTGCAGAACTAAAGAGAAACAACGCTTATGACCTTCAAAAACAAGCCGACATGGAGCACTCTCTTGGCAATGCGAAGATTGCAGTCATAGAGAAAGAACGAGCACACGAGGCATTCCTCTTGAAGTTGCAAAGAGAACGTCACGATGCTGAGAGAGCCGCACGAGATGAACTGATTAAGGGCTTGGAAGAGCGTGAGAAGTTGCTGATGCAAAGACAAGGCACGACTGCGATTGACAAGCAGGTAGTTACTGTTCAAAACGCAATAGAGCAAATGCAAAGAGACCAAGCCGAGACTGAGGCAATTCTGGCAGACCCAAAGAGAACTCAGCAAGAAAAAGATGCGGCACTAAAAGTAGTTCAAAAATCAACAATGGGTGCGATGAAGGAATTTGATAAACTAACTACAATGCAATTCAACTGGGGTGCTTCTGATGCCGCCAAGAAGGGTATGGGTGGTGGTATTGACTTCAGAGAAAATCAGTTATCAGTATCTAAACAACAACTTGACATTTTGAAAAAGTCATACGACTTAGCACTTAAGCAGTATGGCCTCACCCCAGACCAGTTTGGAAACGTGCCGTTCTCGATGCAGAACGTAAGAAGAGCATCAAGATAATAAAAATGAGTATACAATATGATATTTTAAGAAAAGGCACACTAGCAACTCCAATCCAATACGGAAACATGCCCTCCTCTATGGAGGGCTTGCAACCAGACTGGGAGGTGACAGATAACGGACGTGGACTTCTTGAAGGAAGTGCAAAATTCGTTTTTTCACACAACAATAGAGGTGCTGACAAAGACATACCTGTTGTCGGAACCCCACACCCAGCGGATGGAAGGCTTCTGTGCTGGGACGTTCAAACATCATATGGCAAAGCAAAGATAGCATATGCGACTGCAAAATACATTGGGATAGCAAATGGAAATATGACAAGACCAGAGTTTACATTGTCTGGACAGGCTTCTGAGGAAAGTATTAGATATCACCCAAAGTTCAAAGAGTGGGAGGCCGAGGCTGGCAATGACTTGCAAAAAATCAAATACGATGAGAACACAAACTACTTTGTTGCTTTCGGTCCAAAGCATCCAAAGGTTCCAGCCCTTGAGCAGTTCGTATCCCCGAGCGGAACTTGCAAGGTTCAGTACTACTGCAAGTCTGTTGCTGGATGGGCTCCGTTTCTCTTCAGCGGCCTTGGAAAGCAGTCAAGCAGACCAGCATATGCACCAGACTACCTTGATGCAGGAAGTGCAAACCTGTCTTGGTTGTTGACTGGGACAAATGTAACAGAACACGGAACAATATTTAAGGTTGAACTAGACTTCACGCTTTCTAAACTTAATAAGCCTCACAACGAATACGTTTATCCAAGGTTTAAAGCAGACGGTTCTTAATTATAATTAAATTTATGGGAATAAATCATCTTGGAAACTCTGACGGATATAATCCGAGAAATTCTAGAAATATAAATGTCGGAGACCAGTTCAGCATTGACCATGTTAAGTCAATTCAAAGAGGAATTGACAGAAATGAAATTGCGTCTGGGGATGGCTATCAGGTAGCAAGGTATAGCAACGCAACGGTAATAAGAATAAAACAAAATACCACTGGTGCGGCATTCAGAAACTTTCAAGTACTGCCTTATACCGATGTTAATGGAGCATGTCATGTGACATGCTCCATTGGAACCGTAAATAGAGTTATTCCAAAAATTGGAAGTCTATATCTTGACCAACTAGACGCAGAGGAACTACCGCCAAAAATAACAATAACAGCAGATGGTTACATAGTCTTGGAGGTTGCATATGAAGCAGATAAGCCATTCCCCAATACGACTGTTGTAAAGTTTGTAAACCAACTTGAAACAGAACTAAACGCATCAACATCACAATATCCTCTTGCTAGCGTAAGGTACATACCAGCAGATACTGCAAAGAAAGAGCCAGCAGACGTTGTGGCAACTCAAATACACGCCACTGGTAATCTTTCTGTTGCAAGAGTAAAGGTTGGTGCTTCTACGTTCTACTGGCAATGGTGGATTGTTTGAGACATGTTTGCAAAAAGAGCAGATGCTCTCCCAGAATGGGATGAGAAAAAGGCAGAAGAGGCTGGATATATTACTGGAAATAGAGTCTGGTATGAGCCTTCTGGATTTGCTTACAGGGCTATAGCATTTACCGATAGCGGTGCTTCACCAGACTCAGACCCGTCAAGTTGGCAAATAGATTGGAATTATGCAGTGCCTTGGAGGGAAGGAACAAGGTACAAAATTGGTGCTCGTGTATATTACAACAATGGGAGAAGCACATATGTTTATGTGGCATCACCAAGATATTTTGGCGGCGGGTCGCCGCCAAATGAAGAAGAGGATAATGACGGAATAAGAACTTGGGAATTGGATTTTAAATATAATGTTAAAAGTACAAATGTTGGTGGTGTTTGGGCACAATCAACAACACCTCATGCGGAGTTTTTAGTCCCAGTAAAGACGGTTGCTGGATGGACACCGACAGGGAAACATTCGTTTAATAGACTAGACCCAGAGGAGTATTCTGGGAGTTTTGTTGTTCCAGATAACGGTTCTGGCAGTTATGCTTATATTGGAATGAAGGACTTTAGCCAGTTCTACAAAAATCTAAGTAACCAAATTGGCGACCCTGTTAATGATTATTCAAGAATAAATTCCGTATATCAATCAAATCCTTATGATACAAAATGTTATTCTTTTGTAGAATTAAAGCCAAATGATGATGGTGAGTATGAGCACGTAAGGGAGGGCACGCACATGGCTTATTATAAGAAAAGACTTAGAGGAAATCCGCAAGAGGGCTATGGCTCCAATGCAGTAAGTCAAGTTCATTATCTTTATGACTTATATGACCCATATGCAGATAAGACACGATATTACAATCCACATGGTTTCTCCATAGAAATGTGGCCGAATGCGAAGAGTAGCGAGTTCGTTCTTGTTCCAACTGCTGGCCTTGGTCAGCAATTTAACCCCTTAACAACAACAAGTCCGATTCCAAACGGTGGACCATTTAGTGGACCTTATGGTGGAAATAAAACGCAATTGAATGTTGGAGTTGGGCCTGTCGGCCAATGTCAAGGCGAACTAGTAGCAACAGATGGAGTCGTACAATTGCCAGCAAATCCTGTTAATGATTTAGAATTGAAATCCGAAGGTGGATACTCGACTCATTCTCCAGCATTTGCGAACAAATCTGTTGTCATTTATATTCTTAAGGTTGATAACTTAATAAATATTAAGCCCATTACTTATACATATCCAGAAACAGGAGAGACTGTTGTTATGTATTATGAATACGACCTTCAACCACCAACGGCAACAATCTTCAGAGAAAGAATAAACTCTTTCGAAGATTCTTATCAGACAGAGACTGGAGAAGTTCCTCCGTTTTATGATGGCAACACGTTCCTTACCAGAACAATTGCACAAGGCAACGCATTTGATTTTAAGAGGTTTAAAATTCAAAACACCTTCTCTGCATGGCGTGCTATTGGATGGTCAGAAGGATAGACAATAGAGAACTATATAGTAATTAGTAAAGTATATTTACAATTAATTAAAGTATCTATAAATCATCGAGTAAAGAGATAGCCACAGCCTGCTGTTCATAATAGCGTAGTAAATTTTATATATTAACACTAACGCTTGGGCACGCATACTCATACACTAACGTCCCCTCCGTCTCCCTCGTCCTCAACCTCCCCAACGTCCCCAAGCAACTCCTCAAACTTAACTTCATCATCGCTACCATCCACCCCACCAACAGTACCCACTCCAAACCCATCCTCCCCGTCAGCAGGAGGCTCCTCCACAGGGGGCAGTGGCTTCGCCACGCCCTCCGTAAACTCAACCTGTGGGGCATACTCACTCACCTTCCGAAACAGGTCATCCTTGAAGTCTCTAAACGCCTTCAACGCCTTTGTCGGATTATCGGGATTAGCCGCAGGAGCAACAGTCAACTCCGCACGCTCTATCAAACTCCTCAATGAACCCAACACCTTGCCAAACCGTTGCGTAGCCTCATCTGCATCAACCAACCGCCCTCTCTCCTGCAAACGTATATGCCTCTCCCGCTCCAATCGGAGAAGAGTGGCTATCGCTCTGTCATAGTTACCATACAACTTGCTCTGACTCGGGTCGCCCTCCCGCACCGCACTCTCAAATACCTCCCTCGTCATATCTACTAACGCAACCTGTTGACTAATTCTCGCATCCATCTCGTCGTCATCTGTCCGCTTCTCCACACTCTCCAATATCTCACCCAACCTCTCCAAGTTTATCGGACGCACTGGCTGACTAATATGCCCAGCCCTCTGGTTATCCGCTCTCCTCGCATCCCTCCATGCTCTCGCCGCCTCAAGCGAATCCACAGGCATACCTCCACCAACCAACTGTGTAACCCTCACCCTGCTTATCCCAAGCCCTTCGGCCAGTTCTTCGTGAGTTAAACCCATACACCCTCCCCATAATTTCTATTAAAATCCAATTTTATAAAAAATACACCAAAAAAACGCTTGACAAACGCCGTAATACCTGTTTTAATCCCACTATTACCAAGTTTGCGGAAGGGGCCTGTGTCTATTCCCCCGTGGGGTGTCCCAAAGAATAATAGATTCCTTATGGGGGGGGTGGGGTGGGTATGGCATTGAATAGCATTTTGCGTGCATGCAATGGTATGGGTATGCCCTGCCATGTATGACTGGGCCACGCTGTGGCCCATTGTAAACGGCTTGGTTGCTGGCTCGACTATGGGTAAGGTATCGATGGTATGGAGCCTCTTAAGGCAGTATTGAGGTCATGTATAAATAAAAATATTTTTTATTTATTTTATTGGGAGGGGGGGGAGGGGGGTATGTGGTTGGGTTAGTCTATTGCCTCATCATCTAACTCATTGTCTAAGGGAGGGGGGGTATCATTATTATACTCTCTTCGTCTCTTAGATTTATGCCAAGCATCTGCATATGATTTGCATGCGGCCTCACTACGCATGTATTGGGATGGGGATAGATTGAATAGTTGCTGTATACGCTTAACCTTCTTAGATACGAATTGCCTTGAGCATCCCTTAAGGCGAGCCAATTCTGTTTCTGTTGGAGGCTCACCGATTCCGAACGCTATAAGGATACAGCGTGCTTGGAATAGTACTTCTGGGACTTCTGTTAACTGCATAGCCATTACGACTCTGAGGATAATGGATTCTACTTCGTCTTGGGTATATGTGCGTTTTGGGGATGGTGCAGGGTCGTCAAAGTTATTGTTTTCTGTAAACCCAAACGCTTGGTGAGTCTGTTGGACTTCGAACACGTAATTGCCGTCTATACGGCCATCTGGGTCTTCGGGCCCAAGGCCCTTCGACACTAGTTCAATCTGCTCATTTTTGGGGAGTCCATGAAACCACTCTGAATAGACCTCCTGTCCAGACTTTTCTGGATTCGATGGTCTTTTTTTGCGTTTTGGGCTCATTTTATAATAAAGTTGGCGACTTGTGCGTTTGCATTAACGCAGAAGCCGCTAAGAGTCAACTGTTTAGTTGACAAATAGCGGTTGCCTTTGTTGCAATCAAATGAAGAGGAATCAAAAACTCCTTGGGAGTAGGATTGAATCCTTTTCTACATCAGAACAGAGACTTGGCCTTCCAATGTACGCCGTGCCACGCCTGTCTCTTGTTGTCCCAGACGATAATCGGGTTTGTGGTCGATAGTCTGATGAGGTGGGCCACCACGTCCGAGGCCATCGCCGTACCGCAGTGCAAACGGGCGGCTACCTCTTGGACAAGGGGAGACTCATCCGCATTGGCGAGGTGCTGGGTCGGCTCAATGTCTATCATCTTCTGGAGGTCCGACAGTCCGAAGTTTGCCACCGTGTTGTCGTCATTGCGTTCCCACAGGATGCGACCCTCGGCATGGCGGAGGTTGAGGATGACTGTCGGCTTGCCGTCCTTGTCGAGGAGGCCAGCCCGCTTCCCTCTCTTAGTGAGGACAAGTTCGAAGAAGGGCTTCATCTTGTCGGTACGGCGAAGGACCATGACCTCTCTAGACCAGTTGACCAGTTCGGAGGAGCCGAGACCAGAGTATGCGAGGTCAGAGATGGAGGCCGCTGAAGCGTCCTCCTTAGCCTTGGGCTTGCCCGTGTGGTGAAGCCAGACCCAGACCACCTTGGTCTCTTGGAGGACGGGCTGAATCCAATTGCGGAGGAACTTGGATGAGTACTCTTGGTTGGATACGTCACCGCCAGCGAAGGAGAGCAGAGGGTCGGCGAAGAAGAAGTCCGCTTGGTTGTGGACGATGAGTTTGCGGGCTTGCTTCACAAACGCTTCTCCAACCTTGACAGTCTCACGATAGAACTTGATGTTGGAGCGAAGCAGGGTCTTCTCCTCATCTGTCAGAGACATGGAGCCCGTGACACCCTTGAAGGCTTCGGCGAGGTCGCCCGTATCGTTCTCGGCCTGCATGACGATGCACTTATAAGGACGCATTACTTCGATTCCGAAGAAGGGTCTGCCGATTGCCAACATGACAGCCATCTGCATCAAGAAGGACGACTTGCCGATGCCCGACTGACCGATGACGGAGAGGGAGCCGCCTTGGCAGAGCCAGCGATTGCCGAGGACCGTGGTCGGGTCATTCTCGGTGTCGAAGTTCTCAAGGTCGTCTACTGAGATTTCGTCTGGGACTTCAGAGGACTCAAGGTACGACACCCAGTTGTCCCAAGAGTCTGCCCCGATGTTGAGGGCAACGATGCGTTGCTCCTTCTCGCCACGATACACACCCCCGAGGCGTGACCAGCGGGATGGATTCTTGGTCATCTCATCTGGTTCGTAGTCGGAGAGGTAGTCGAACACCGCCTGTCGGCGGAGTCTCCATTCGTTTGCATCCTTTGCGTCTACACGAACCCAAGCGTGGAGGGACTTGCCACCAGAGTCTATGACCGCCCCGATGGGGAGATTGGACTGCTTGAAGATTGCGAACTGTTCCTCCTTGGGGCGAGTGTCGAACTCGACAAGGACATAGCGGAAGATTGCAACCGAGTCGTCTCTGCCAGAGTAGTCGTCTGGCTTGATTGGGTTGATGCGGACATAAGCACCCTGTGGCTTACCTCTGAACATTTCAGAGTCATGTGGGGTGGGGCCGAAGTAGTTGTCCAGCCACCATTGAACTGTTTGGAATGTTCCCTTGGACGCTGGGAACCAGCGGCCATCTTCGTCTTGTCCTGCCTCGTTAGTAATGCAGACGATTTCATGTTCCTTGAAGCAATTGCGGAGCAATTGTTCGGTCGTGAATCGTTCGGCTTCTGGAACCGAACGGGCATTGGCAAGATTGACCTTGAACTTGCCAGACTGGGTTACGGTTTGTTCAACCGTTCGCTTGCGAGGCTCAAGGTTTGCGTTATCGTCCAAAAGCCAGCCACGGGGCTTGCTGTGTGGAGTGTTATACGCATCCTTGATTTTGTGCTTCAGTTCTCGGTCAGACCAAGGCGGGGCACACTTCAGATTATAAGCCATCATCAAAGCAGTGGTTTCCTGCTCTGAGAGGTTAAAGCCGTGTGCTAACGCAACGGCTAGCGAGAATGTCTGCGAGTGTCCTTGCTGTCCAGCGACAGCGGGAGGCATTGCGGCGGCATAACGGGCCGCTCGCTCATACGGAGAGAGTTGAGTCATTTAGTATTGTTTCGAAAACTTGTCGGGAGTAGGTCTACTTATCAAAGAGGTCTTTTGATGCATCTTTCTGGGCCTTTTCACGGTCCGCACGGACTTGCAGGGCATAGATGCTCGCCTTGCTCGCCGCTTGCCAGAACAACGGACGCATTCTTCTCCACACCGCTCTCGCAAACTCCTTTGGAATCTTTCTGTCTATTGCCCAGAAGGAGAGAGAGCCAGTCTTGTCTCTAAAGAACAGTCCATCATCGGCCTCGGTCTTATTCACCCACTTATAGTCGGCATCCCAGAAGGAGACAACACCCTTGGTGTTGTCCTTGATGATAACGAAGCACTTAAGACTGGTCTCGTTGAAAGCCACGCTCACCTTTGCCTCGTATATGTCACCCTTGGTGTCCTGTCCCTTGATGACATAATGGTCATCGTTGTCGGCCAGCGTTATGGTCCAACCTTCTGGATTCGCCTCTTGATTGGCGATATACTCTGGAGACGTTGGGTCGATGTACTTGCTCTCAAAAGGGTACGTCGTCTTCTCTCGACGGCCCCTTTCCATCATAAGATTTGCTACCCCAACTTTTTTTCTTAAAGTCGGATGCTGGGGGGACGCCAGCATTCTTTCTGGCTTTCCATTCTTGGTAGTCGGCTTCCTTGATGGCATTGGCCGTATCGGTATCAGTAGCACCGTTGAAGGTAAGCAATTCTGGCTCAACCCATACCTTTTCCCCCGTCTTATGCTCGCCCCAGTATTCCACTGTGATGGCCTTGATGCCGTACTTGGTCTGGATGCCTGCCTTGATTACAACCACAGTTTTGCCAGAAAACTTGCCACTGGCAACCGTGCAAATGTCACCGAGAGTTAGTTGATGGAGCCCATCGTCTCCGTAGTCTTGTCCGTTATCGTTATCCATAAGTTTGGTGTCCGAACTGTTATGGTCAAATGATGAACAGAGTCAAGCGTATTTTTTCGGACAGCCTTCTTGTCCAAACGTAGACCCAATCGGTAGGCAGGCCTTTTTACCCACTGTTATCATTCTTAGTAGCCCCCACTGTCAGAATTATTTTTGTCTTTTCTGCATCTATGGGCTTGCAATGAAATCCGATGTGACCAGATTCATAGATGCACCAAGCAAACCCGATGAATATCGAAACCAACACCCTCACCACCCTCCGCAACGTGTTCAACGCTCGCCGTCAGGCGAAGTTCAACAAGGTCATCCTCGCCGTCCGCAAGGCGTGGGCGATGGAAAACGAATACGGCTTCAACGCCGCCCTCCCCTTCTGGGTCGAGGCTCGTGACCTCCACGCCTCCGCCTCTCGCCTCTACGCCAACCCCACGCCGTGGGAAGTGGTCAAGACTCTGGCGTAAAGCCAGAGGGGGCTGAAGCCCCGCCGAGAGGCGGGGCGGAACGCCCAAAACCCCGAGGGGCTCTCCGAGCGGAGATGCCCCAAGGCTGTCGCTAGGCTCTCGCCCGCACGCTGAAAGTATTATAAAATAATTCACCTGTTGAGTTGACGGCCACGTGTTTTCGACCAGATTCATAGATGCACCAAGCAACCCACAAAACCATGAAAGACCTCACCTCCATCGCCCCCCTCACCATCATCCGCAAGTCCGCTAGCGGGCTCGCCGTCCTCTGCGTTACGCAGGAGAACTTCAAACGCTACCAGATTGGTCTCGGTATCCGAGTCTCTCGCCCGACCTTCGGCATCGGCGGGGTTTGGCTTCCCCTCTCGCAAGTCATCGTGAAAGATGGCAAGGTGGTCGGCACTCCCCTCTGGCTCGCCAAGCGGAACAAGTTGGAGGTGGCCGAGGCGGGGGCCCTCTGAGCCCTCGGCCCGCAGGGCCTCGGCCCCGCCGATGGGCGGACCGACCCACGCCCTGCATCGACCCGCAAGGTCGAAAAGCCGACCGCATAGGTATGTAGCGGAAGGCGTGGGTAGTCACCCCCGCTTTATAATACTTTGAAAAAAGTGAAACCATGTGTTGACGTGAGCCCCGAAAGAACCAGAGTCGGAGATGCACCCAGCAACCCACATGAAAAACGAAACGCTCCCCATCACGCCGACCGCCAAGAAACTCGAAATCGGCGAAACCGTCCACACGCCCCGAGGCCTCATCATCGTGGTCAACACGTTCAACATCCTCCCCCTGCAACGCTCCTGCGACATGGGCTGGATGGAGCCCAAGCCCGCCAAGCGGACCGAGGTCGGCCCCCGCCGTGCGATTCGGTGAGGCCTCGGGCCTCTGGCCTCTGGCCTCGGGCTTCCAGCCTCGGGCCTCTGGCCCGAACGGCCCGTGCATAGGATTGGAAAAAACTCCAAAAGGAGCACCCCCCGAAAAAGTTTTCGGGAAGGTGAAAATAATACGTCTATGGTGTTGACGTGGGCCGAAAGAGTCTCATGTTCATAGATGCAATGAGCCTCCTGTCCTCCTCCTCCTCCTCCGACTTCGAAACCCTTGGCAACCTCCTCGACCCGACCCCCGAGGATATCGCCCGCAACGCCGAGCGTTCGGCCCGCTGGGCCAAGGCCCTCGCCGAGGCCGAGAAGGCCAAGGCCGACCTTGAGGCCCTCATCGCCCACAAGGCCCGCTGGAATGCGATGACTCGGGCCGAGCGTAAGGAGGCGATGGAGGCCGACTACGAGGACGAATGCGAGGGCTAAGGCCCTCGGGCGGTGGCCCGCCTCGCCCGATGGGGCGGGGCCGTCCGTCTCGCCGACCCCCTCGAAAAATCCGACCGCCGACAACCGCTCCACAACCTATGCACACGGCGGAGAGTGGTGCTCAAAGTATTATAAAATATTTCACCTGATGGCTTGACGTGGGCTCCGCCTTCCCCATTGTCGGAGATGCACCCAGCAAACCAGATGAATACCCAAACCACCGCCCGCTCCCTCGCCCACGCCCTCCTCGCCCGCCGCCGCAAGGCCAAGGTGCTCCGCCTCCGCCTCGCCGAGGCCAAGGCCAAGTCGATGGAGGCCGTCTACGGCCCCGACAAGGCCCGCACCCTCTGGCTCGCCGTGGGCGAGGCCGAGCGTGTCCTCGCCCTCCACAACGCCCCCACGGCGTAAGGCGGGGCCGAGAGGCCCGCAGGGTCGGCCCGAGAGGGTCGGCCCTTTCTTGTGTCCCGAGGGTCGAATGCCCGAGCATAGGTAAGGTATCGGATGCCACCCACACACCCCCGAAAAAATAGTGCATCTTTCTGCTTGAGGTGGAGGCCGACATGACCATTGTCGGAGATGCACCACCCAATCCGCCATGTCCTCCTCATACCGCCGCCGCCCTCTCACTCCCCTCTCCGTCCTCCGCAAGCGGAGGGACGACCTGTTCGCCCTCATCCAGCAGGCCGAGGCCGAGGATGCCAATGGCATCGCTCCCCGCTGGATGGAGGAGGAGATGGACGAGGTGGTCAATGCCCTCGTCACCCGAGCGGACGAGGAGGGCTGAAGCCCCGAGAGCCCCGTGGCTCTCCATCTCGGGCTCGGCCCGAGAGCCCCGAGCATAGGTTATGTATGCGATGCATACCCACCCAAAAAATAATTCATCTTTGTGCTTGAGGTGGGCGGAGGGGGTGCTACATTCGTAGTCGTTATGAACCTCGTCATCACCCTCACGCTCGCCCTCTGGCTCGCCTCCTCCCTCCTCCTCTGGTCTCGCCTCCTCAAGACCACGCCCGCCCGCTCCAAGCGGACGGAGCGGATTCCGCTCCTCTCCTGCCCCTCCAAGTGAGGGGACAGCGGGCGGGCGGGACAAGGGCTCACTCTAAGGGGTGGGCTCTTTTTTTGCCCGTGGGAATCGCCTGCATAGGTTTGGTCCGTGGCGGCATGGTAGTCACCCTCCCCAGAACACCCCCCTCAAAGTATTATAATATATTTGAGGCTATGTGCTTGACGTGGGCGTAATGGTCTGTACGTTCGGAGGTCTTATGCCCTCCAGCACATCCCCCGCCCCCGCCCCCGCCCGCAAGTTCGAAGTCGAAGTCCGTTGCTTCACTAAGAACGGAAAAGAGTTCACCCTGACCACCCTCAACGATTGCAAGGTCGTTCGTCTCGCCGTCCCCTCTGGTCGGGTGGTCAACGTCCCCGTCCGCATCGTCCACGGCGAACGCATCGTGGTCTGCCCCTTCTAAAGGGGCTTGAGCCTCCAGCCCCCGACAGCGGGGGCTTTTTTTGTGCCTGCAAGGGAAGCCTCTGGACGGCCCTCTGGCAGGCTCTGGACGGACGGCCCACCCCTTGGCCCTCTCGGCCCTCTGGCAGGCTTCTACGGCCCTCTGGTGAGCCTCTCGGCCCTCTGGCCCTCTGGACGGCCCACGGCCCTTCTAGACCTGCCAAGGCCGACCCGCCACAACCGCCCGTCACCAAACCTATGCAGACGATGGAAAGGGTGGTTCAAAGTATTATAAAATAATTGCGTCTATGTGCTTGACGATTGGCTGGAGAGTCCCATTGTCGGATTCGCACCCAGCAATCATTATGTCCTCCCCCACCACCATGCAGACCACCGCCCACGCCGTCCTCGCCCGCCGTAAGGCCCTCAAGGCCCTCCGCCTCCGCCTCGCAATCCGCAAGGCCGAATCGATGGAGGCCTCTTACGGGGCCGACCTCGCCCGCCCCTTCTGGAAGGCGGTCGGCGAAGCCGAGCGGGTCATCGCCCTCCACACCGCCCCGAAGGTGTGAGGCGGGCCGTGGCCCTCGGGCTCACCCCACGGGGTGGGCCTTTTTTTGTGCCCGTGGAATCCCGTGCATAGGTTTGGCCCGTGGCGGTGCTACCCACCCACCCCCAAGCCGCCCGAAAGTATTATAATATATTTCACTCTATCGGCTTGACGTTAGCCAGAAAGGTCTCATTGTCGGAGATGCAATCACGCACCCAACCAAACCAAAAAAATGCTCCCCACTAACGCCCTCGCCCTCGCCAACGCCCTCGCCCACGCCCACGGGCTTGAGTGGGTGGCCTTCTATCAGTTCGAAAGCCTCGACAAGACGGTCGTGGCCTTCACCTTCAAGAAGGACGGGAAGGCTTTTGAGCCCACCCGCCGTGACGGCACGCTGGCCTTCGCCCAGATGCCCCGAGTCTGCCTGCGGGCGGACGGGACGGTCTTTCGTGACCTCCTTTTCAACCCCTTTGCTTAAGGGGTAAGGGCAAGGCCCACGGCCCGCCAATCGGCGGGCCTTTTTGTTTGTTCTATTTTACCGCTCATAAACCAATCATAAAGGCATTGGCCTGTTGGGCCTGTTGGGCCTCTGGGTCATCCCGCCTTTGTGGCCTCTGGGCGGGCCTCTGGGCGGGCCTCTGGCGGGCTTTGGCGGGCGGGTGAGTATCAAGGCAAGGGCGGCCTCATCAAAACGTCTCTAAAGGCAAATACGCAAGGGTTTGGCAATCGAGACCACAAGCGGCGGGCGTGCGGACGGCCCAAGCCCATCAAACGCTACCAAACCTATGTAGCAGATGATGGTGGTCTCTCTGGACACTCCCCCAAAAGAGAGGGGCCCCCTTGCGGAGGCCCCAGCGGGCGGGCTCACCCTTGCGGGCTCACCGCTTGAACCCGATGATGATGACCCGATTGGCTCGACCTTCATCGCCCGCCACTTTGGAGGCGATGTAGTCAGCCACCGCCACGTCCGTGAAGGTGGTGGCAGAGGCTTCAGAGCCCGTCCAAGCGTGGAGACCGCTGAACAGGTTGCGACCCTTGGAGAGGTCGAGGTGGACCAGCGTGGAGGCATCGCCAGAGGCGAGCGTGATGGTGCGGGCGATGGCGAAGACAGGGATGAGAGCATTCATTGCGTAGATGAATGAAACAGGTTTTCGGAAACTGTCGAGGTCTATTTTCACTTTTTTTCGACCCACTTCCCCGTGGTAATCTAGTGCATAGGTTGGCGGCGGCGTGCTATGGTAGTCTCCTCAAAGGGAGAGCCCCATTGCGGGGGCGTGTTTCCCTTGGACTGTCTCGGCCCTTGGGCCTCGGGCCTTGCGGCCCGCCCGCCTCACCCGAGGCGGCGGCGGGGCGGGGGCGGGCATTCGCTGAACTTGCGGGCGGGGGCGGGGGGCTGACCCGCCCCGAGGATGGCCTTGATGGCCGAGATGTTGAACGTGTGGACCTTGATGCGGTGGCCCTCGGGCGTGCGGAGGATATCACCGACCTTGATGCCCTTTGAGGCGGGCGAGCCTTTGGATGCGTGTTGCATGGCGAGGACTATCAAACGACCTCACACGGGAACATCAACCACTATTTTTCGAAAAAGTCATTTTGTACAAAAATCGCCAATCGCATTTTTTCGACAAGGGGGGAGGGGTGTTGGCATGAGCCCTGCTCATGCCCGTGCGAGGGATGAACGGACGTTCACCTGTTCACCTGTTCACCATGAACGCCTGTTCACTAGTGAACGCCTGTTCAGTGTGACATTCTGACTAGTGAACACTTGTTCACGTGAACGCTTGTTCACTAAAAATTTTTATGACCGAAAACGCTCATAAAATTTTACGAAGGAAAACGCTCATAACCATTCTAAACGGAAATCATCGGGGCCAACCTACCGAAGGGGTCGGCTCAAATGTTAGTAGCCCCGCCGATTTTTGCAAACTTTTTCTGCAAAAACTTAGTAGCCCCTCCCAAAAGATTTTTGAAAAAAAGAGTTGTAAGTTCGGCACGGATTTACAGAGTAGTCGTATCGAAGCAACCAACCCTTCCAACCCAAAACACACCATGAAGCCCAAGACTGAAATGACCGCCACCGAAATCTACGCCGAGGTCTCCATGCTCCTCGACTGCCACGCCGAGAGCATCGTCCTCGGTCACTCGGATGCCGAGAACTACAAGACCGAAGCCTTCGCCTTCGCCCCCGAGGTTGCGACCAAGGTCTTCACCAAGACCCGCCTCAAGGAGCGGATGAAGGAAGCCCGCCAGCGGGTCGCCGAGGAGGGTTGGTAATCCTCCACGGGCCGGAAACTCGGTCACGGCGAAAGCCGTCCGAGTTCTTCGTTAGGTGCTGTACGCCGCACTGAATACAAGCCGCCCTCGCCGCCGAGAAAAAGGGCGGGGGCTCTCGCCCCCACCCGTGTCCCCCTTATCGGGAGAACTTAACTTCCCAGAAGGCCCCGACCTTTTCCACGGAGACCTCGGTGTTGCTCCCGAGGGTCTGGGTCGAGAGTTCAGCGAGGAACTCGGCGAGTTCGGAGGTGTTGCGGATTTTCACGATGGCGGTCATATGTTTTTGTTGGTTGGGGGTTGCTGATTGCAAAGACAGGATGACCGATGGCTTACCACTTTGCAAGAAAGAATTTAAAAAACTTTCAACACACCTCGCCGCCCAGAACCTATGCAGCAGATGGAGGTGGTCGCAAAATATTATAAAGTTTTTTCAAATCCGTGTTGACAGCGAGCCTCCGCTGACCATTATCGTCTATGCAATGAGCAACCTCCACATCGAAACCCTCACCCCCCTCGTCCGCAAGCAGTTCCTCGCCTCTGGCTACGAAGACGTTCATCAGTGGGCCAAGGCCCGCCTGAACGAAATCTGGTATCAGGTGGCCCTCGGCGACCTCAAGGTCGAAACCGCAAACGACCTCGAAACCGCCATCGCCAATGTGCGATACGAAATCGGAGGCGGGTGGTAAGCCTCTCGGGTCGGGGCCCCGAGGCCTCGGCCCAAAACCACATGCATAGGTTGAGCAACGATTGGTGTGGTCCGAAAAAAAGATGAAAATAGTTTTGACACTACCCCCCACCCGACTATCTTGTTCATATGTCCCTCACCCATATGACCGCCGAAGAACGCCGAGCCAACATCAACGCCCTTGAGGCCACCCTCACCACCAACGGCAAACTCCTTGAGGCCCTTGAGGCCCTCGACAGCGAGTTCTGCGGTCTCACCGAGGCCCAGCAGAACACCTTCGACAACGCCGAGTTCAAGTATGACGAGGCGGTCAAGTCCCTCACCAAACTCGGTGTCCTTGCCATCTCTTGGAAGGCCTCCCGAGACTGGTTCGACAAGTAAGGGCCTCGGGCCTCTCGCCTCGGCGGGCTTCGGCCCGCCTTGTTTTTTGCTTTTTTCTCAGACGCAATCTGTTACGCACCTATGCACTCGGGCGTGGCTGTTGTGGTGTTTCTTTTTCTTGGATGCCGCTTGACAATCCAATCCTCTTGGGCATCATCATAGTCCTTATGCACGACATGACTGAACTCCGAGCCCACATCAAGGCTACCCTCAAGGAAGCCTCCTCCGTAGTCCCGACCACCCTCCTTGTCGGTCTCGACAAGAAGACCAACCAGATGCGTGGCGTTGCCATCGCCTGCACGACCAAGGGGGCTTTCATCACCTGCCAAGTTAAGGACGAGGGGGCTTCCGTCCTCTTCGTCAATGACGAGTGGATTGAACTCAC
>Ga0315905_10002854_pt1 | contig 18024 bp, 12 predicted proteins | sample LakEriMetagenome_5_FD_203522 | JGI IMG/M metagenome (GOLD analysis project Ga0315905, IMG submission 203522) | Freshwater fungal communities from buoy surface, Lake Erie, Ohio, United States - Buoy 4 MA121 | ecosystem: Environmental > Aquatic > Freshwater > Lake | place: USA: Lake Erie, Ohio... | reverse complement strand
TAGGAACATTATTAGCAAGGTGGATATATAGAAACTCGTAATCTAAATTAGATGCAAGTCTATTGAGTTGTTTTTCACTCTTGTTATAACCTTTACCTACATAGTTATAAATCTGTTTTATATCATCAGCAGGATGAGGTCTTTGTTCCATATCATCACTCTTAGGATTAAAACCAAAAATTTCTTGAATTTTATCTGGTGTTAAACTGGTATCTATTTTGATAAAATGATTATATTCTGCTAAAAACCATGCTTCTACTTCCATAACAGCAAGCACTATATTTATAGGAATTGATCCTTTTGGTAAAGAATAATTTAAACCTCTTTGCAGTTTAGATGTTTCAGCTATAGGTATTGGATAAACATCTCTTAGTCCTATTATTCTCTCATATCCTTCTATAGATAAAGAATTATATAGTTCTCTCATATCTGACACAACAGTTTCATCATTGCATGAATTATAAATTAAAACATAAAATTTTGTTGCAGAAGTAACAGTATCTTTCATTATTACTTGAGCCGAGTTACTATTTTCTCTAGATTTAATTTCTATAGAAATATGTAATTGGCCAGCAATTTCTTTTAGCAACTTTTGGACAAAAATTTGTTCCGTTTTACCCTCCACAAAAATAGCTAATTTTTTCACTGTTCTATATTCTCCTCATTACCAAACCCCTCTATATAGAATTGAGTTGCAAAAAAGTCAAAATTGTTTAATCCAGTAAATTTAAAATCATCAAATATTTCTTTTGAATTATGTATGTTATGGAGTTTAGCTAATCCTGCTTGTCTCTCAATAACTGACCAATATTCCAAAGGAACACCATTCATAATAAATCTATCATTAGTGGTCATAATTAACTGAACTAATCCATTTTCAGCTTCAGCTTTACTAATAAGTAACTTAATCATTTCAGATGATCTTTCAAAATCGAGTCCTTCCCCAATATCATCTATTAAGATACAACTAGGCTTTTTAGCTAAAAGCGAATAGTTCACTTGAATGATTAGAGATAATGCTCTAAACATACCTTGAGATATTAATCCTTGTTCAGTTTTATGTTTTAAATCGCTTTCCTGAACATAAAGACATTGTATTTCCATAGGTATTTCATCATCTTCATCAAAGATAATATATGTTCCTGGTGATTTAGTTTCTATTTGAGATATTTTGTAACCTATAGATAACATATCTGATTTTATAGATGTAATGAAATTTCCTCCCAACTCCTTTTGTCCTGAAATGAATATATCAACTACTTTATCTGTATCTTTTAAATCTATATTTTTTGCATTAGCGTTAGCTGAACCAAGATAACCTTTTCCTAGTTCTGTTCCAAACTCATAATATCTCAATAGGTTTGCCCAAGTGTAAATTTCTTCAAATTGAGGATGCTGGATAAAATCTCTACGCTTGAAAATAGCTACTCCATCAATCGGAGTTTGAAAATCAATATCTTGACGTAATTTTTCAGCCCAAACTTTTCCCTCACCTGATTCTTTTCTATCTAGTAAAGTTTTATTTCCAATTGTGAATATCTCTCTGACTACTTGACCATTTTCAATTTTCAATATGTAGACTTTTTTATGATCTTCTCTATCAGAATCAAATATTAATTTCCACTCTTTCAATCTACAATCAGGTCTAATAACTTCATCACCTGATAGTAAATTAGATATTAGATTAATAGCTTTAAGTATTCTCGATTTACCAGAGGCATTTTTACCAACAATTAAGTTAATATTACTTAATTGACAACCATCTAAACGCCACTGACTTGGCAAATCTTTATCTTGACAATATTCTACAAAGTCTAATCTCATATAGTTTTAGTGATTACATTGAATTAAGGTAACAAAAACGGCTCTTAGGTACTTATTATGCTATAGGAATAATATTTGATCTATGAAAAGATACTTAGGGTGCGTCAGATATTACAAATCTGTTGATTGAGAGAATTTATGCAGTATGACGCACCCTACAATACCTAATTTTTTTCAAGAATCAAATATGAGTTCTATAGATTAGCAATTCGCAAAAGAGAACAGGGAAAAGAGTAATTCCAGAAAAACCAGAATTACCCTTTTAAAAAGTTTAGGAAAAATTACGCAAAAGCAGCCATTTTCACATCGTTATTACCAAGAATTGCTTGTAATTCCTCAGCGTCTACGGTTTCCTTTTCAATCAGCATTTGAGCAATTTCATCTAACACCTTGCGGTTATCGAGTAAAACTTCTTTAGCTCGACTGTAAGCAGTATCAACCAACTTCCGCACTTCTTCATCAATCGCAGCAGCAGTTTCTTCCGAGAAATCACGCTCAGACATAATATCTCGACCCAGGAACATATTTCCTTGTTGACGACCAAGGGCTACTGGACCCAAGCGATCGCTCATGCCAAAGCGAGTTATCATTTGTTTAGCTACTCTGGCCACTTGCTGTAAATCATTAGAAGCACCTGTCGTCACTTCCTCCTCACCAAAAATAATTTCTTCAGCGAGACGACCACCTAAAGCCACAGCCATTTGATTTTCCAGATACGCACGGCTATATAAACCAGTGTCCATGCGGTCTTCACTAGGAGTAAACCAAGTCAAACCACCAGCACGACCACGAGGGATAATGCTAATCTTTTGTACAGGGTCATAGTCAGGCATTAAAGCACCGACTAAAGCGTGACCTGCTTCATGGTATGCTACCAAAGTTTTGCGCTTTTCGCTCATTACCCGGTCTTTCTTTTCAGGACCCGCTAATACGCGGTCAATAGCATCATTAATTTCATCCATCGAAATTTCAGTTAAATTCCGACGTGCGGCTAAAATTGCGGCTTCATTAAGTAAATTAGATAAATCAGCACCAGTAAAACCAGGAGTCCGACGGGCGATTTTATCCAAGTCTACATCTTTAGATAAAGTTTTACCACGGGCATGAACTCTCAATATTTCGCTTCTTCCCGCGTAGTCAGGACGGTCTACGACAACTTGACGGTCAAAACGACCGGGACGTAATAAAGCTGCGTCTAATACGTCAGGACGGTTAGTAGCAGCAATAATAATAATGCCAGTGTTACCTTCAAAACCATCCATTTCCGTCAACAACTGGTTGAGGGTTTGTTCCCGTTCGTCATTACCACCACCTAAACCAGCACCCCGTTGACGACCTACCGCGTCAATTTCATCAATAAAGACGATACAAGGAGCATTAGTTTTCGCTTGTTCAAATAAATCACGGACACGGGAAGCACCCACACCCACAAACATTTCTACAAATTCCGAACCGGAAATTGAGAAGAAAGGAACACCAGCTTCTCCAGCTACAGCCCGCGCGAGGAGGGTTTTACCAGTACCAGGAGGTCCAACTAAAAGTACACCTTTAGGAATTTTCGCACCAATGGCGGTAAAGCGATCAGCATTCTTTAAAAAGTCTACAACTTCGTTTAGTTCTAATTTGGCTTGGTCAATACCCGCTACGTCTCCAAAGGTAACTTGAGTTTGGGGTTCCATTTGCACTCTGGCTTTAGATTTACCAAAGTTCATGGCTTGGCTACCAGGACCGCCTTGAGCGCGACGGAGGAGGAAAAATAGACCAACTAGCAGTAACACAGGGAAGAATAGGCTGCTGAGAGCCTTAAACCAAAATCCCTCGTCTGCTTGAGGTAGTACAGAAATATCAACACCTTTAGCTGTGAGGGTATTGATTAAATCAGGGTCATTAACTAAAGTAACGATCTTTTTCTTTTCGTCATATTTGGGTGTTACCAGTGCTGTAGAGCGGTCAGAACTCAAACTAACTCTCTCAACCCTACCCCGTTCAACTTCTTGGATAAACTGACTGTAGCGCCATGTCTCTCTGTTTTGAGGTTGTTTGTCAAAAAATGCTGTTCCTAGCGCAATGACAACTATAAAAAGGAGCGCGTACAGCCCCGTATTTCTCCATTTTTTATTATTCACCGATGTTGTTTCTCCTGTACTTGTTTGCTGCTTATACGTAGCTTCTCTAAGGAAGAGGACATTATGATAATTATGTTAACTTATTTTAAGATATCTCAAAATAGTCCTTTTGTCATGCTACATATAATCTTTTATCGTCCACAAGTCTAAAATGTCAGAATGGTGGGACTTCTATTGTAATCATTCTCCACCGGACAAAGAAAGGCCAATCACCACTGACCACTAACCCATCAATCTTTTTCTGGTAATCTAATACTGTTTGTACCGTCTGGCTTAGTGACCACTTCCCCCCCCAAGGCTTCAATTTCCCGAATTGCTCGTTTACGAGTTTTTTCATCTAGTTTATTATTTAAAACCATTGCCCATGTAGCAACTCGCGCTGATTTACTATCAGGGTTTTTACTTAAAAACTCTGCTGTTTCTTGAGAAATAGATGCTATTCGTTTACTTTCTGCATCCGTATAAGTACCTGCCCATTCTGCGGCTTTCAGAAAAGATATTTGTGCTGCTTGAGCATCACCTAAAAATAATAACTCATCTGTACCCTTATAACGCCAGATAAAATAGGATTTTTGTGGTAATTGTGGAGATAGGGATTTTAACCCTTGTGCCATTAAAGCTATAGACTTTTCCGGCATTCCAGCGTATAAAGAGGTACTTACAGAAAGCCCTAGATAAGCTTCCAGGAAACGTGGATCATTTTCCAGAATAACCTGAAAATATTCTGGGCTGAGACCATACCCGGTTTTATCCCTGGCCTCATTATCGCCAAAGAATTGCAAAAAATCAATATATACCCAATCTGCAATTAAGTTTTTATAACTAAAACTGGGTAAATTCTGGAGTAATTTCAAACGGAGACTCTCTTTTTTGAGGTCTTTTTCCAGTGTTTCTACAGAGAGAGATTGTTTATTGATTAGTAATTTTTGCATTCTTGGTATTTGCATTAAGCCAATACTGACAACACACAAACAAGCGACTAAGGGTGTGGTAATAGCTTCACGAGATAAAAACATAGTTTCAGTAATTAAAAGTTATAGTTATTTAACTTAAATAATACTAAAGAAAGTAGTGAGAACTTTAGTTCTCTCTTCTTTACCCTACATGAACGAAATTAGGGCTAAAGCCCTAACTACAAAAAAATTACCATTTTTTGTGACAATTGTAATATTATTGCAGTAATTTATAACATTGTTGCGCTATTGCCCAATCTTCTTGAGTTTCTACGACTAAAACGCGCACCATTGAGTCAAATGTAGCAATATCAATATCAACAGGTTGTTGTTGATTTTTCTCTAAATCAATTTTCAGTCCCAAAAATCCCCAGGGTTCACAAGCAGCTTGGCGTATTTCTGCGGATTTTTCTCCTACTCCGGCAGTAAATACCAATACATCTAATCCAGCTAAACTAGCCAGCATCGCGCCGATACCAGACCGGAGGCGATGTACGTACATATCCCAAGCCAATTGGGCGCGTTTATTACCTTGTTCCTTGGCAGCTATTACATCCCTTAAATCACTTGATATTCCAGAAATACCTCGTAATCCTGAAAGTTTATTTAAGATATTATCTAATTCTTCACTAGAGTAATTATACTGTTGCCATAAATAAATTAAAATACCTGGATCAATTGAACCACTGCGGCTACCCATCATTAAACCATCTAGGGGGGTAAATCCCATTGTTGTATCAATACTGCAACCATTTTTGACGGCCGCTAAGGAACAACCATTACCTAAATGACAAGTAATTATCCGCAGAGATAGTAAATCTTGACCAAGAATTTCCGCAGCCCGATTAGCACAATACTGATGACTAATGCCATGAAATCCGTAACGACGAATACCTTGTTCTGCGAAATTATATGGGATTGGATAGATGGCGGCTGCATCTGGTAAGGTGTTATGAAATCCAGTATCAAAAACTGCGACTTGAGGAATATTCCCCAAACTTTTTTCCATAGCTTCAATACCTGCCAAAGCGGCTGGATTGTGTGCTGGTGCTAAATTGCATAAACGAGCGATCGCTTGCTTGACATCTTCAGTAATTATTACAGCTTCTTTGTAATCTTGACCACCATGTACTACTCGATGTCCTACCACATCAATCACTGATAAATCATCAATTACCTGAGTTGCACCATGTATGAGAGTAGACAATAAATAAGCAAATTGTACCTGCGGGGAATCACTGACAATAGTTTCTTGTAGAGTTGCACCAATAGCCGTTTTAACTGTAATTTCCGCCTGATTTTTGTCTTCAGTCCAGTTGATTTTCCCTTCCCAGAGGGGTTGGGGTGCTAGAGGAGGAATTGTGGTTGTCATGTCATACAGACAACTCTTTTGGCTGCTAGAACCGGCATTGAGGACAAGTATTTTCATAAATTCAGATTTACGCCCTGTACTAATTTACCGCGACAAATTTAAGTTAGGAATTGATAAAAAAGCCACTTAAAGTATAAGTGACTTTTTCATAATTTCAATTTAATTCCCAGTCATTGAAAAAAGAGATTAAGTAGGTGAACGGAAAAAAACCGACACAAGTAACGAAAAGTAAAGTTGCCCAAAACCTGTTCCCAGTTACAGCAAATTCAGTTTGAGTGAGGTACACTTGATGCGGGCAAGATGCCCGCACCACAAGAGTTTTATCATTAATACAGCACTTCCCGGTGTTATGAGGTACATATTTAGCGGGCAAGATGCCCGCACCACAAGAGTTTTATCATTAATATCTGTACTTCAGAATATCGGGAACTGCTGTAAGAGTTCCCTTGTCATAACGACAATTTTTAACACCAACCTACTTATTTATCAAGACAATTGGGAATACCTAACACTGCACAAGGGAAATTTTTACCTAACGTTTCAATCATGGGATGATCAGTAGATTTGCAGCCTAAAAAGAGAATATCAGCGGTTTCTAATTGGACAACTTTTTTAAGTTCTTTAGCAACATTACCAAAGCGCAGATGAGAACTAAATGAACCTTGCCATTCTTCAGCAAGAGTTTTTGCTTGCCAAATAATTCTATCTGCTTCCTGGAGAGAAGTTCTAGATTCTCTTTCTAATTGCGGTAAAATTGCTGTTCCTTTTGAGCGATTTAATCCCCATGCAACTGACTTTGATGTATTTCCCAATTGATATTCTAATTGAGCTTGATTTTCAGAAACTTTGAAAATATCAAGAGACTGATGATTGAATTTTTCTTCTACTACATAAACAGCTTGAACTGTAATTTGATAGTTAGTAGCTAAAGTCGTTTGGTGGGCAATCCAAAAAGCAATATCTAAGGCTGTATGACTTTGAGGAGAACCATTATAGGCGACAATTAGATTAGCTGATTTCGCCTTTGAACCTTTTTTAGCAGATGATTTTTGAGTTCCTGGCAGTAAAACCATTTGTTCAATTAGGTCATCACGACCGATAGCACTTTGTAAACGTGCCAATATTGGTTTAATTTTCACAGTTTTAACTTCTCTCCCTTGAAACAATTGACCAATGAGAAGCGGGGATGACAATTTTAAATTTTAGATTTATCTGTAATCTAAAATTTAGAATTTATTAAGGAAGACCCAATCATAACTGGTATTACAGCCAAGATTTTGGGAGTTCCTTCCATTGCTGACGGAGTTAGCTGACGGGCTAAGACTGGAAGGTGTCTCTCATAAGATTAGCCCCAAATACTTGGTTCCTCCGCTTCAAATTCAGTTTGAATGAATTTGAATTAAGCTACCCACTAAAAATATAGTGACAGTATTACACTAGGTTGAGATAAAGTCAAGTTTAAGAATATTGAGGATATGCTTGTATTCAAGAGCTTGATTTATAATTTTTTCCAATTTTCCCAATATTTAATGATTTAAACTATTTTGATCTAGCCAAAATTCGCAGGTTAGAATTTAGCCATAATTGATGATTAAACGTCAGTATTCAGCCACAGAAACTAAATCCCCGACTTCTATCATTCATTAGTTATTGACATCATCAACAAAGAAGTCGGGGATCTTACTTTTTAGTTCATTAACTAGGTAAAAGTAATTTTTTACTCCTTTTTTAGAAATTAATTTCCGTAATATCCGATTGTGACAGTTAAGGTTGCGGAGTGTGGATTACATAATCTTGACATAAATTGTTTTTTTCACCAATGTGCAAATTTCATAATTTAATATAGCTATCACGTCTATATTTTTAGTTCTGCTAAACCTAAATAACGGATACCTACTGGAGAAATATCAAACCGACATGGTAAAACTTCTAAACCTAGATTAATTGCTGTTCTCAATAATTTACCATATAGGGGATCTTTGCTGTCTCCAGGTGCAAATTCTAAACAATCATTCCGGTTAATAAAATATAGCATTACTGCCCGATTTTGGGGGAGAATTTCTATTAATTCCTGTAGATGTTTTTGTCCTCTGGTGGTTTCTGTGTCGGGAAATAAGGCTAAAGTTCCTTGAGACCAAGTTGTATTTTTCACCTCTAAATAAATTGGCCGTTGTTGAGTATTTCCTGTTAAATAAAAATCAACTCGACTTTTACGATCTTTTCCATAGACAACTTCACTTTTCACCTGTTCATATTCAGCCAATTCTGGAAATAAATGTTTCTCTAAAGCTAATTTGATCACACGGTTAGGTAAAGCTGTATTTACACCCACCCAAGTTGTTGCATGATCATTGACTTCTATTAGTTCTAAAGTATATGCTAGTTTACGTTGAGGATTATCACTTTTAGAAACTTGTACAGCACTACCAATAGTAGAAACTCCCGTCATTGGTCCTGTATTTGGACAATGTGCTGTGATCAATTCTCCAGAATTTAATTGAATATCAGCAAAAAACCGCTTGTAGCGTTTGAGTAAAGTACCAGCATATAGAGTTGGGTAGTTATAAAGCCAATCTGTCATAATCATCAATTAGGTAGAACATTTACTCATATTAACTCAAAATCATTCCTAGTCTTGCTGAATAGAGGAAATTAGGAAAATAGGAATAAACGCAATCCGTAAAATTACAAAATCTATATGTTTATCCATCACTCAGGGATAATTAAGCCATAAAGTCTAATTTTAATCATAAATAATTCATTTTTGTAGTTAAATTTACGATATTTTTAGCAGATTTGAATATAATAGATATTATAAACCTACCATTTAGACAAATATGGTAGCATTTACCAATACAAGGAGAAATATTCTATGCAAAAAGTCTCACTTGATAGGGAATTAGAATATGCTTTTCTGTTTACCCTCAGAAAAGTAAACTCCATTAATACGACAGGTTTTCAGCCATTTTTTGATAATTTACCAATTGATCCTTATATTAAGGGGAAATATCGCTCACGCAGGTTATCCAGGTTTCTAGTTTCTAAAGATAAGTTGTTCAAACTTCCCCATGGATATCTATTACAAAGTAGAGATTATAATCCTTTATTGGGAGGGATAAAAAGAGAGTTTGCGGAATTAGATAATGCACTGATAGAACTGGATATTTTTAAGCATCTGATTTTCGCATTCTGTGATTCTTGTAAACTAGATCTAGAAGCAGAAATTGATGTTCATCAAATTAGAACTACCTGTTCACCAAATAATTTAGGAAATCCTGCTCCTGAAGGTATCCACAGAGATGGTAGTGATTTTATTGGTATTTTTTCCGCAGGAAGAGATAATATTGAAGGTGGAGAAACTCATTTATATTCTGCGAAAAAGGAAAAGCCAGTTTTTAACAAAGTTTTGCAACCCGGAGAAATAATTTTAGTTAATGAACATCAATTTTTTCATTTTACTACTCCCATAAAACCAGAAACTCCTGGGTTAGGAACTAGAGATGTATTTGTGATCAATTATCCTAGCTTAATTTCTGATTTTTAGGAAATATCAAGGTTCTAGAGAAATTCAGATCCCCCATTTCTTCAAGAAGTCGGGGATCTTCTTGAATTGGTGTATAATTAAATTAAGAAATTCTTGATTTTTTTCCATTACCAATTATGAATAACGAATTTTACAATCGGGGATTAGAAAAAGCCCAACAAAAAGATTATGCTGGTGCTATAGCAGATTTTAATTTGGCTATTCAGGAAAATCCTAAATTTACCAAAGCATATATCCAACGGGGGTTAGCATATTATGATTCAGGAGACATTTTACAAGCTGTTTATGATTATACCGCAGCTATAAAACTGGATGAATCTATCCCAGAAGTTTTCTATTGTCGAGCTTTAGCTAGATTAACATTAAAAAACTTTCCTGGTGCTTTAGATGATGTTGAAAGGTCAATTCGTCTTAATTCTAATTATGCTCCTGCTTATGATTTACGGGGAATACTGCGACGAAAACAAGGGGATATTCCAGATGCAATTACTAATTTTAAAAAAGCTGCTAAATTATATTTAGAACAGAAAAATAAAGAAAAATGTCAAGACTGTTTGCAGAAAATTCAAGAGCTACAACCACCTGAAAAACCGGAAATAACTGAATCTACACCTATATCTATTATTTCTACAAATCAATATTTTCATCAATTGTTAGTCAAAGCAGAAAATGGAGAAGTACAAGCAGCAATTGCTGATTTAAATTGGGTCTTAAAAACTGATCCAAATGATGGACAAGCTTATTGTTTTCGGGGAGTAATCCAGTGTAAAATTGGCAATTATCAAGAGGCTATAGCTGACTTTAATTATGCAATAAAACTAAATTTTCAAGATGCAATTGTTTATAGAAATCGCGGAAAAGCCCGTTCCCAAATTGGTGATTATCAAGGTGCATTATCTGACTTAAACCAAGCATTGAAAATGCAGCCACAAGATCCTTTAGTTTATGTTGCTAGAGGTAATATTTATCGGACTATGGGTGATTATCTCCACGCAATTCAAGATTATAGTCAAGCATTGGAAATTGATTCTGATCATGCTCCAGCATACTATAATCGCGGTCTGGCCTATACATTTTTAGAAGAAATGCAAAATGCTGTATCCGATTATCAAAAAGCAGCTAGTATTTACTGTGAACAAGAAGACTGGAAAAATTACCAAGAAGTATTAAATAATTTACAGAAAATCCAAACATCTAGTCCCGAAATCAAAAATCAGAAATATCAAGTTTTACGTCAGCGACTTTTGCGTTTAGTGGGGGGACACTGGGAAATAGCAGAACGCTTAATTCAACAACAAGAATATCATCATCCGGGAATGTCAGATGATTGGTATTTACAAAGAGTAATTGAGCAGTTGGAGAGAGAACGTAACTGATAATTAATTCAATATTCTCGATTTATTCAAAAAATCGGGAATCTATATTTTTGCATCAATTAAATGAAAATGCTAATCGGTTAGCAAATACAATTCTCTCCCAAAGAGAAGAAAAACCAGAAGTAATTAACTTATTACTAGAAAAGGTGCAGATTTCATTTATTGGGTTCTCGGCCAAACAAATCAAAATCTGTTTGCACAAAGCCCAGAATCTAGAATAGAATTTTACTCAATATTGGATGACAAAGAAAATATTGTCTAGGTTTTTGTTACAATTAATTAAGTTTCTACAGCAAAATACCACTATGGCTTTATACGCAGAATTGCATCGGCATCTAGGTGGTTCAGTTGTACCTCGTGTCCTCTGGCGATATTTTCAACGTCACAATACTGAGTTAATTTCTCCCTTTGCTGAATATCCAGAATTTGAAGATTTTTACACCCGTCCCCGTAATACCTTGGATGAGTATCTAGAACTACATACCTTGGTAGAAAGTGTCCAAACAGTGGAAACCTTACCCTACTTTATTTACCGCTTATTGCGCGGCGCTTATATTTTTGAGAATTTGGCTTATTTGGAATTACGTTATACCCCCTATTTACGAACTCCTGAACATTTGAGTCAAAATCAGAGAATTGATAAAATGGCGGAAATTGTGGATATTGTTGGTAAATCTAGTCATATCCCTGAATATCCCATTATCACCCGTCAAATCCTCTGTATGCACTCCCGTTTACCTTTTGAGGTAAATCTGGCCATTATTGATTTAGCAGCGCGAAATAGGGAATATGTTTGCGGCATAGACGTGGCAGGAGGCGATCGCTATTATGCTGAAAGGATGGCAGAATGGATACATTTATATAATTATGCCCATTCATTAAATATTAACACTACAGGGCATCTTTATGAAACTCAAGATGGTTGTTATCCAGAATTGCTACCCTATTTAATGCGAATTGGTCATGGTATTCAAATACCTCTTTTGTATCCTGAATTACTTCCAGAGATTGCTAAAAGAGGACAATGTTTAGAAGTTTGTCCCACAACTTATTTAAAAACAGGCACTTTGCAGGATATTCGTCAGCTAAAATTAGTCTTTGACCGATGTTTTGCAGCAGAAGTTGATATCGCCATTTGTACGGATAATGCCGGATTGCATAATATGCGTCTACCCTTTGAATATGAAAATCTTTTGACTTACGACATTATTAATTTTCAACAGTTACAAGCTTGTCAAAATGCAGCCTTTCGCCATGCTTTTGCGTGGCCTCATAGTCAACATCCAGCATCTTTGTTAACTGAGATGTTAAAGTAGATATGACCTTGGTGGTTACTTACAGCGATTTTACTGGTAAATAAACCACAGTTTTTGTTTCGCGTAAAGGCGCAAAGTTTAATCTCTTAAATTTTCTTTTACGTCTAAGGGGTGACTTGAAAACTATTTTTATTAACCACAAAAGCCGCAAAACCTAACCAGGTTTTACGGCCTCTCCCATAATCAAAGTTTTTTCCATGGTGTTTTTACTCAGCTTGTTGAGCAGAAGCCAACTTCCCACCCCTTTTTTATTTTCATCACTTGTGTTATTACAGATAAAAATGACTCAAGTTGTATAATTAACCCGTCTGCTCAATCAAACAATTATTTTGAGTATTGGCGAGTAGTCCGTCTATTCTAGCTTAATTAGGGATGTATGTGGCAACAACAAAAAAAAGATACTGTAATTATCAATCTGGCTTTATTAATGTCCATGACTACCAGCCCCATGGTAGCAAGTTTCTTGGTTTCTGCACCAGTACAAGCAGAATCCCAGACTCGTACCCCGGCCTTTTCCCCAACAGCAACTTCTAGCATTAATCAAGATCCGTCCTTATTACCTGTTCCCACAAGCCCCGCTACGGATCAACCTATAGAACAACCTATAGAAGTTGAAAATGAAATACAGTTGGTAAATCCCTTTACTAACCCTTCAATGCTCACCAAAAATCTGGGGTTTTTGCTGCTATTACCCTTACTGCTGATTACTGGTTTAAGTCTACCTTTGTTATGGGGAAGAAAAAAGCGATCGCTAAAAACAACTGCATCAAATTCAAATATATTAGATTCAGAAGATTCAGAGGATAACCACCTCTTTCAAGAAGCAACCAAGGAAACCCTCGACGCAGCTATCCCAGCAACTACAACTAACAATCATAACAATCATAATGGACTCAACGGTAATCACTCTCAAGAAGACATCTTTCCACAAGCAACAGCAGCAAATAATCTAACTCTCACCCAGACAATTTCCCCAAAGGAACAGATAAAGGAAATTAATGAACTTGATGGTCATAATGGCACAATGTGGGATACAGAAGCACCTGTGATTGTCGTCAATAATCATTATCCACCAATCCCAATTATTCATCACGATCTAATTGACTCGGACATACCTATAGATGAATTTACCAATTCTCTACTAGAAACACCCGAACCACTAACATCAACATCATCTGAATCTGATCAAAAGACCATGTCTTTGTCAGAATTACTCAATAGACACCCTGCTCCAATTGAAGCTCCAATTCAAACTCCAATTCAAGCTCCAATTAAAGAAGATAAATATATCTCTTTATCAGAATTACTCGGTATATCCTTTCCATCAACTCACAAATCACCACCAACTCAAAAGTTGGCCTCTGATTTACCATCAAATCTGGAAGAGGCTTTAAATTCAATTAGCAATGACATTGAACTCAATATACCTCAAATAGCAGAAGAGATATTACCAACTCCATTCCATCCTACAACCACTGATGAAAACATCGCAATGGAGTTAGACGCAGAAATAGCAGCTTGGACTACTATGAACCAAATTAATGCTAATGAAAATACCAGAATTATCTTCACACCCCGCACTCCCAAATGGGCTTATGTATCTTGGTATATTTCTGATAGTGATAAGCTCAAACAAAACATAAATCATCAAAAGAGATTACAGAATCAAGGATTTATGACTTTAGCTGTACGTCTCTATGATGTTACTAATCTTGACCTTAGTTATCAACTTCCTGAATTGGTGCAACAATATGAATGTGAAACCGCAATTCATGATTGTTATATACCTATTCCTAAAGGTGAACGTGATTACATGACAGAAATTGGTTATTTAATTAATGATCATCAGTGGTTATGTCTAGCTCGTTCTGGTACGGTTCATGTCTTCAGTGGTCCTAGTACAGATTTCTGGTTTGTCGTTGATACCGAATTAGTGATTTATGGTGCAACTAAACAAGATGCAATTGTCACTATTGATGGTCAAAATGTCAAACTCAATGCTGATGGTACTTTTAAGGTATCTCTTCCTTTTGTGGATAATTTGGTTGATTATCAAATGACTGCTACTTCTGCTAATGAAGAAAATACTAAAACTATTTACCAAAAGTTTTTTCAAGAACAGAAAGAGAATTAATGTCAATATTACCTATTTACTAACAAGTCAAGCGGTTTGTATTGCAAAGCAAGTCGCTTTTCTTAAATTCTCAATTTCAAATTAATACAAAAAAAGTCACTAAATCAGGAGTTATAACTTAGCAGTTAAGAATTAAAAGTTACAAGCCATGAGAAAAATTTTCTTATAAAAGAAGTTTTATTGTTAATCTATATCCTAACTGCCTTGACAATTGTTTTATTGTTATCTATAACTAAAGTACAAGTTTACCTAACAATCATATAAGATCGCAATACAATTACATAAGATTGCAATACAATCATATTAGATAATATTCATTATTTAATAGTAATTATTTATATTTGATTGTATTTAAATACTAAAATTAAAGAAAGTATCAAATTAATAAAGCAACAAAAAACAGAGAATTATGAATAATCTCCTATTTGATTGGATAAATTATATATTGTAATTTACAATAATCGAGAAATATATTTTCAAAACTACAATATACATAATTTATATATTTAGACAACCTTGTACCTCTGATAAGAATATAAAAATTTTCATATTAATTAAACATTATAGCCATTCTCATTTAAGTGAGATACAAACAGTAATAATTGAACGCAGATGGACGCAGATGAACGCAGATAATTTTGTACTTTGTTAAACTGGGATATAGATAGAAATCACAAATATGACAATTCATACATAAATAATAGGAGAATAAACATCTCTAGTCTTATTAACAGACCTTACTAATGAGTAGAGTCTATTAAAGAAAGACATTAAATACATAAAGAAATAGAAAATTGAGAGAGTTTTTGGATAAATCCTCAAAATGTGTCATCTTGATGTTTATGGTTAACCACTAGTCAATTGTTTAAGATCAGCGTGAAAATTAGCATTTTGTAATGCTTGCAATGCTGTTCCCGAATCTTGTACCCAAAACTGTCTACCAAACCGGACAATTTCTCGATGATTTCCTGCTTGAACAATACCAATTACTGGTACTTTTGATTTATCCTTATCTCCAGCTTGAGCTTTAAGAATCATATTGAGACGATGTTGTTCTTCAATAGTCCCCGCTTGTTGTGGACTAAGTTCCAATAAAATCATTTTTACCGTTTCTACAGTTTCCGCATCTTCCAGAATAAATTGACTTTGTTCATCACGACGATCTACCTTACCCCAAATAATTAATCTAGCATCAACTGCCAGTATAGAACTAATGCGTTCATAAGTTTTAGGAAAAACAACAGCTTCCGTAGCAGCAGATAAATCTTCAACCTGCAAAATTGCCATTGGTTCACCTTTTTTTGTCATGACTTTTTTAACATTATTCAACATTACTACTGCACAAAGGATAGAATCATCCTTTTGTTCACCCAGTTGTGCTAAATTAATTGGTGCAAGGACCGACGATGATTGTCTAATAGATTTGAGAGGATGGTCTGATAAATAAAATCCTAATAATTCCTTTTCCATGCGTAATTTTTCTTGAGGTGGTAAATCATTAACAGGAGGAGCTTTCGGAGCAGATTCAAAAGTGTTTTTTTGAACTTGATTATTATTACCTGCAAATCCACTTCCTAATAAATCAAAAATGCTTCCCTGTCCACTAGCCTTATCTTTAGCACGGGATTGGGCCCACTCATAAACTAATTCCAAATCATGGATTAATTGGTTGCGGTTAGGTTCAATTTTATCAAAAGCTCCGCAATTAATTAGTGATTCTAAAGTACGTCGGTTCATAGCTCGTAAATCAACACGGTCGCAAAAATCCGCGAGAGATTGAAATGGGACTAATTCTCCTGATTGTTCTCTTGCTTCTAAGATACTAACTATGGCATTTTGTCCTACATTTCGCACCGCCGAAAATCCAAATAAAATTTTCCCATCCACCGGAGTAAAATCTAAACCAGAGCGATTAACATCAGGTGCATCAATAGTGATCCCCATATTAGAGCAATTATCAAGATATTTCCGTACTTTGTCAGTATCACCACTGTTAGCAGTTAATAGCGCCGCCATATATTCCAATGGATAATTTGCTTTTAAATATGATGTTTGATAGGTGACGTAAGCGTAAGCTGTAGAGTGAGATTTATTGAAACAATTGGCCGCGACAAAACCATTTTTAATCACAAAATTATGGTCATTTTCCACACCAATATCATAAACATTGGCTTGACCGACATATTTCCGAGAAATTATTTTAACCATATTACTTAGTTTTTCTAAATTTGTTTATTGACACCTTAATAGTCATTATCAGCCACACAAATGCCTTTACATTTAATACCATTTGTAGCAGTGCGTTGACAATGGGGACATAAAACTTTTTCTGGTTTTGGCTGTTGACTTATTTCCACATTAGTGTTTTCTTGTAGATTGTCTGTTTCGGTCTGGAGTTTGTCATTCATAGGAATGGTGTAATTTTTCGTAATTATGGCAATAATCAGTTTAGCACTGTAGGTTGGGTGGAATAAAATGAAACCCAACAAATATCAATAACAGCAATATTAATGTTGGGTTGGGTTGCGTTCCTTAACCCAACCTACGAGATCAGCAATCGCACTGAAGAATCTCATCTAAAATTTCTTGAGTTAACCCCCTGTCTTGAGCTTGTTTTTGCATTTCTTGAATAATGTCATCCAGGGATTTATCTTGAATAATTAATAAGAATAAGTTACACTTGTCTGATTATAGCATTTTACATTATATAAATACAGGACTTACGCAAAACAGAAGGATAGCGATCGCTTATTGAGAAAGTAAACTATGAGCGATCTCACTAACTTAGCCTTTAAGACCCCATTGAAACTGAGTTAGAGACAGTATCCGTCTGTCATCTGTTGAAAGAAAGTGTTATGCTGCTTATCTACTGCAAAGAACCTTGTGAAAATTCATTCATAAGATGCTCAAACATTTTTGCTACAGACGAGTTAAACTCTATGTCACTACAATTTCTACCAGTAAATCTGTGGGCTAACGTGGCAAATCCATGATATGACATTTTGGATAAAACTTTATCCAAGTCTATTGATTTTCCTGAAACCTTACCCAGATTGATAAAGAACTCTAGAAAAGCTTTTCTATATTGCTCTAACAGTTTCTCATCCACTTCTGCATTTTTTTGATTGACTTCCTCAATCGTTTTTAGAAGCTTGGATGTTAGGGAATCTATCGGGTAGTAAGTAGTTGTAAGCCCTAAAAGTTCATTCTGGAAAAATTGATAAGTCTTAGTTGGAGACGCAAAATACTGAATACCAAGAGGAAGGGGGAATTCTGGTAAATTTATTTCTGTTAAAATTGCACGGGGAGCTTTTCCAGAACCATGTGTGTCTTCAAAAATATATAAAATCTTATCTGAACCGCAATAGTCTTTGGCTAT
>Ga0315905_10002852_pt1 | contig 18032 bp, 18 predicted proteins | sample LakEriMetagenome_5_FD_203522 | JGI IMG/M metagenome (GOLD analysis project Ga0315905, IMG submission 203522) | Freshwater fungal communities from buoy surface, Lake Erie, Ohio, United States - Buoy 4 MA121 | ecosystem: Environmental > Aquatic > Freshwater > Lake | place: USA: Lake Erie, Ohio... | reverse complement strand
GTGCCAAGGCACAAAGTGCAGGCCCGGCACGCCCGGTATTCTGAAATACGTAATCCGTAGTAGGTCATTTTTGCGGAAGGGAATTGAATTGTCAAATACTGTGTTGTAGTCTTGAATTACTTGTTTGGTGTTTCCAGAAATAGTCAACTTCCTTTTTTGGGTTCTTTTTTGGTGTGAATGGCTCCGTTCGCAAAAAGGCTACGGAATCCGTAAATTTTAGCTGAAATAAGTCACGTGTTATTTGCACTACGGATAATGGGGTTTCCACAAGAATTGAAAACGATGCGATTTAATTTGGAGCCTAAACGGTGCAAAGGCGTTTCCCTTTCTGCTAAACGTTCGGTATTCACCCTAGTTGGGCTCGTGCACGGAGTAGTAATGGAGAAACTGCGTTTTCCGTAAAATTCCCAGTAGGCCCGGGGGAGGCCACGGAAAACCATTATCTTTCACGTTTGCCTCAAAGTCCAAAGCCTCCGTACCCCCCAGACCCCCACTTCAGGACTGAGATGGAAGACCGGCGTGGGCAGTGAAAGACGCGTCACAGTCAACAACATTGAATTACTTGTTTGGTGTTTCCAGAAATAGTCAACTTCCTTTTTTGGCTTCTTTTTTGGTGTGAATGGCTCTGTTTGCAAAAAAAACCTGGCTGCGTAAAAGTCACGTGTTATTTGCGCTACGGATAATGGGGTTTCCACAAGAATATACACAATAGCAGTACGCAGGCTGGCGTATACTCGGGGTCTAGCAATGAGCTTAGAGTGGACTGCAAGACTGTAGCAATCTGATATGTGACTGCTCCCTCTGTGCGCCTTACAAGCGCTGTGGCGTCAATTATAATCTGCGCTGAGCCTCCCATGCTCTTTGCATGCTAAATATGTGCAAAAGAGAGGCGCTTGTATAGTCAATTGTGATTTCATTTATTTTTTCTACCTACTGCATCATCTGACACTTCTGCCAATTAGATTCTGTCCATTGACTCCAGGAGACGACACACAACAGCTTACTTCATCCAATGCATCACGTCACCAGAGTCACTTGGATGTGCACGCCCTGGCAGGTGCACTGGGACGCAGGGCGCCCGCTGGTTTTCGGCGGTTTCAGACGCGCACCGTGGAGCAGGTGCTCGGCTTCCTCGGCCACAGCACGAAACACGCCCAGGACTCGGCCGCCGAACACCTGCGCCCGGCCCATACGTCGAAGAAAACCGCCACCCGGTTGACCGGGCGCACAACGGGATGACAGATTTTTGTCGATATTTGTGTGACCAGCACCGATACGCGATTGCGGCCGCGACGGCGATACGATTGCGGACGTGACGGCACTGCCGGAGACGGACTCCCCGCCCTGATCAGCGTGGATTCCAAAGCAGTCCGCACGGGCAGCAGCTGCCGAAACAGAGTATTGAGACACGCTTTTTAAAATAAAAAAATCTAGAAATTCGTGGAACTCAGGAACGAGCATCGTTTCAGAGCAGACGTATCGACAAAACAGCAGGCGCAGATGAGCATCGTGGCAGACGGCACGTCGTGCTGACGAGCGGTTTGAACGCCTGCACGACGCATCGTGCTGACGAGCGGTTGGAACGCATCTGCCCAACGGCATCTCAGCTCCTCTTCCCAACCTTCTCAGGTCTCTGTCGCACGAGCCGGAGAAAAGCAGCCACTCGCCATGAGCAGCCCAGGCCACGGGGGAGGCGACGGGGAGGCGTCAGAGGCTGCCGCCTCGAGGGAAGCGCCCGGGGACGAGACGTGGATAAGTTCGCTGGTCAAGCGCGCCCGGAGGGTCTCATGGTGGTGGACGCGGGGCGAGCACGACTGCTGGTACCGGCAGATGGACAATGCGACCTCGTACAACGAGTGGCTGCAGGCGGCGCAGAAGCTCGACGAAATCGAGGGCCACGACCGGTGGAAGCTCCAGGACGAGTCGGAGCTATACGACGCCAACCTGCTCCGGCAGCGGCTCGAGGATATGCGGCGGCTCGAGGCCGACAACGACATCCAGGGAATAATGTTCCACCTGCGCTCAGGCATGGTGCGCGGCCTCGGGGGTATCGGCAACCCGCGCCTCCACACCCACGCATACGTCGGAACCAAGAAGCTCATAGAGGAGTACACTGAGCAGGTCATGAAGTCGCTGCAGATGCTGCACGATGCGCCCGAGGACCAGCTCCCCCTGGAGCGGAAGCTTGCCTTTTTCGCCGAGTCACGACACGCGCTGGGTAAGACTGGGCTGCTCCTGTCCGGCGGCGCCTCGCTCGGCATGTTCCACTTCGGGGTGCTCAAGGCGCTGCATGAGCACAACCTGCTGCCGCGTGTCATCTCCGGCTCGTCGGCGGGCTCCATTGTGGCGGCCCTTGTCGGCACTCGCACGCAGGAGGAGATGGACGATCTGTTTGTGCCTGGGACCATCGACCTCACCTTTTTCCCGCCGGTACTCCCCCGCACACGCGTTTCCGGGTGCCTTTTGCGAGTCTCTGCGCCTCTCTCTCTTTGAATGCCCCGCTCCAGCCCACACATACACAAGTGTGTGGGTAGGTGTGTGGGTGTGTGGGTGTGCCCCTTTTTACTCCACTGGGGGTCTGACGTGGCATGGTGTTTGATGACGGAGTTCTGGAATGTTGATGACGGGGTTATGGCATGCAGTATGCTCACGCTCCTCCTAGTGCGCAGTGGAGTATGCTCACCACCTGACCACGACCTAGACCACGACCTAGACCACGCGCCTTGTGCTCATACTGCCTACCTAGGGCAATGTGCTGATGCATGTGGTGCATGTTGTGCATGTGCTGATGCATGTGCGGATGCGCACGAGGTGCAAAGCACACACGACCTAGGGCATGTGCTCACCAACTAGAAAACATGCATAGGCAGGGTCACTGCGGCGTAAGGTGCGTCGCTTGCTGTGGGAGGGCCACCTCATGGAGATTAACATTCTCAAGAGCGCACTGCGGAAGAATGTGGGGGACGTGACCTTCTACGAGGCCTACGAGCGCACCGGGAAGATCCTAAACATTACCGTGTCACCTGCCAACGATTATGAGCGCCCGCGATTGCTAAATTACCTGACGTCGCCAAATGTGCTCATCTGGAGCGCGGCGTGCGCCTCGTGCGCGTTTCCCATCCTCTACCAGCCCGTCGAGTTGGTCGCGAAAAACGAGGTCTCGCGCTTCCCCTCTCTGTCGCCTCTCAGCCGCACTGCTCTCTCTCCCCTCTCAGTGCTGTGCGCATACGCTCTGGTCTTTGCGCGTGTTGCTCTCCTGCCCTTTGCGCGTGCTGCTCTGAAAGACTGCAGTCTTGCCGCAAACTGCTGCCGCAAACTGCTGCAAGACTCAAACTGTTGCTCAAACTGTTGCTCAAACTGTTGCCTCAAACTGCTGCCTCAAACTGCTGCAAGACTCAAAGTTGCGTATAAAAAACCACCATTACCCTCAAAGACTGCCAGACTGAAACCGTCCTCTCAAACATTTCCACGCCACTCCTCAGCTGTCTGTGTGCATATGGGTGGGCGGCAGCCGTGGGGGGAAGCGCTTGCGTGCTTGCTGCGCTGGCAAGATGTGCTCTTGATGTGCTGCGCCAGAGAGCAACGGGTATTCCTGCCGCCGAGGCTTGTGTTGGTGACGAGTGACGGGAGCGAGGTTGACGGGGCGGCAGGCGGGGGAGATGATGGCTTATCACTTGACCGACGTCAAGTGGAAGGACGGGTCGCTCCACGCTGATATCCCTATCACCCGCATCTCCGAGCTCTTCAATGTCAACCACTTCATAGTCTCCCAGACCAACCCCCACGCCATTCCCTTCATGAGCAAGCCCCTCCGCACACGCAAGAAGCAAGAAAACGACGAGGAGCAGTCGCGGTCCATGGTGCGACGAGGGTGGTGGGTGATGCGCTACCTGGTGACGAGTGAGCTAGCTCATCGCTTCAGACAGGCTGTTACCATGGGCCTAGTTCCCAAAATCCTCGAGGCCACCCTCTTCCAGGTAGCCGCAGTGAAGTTGCCGCAGTCAAGTTGCCGCAGTAGCGCCAGTGATGTTGCCGCTGGCGTTGGGCCTGCCTGCCTCTACATGGGCCTGCTAGACATGCGCCTGCTAGCCCCATGGAGCGCGCTCCATCCGACGTTCTCCCCATTTGCACTCTAGTCCCCGCAACATCCCCTCTCCGTGCTGAAAGTAGTGGAGAAAGAATGCCGCGAGGGATGCGTAGGGTTGCGGGAGGCATGCGTATGTTTGCGTCAGCCTGTCGGCGCAGCTCAGATGCGGAGCATACCCTTGCCCTTCTTCTGCCTGCTGCAGACGCGCCTTCTGCTGACCACACCCAGGGTGTGCCATCCAACAAAACCTATTGCTTGCGTATTGCTTGGGCACTCCTCCTAACGTTTCTTTGCCATCTGAAATACATGTGTGCGCGTGTGTGGTGTGTGATTGGGGCAACCGTGTGGATGGTGTGCATGGGCGCTTGGGTGCGGTAGCGGCTGAGCGGGGACATCACAATAGTCCCGCCTTTCAAGGTCTCCATGTACACCAACATCATCTCGAACCCGACGTGGGATACAATCAAGCAGTTCATGCAGGACGCCCTCCGCTGCACCTGGCCCAACATCTCCGTCATACGCTCCCACTGCGAGGTGGAGCTGATGCTCGATCGCTCGGCGCGCTCACTCGCCAAGCTCTACCAAGGTACTGTCTCGTGCTGTCTCGTGTAAGCCAATCCCCGCTCTGCCCCGCCACTCCATGTGCTGTGCTGCATGAGCCACTCCATGTGCTGTGCTGCAGGAGACACGAGCATGTGACAGCACTCCATGTGCTGTATGAAACTCTCATGTCCATCATGTGCATCATGTGCTCTATGAGCTTGGGTGGGGCGACTGGGGATGACGTGACAGGCTTGGGGTCGTGAGTCCTTGAGTCCTGACGTGCGCGCCGCCTGGGAGCAGGTCGCGCCGCCATAGCCAGTGAGGACGCAGCTTCACAGCTGGATCAAGTGGGCGAGCGACGCTCTTGGTTGCCCTTCTTGCGCGACAACCATGTGGGTCTTTTGGGGCCGAACGCCTGCAACGACTCGCTCCCGCCCTCCCTCTCCGTAGCATCAGCAACAGCAGATGCCGTGGCCGGAGCGGGGGGGGGACGAGGGGCAGCAGGCGCCGGGGGCAGCTCGCAAAACAGCGGCGGGGCGTCGGAAGTGTTCAAGTGTGGGGAGTGTGGGGAGTGCGTGTGCGAGTGTCAAGACTTGCTCGACTTGCTCGACTCCAATCCCACCACCTCCTCGTCTGTCTCCAGGTACCCGCCTGCCTCCGGTTAATTAAGCCATGGCACTTCATTCAAGCCTAACCCTCGTCCATCTTGACGAGAGTGAGGCTGCTCCCCTTTCTCCGGTGGTAGAACAATCCCACTTTGCTCATGTTGGCAGTCTGACGACCCTCCTACGCCGCTTCGATCATCATCATGATCGGTAACGGCAGAAACTGGTACCGGGGATCGCAGCCGGAGCCCAGTTGGGCTTATTTTTTCTTCTTTTTGCCCTTCTTGCCCTTGGCATTCTGTGACAGGGAATGCCCGCTCGGTCACTGAGTCGCGCATGAAATACACGACGCAAAAAAACAGCGTAACGTGCGTTGCCTCTGACAACGCAGCAGCGCCCGGTTGCCAGTGGTGTACCGGCGCTGCCGGCGTGGGCTTGCAAACACCCCCCTACACACATTCACCCCGACAGCCGCTTACCGCATGAGCAAGATTTGCTTCGTGCATTTCAATCGCTTTGTCTTTCGCGATGTCGTCATGCGCCTTGAGCTTTACTCTCCGTCGACATTGGTTGCACGACATGTTGGAATACCACGCCGTGCGGCTTGCCCCGACGTCTACAGGCTTTGCCTCCCTCATGATCTCTTTGAATTTCTGTTGCCGCCATGAGTGCAACCCGTATGATGCAGATTCAGTCGCAATGACGAAATCTTGCAAGGTTCCGTCTCAGGGAAGCGGGACGTTGCTTGGAGGCGCCAGTAACTTTTCGACTAGGATTACAGTTACCGATCACAGGGCGCAAAAGCACAAAGGGCCTCAGCAGCTGTGCTGCCAGGCAGGCACATGCAAAGATACCTCCATGGGCTTTTCGCCGTCGGCGGACGGCACCGACGACCAGACAACTTCTTGCGTCTCAACGTCAACGAATCTATCAGGCTGGGCTAACAGCTTGATGTGCTCTACGCCGCATATGCGCAAGAGTGGAAAGAGTGGGTCTCAAAGTTTCAAGGGTCACAAACGCGGGCTATGGCACGGATGGCCGCTGCCTGTAACCGCGAAGGTCGCGCGGCTCACGCGCTGGAGGTCAAGAGGAAGGCAGTACCTTTTTCAGAGCGCTCGCCTCGCCGATACAGTTGGATGCACCTCGCCCTCCAGAAGAACTGCACCAAACCGAGACGATTAGTTGTGCGCAGCTGGGTGCGGCGTGCAGCGCGCCACTGTCTACAGGATGCTCGCCGCCCGCAACTCGCGTGCCTGTTCTCGTTGGCGCTCGCAGTTGCAGCACAGACGGCTCGTGTCGTTCAGCACACACGTGCCGAGGAAGATCGCCTTTTCGCCGGAAAGACAAAACGGTGCGCCTGTGCAAGCAATCGTGTGTGGACCACGGCGGTGTGCGCATCAGCAGGCGTGTGAACCGAGGGAAGATATACTGGCCCGCTCGCGGCGGCATGCTCGTGCACAGCGCGCGTCGGAGGCAGCGGGCATGACCAGGCACGCGCCAGATGCCGCACTCAGCGCACTTCCACGTGGCGAATCCCAGCTTCGAAAACTGGCTCTCAAAGGTGGTGATGGTGACTGTGGTGTGGCTGCCGCTGAAAGTTTGCTCCTGCGGACGCGAGTCGGATGGAGCTCCCGCTGCTTCCGCCTCCTTCTCCTCCCCGTCGGCCGCCATCCCTCGTTAGCACGGGCTTGGGCGGGTGTGTGGCGGCTGTGCCCGACAGGCCCCCAAAATGGTACTGCTTGCTGTACAGCTGGCGTGCAACTGCCGCACGGCAGAAACTGCTTGCAGCGCCTTCGGCAGCGGTTGAGGACCGGGGTGGACGTAGGCTCGATTACGTTGTCTACTGTAGTAAATTTCAACGGCGAAGGCATGGCACCCACATCACACCTCTTCTCTCCTCCTGCGCCAACGGGCTGGGGGCGGTGAAGCGCGCGCGATCCGTGATCCCTCGTCCCCTGGCGCCCGTATGGTATGCAAGGCCTACCCCGGGCCCGCCTGGCGGCTGGCGGGGCGCATGAGCCTGTGGAAGATGCTCAAGCGACGCCCTGAGCTATGCCTGATGGTTCGCCCTGCGTGCACCCGTTTGCGTGCTGCTGGACAGGCGCTGCCTAGTGCGCACGCTCAGCACACACGCATGCACGCACGCACGCACACGCACACGCGCGCACGCACGCTCGCCGATGACATGGCGGGTGCCACGATGCAGGGGCCGCTCCTGCACATCATGTTGTTTTGTCTGAGAGAATTCCATGCGCCGTGCTCGGACGCAAGCCACGTTTGTGGGGCGGTGTATCAACGCATCGAGTTTCGCCATTCGGGTGCGCGACTGCGCGTGCGAAAGAAGTGTGGCGCCTGGAACGTGCAGACCGCCATAACCTGGACCCGACCCACTGTATTCTTGGCCTGTCCTCTTTTTTGTTCGCTTATCAATCCCTGGATGAATGTGCAGAACTGGACGGCTGCAATATCGCCGTCTGGCTTATCCTCCTCGCATTTTTTGTAGCTGCATACACACACACACACGCCAAACCCAAAGTCTGGAGGAAATTACATGCTGATCTTCGCTGTCTATCATGTATGAAACAATATGCCCGAGACGGCGCGCGTGTCTTGATGCGATGTAACCCCATGTTAATCCCTCGTCCTCACTCGCCGAGTATCTTTGCAGTGTCTCTCTCTTGCTCGAGCGCCACGGGGACGAAGCCCCTCAAAAGCCTCGCCGTGCTACTGCTCCTGTACAGACGCAAAAGCCAAGGGCTATCTCGTGGGTTATCACGCCCGGGGTCTGTGCACGCTGAGCTCCACGATTGGATTGCAAAGGCTGTGGCGGAAGGTGAGTTACGACGCGTTGGGTGTGTGGAGCGCGCGTGCAAGCGTTCAAGAGGCTCGGAACAATGACAATCCACGATGATGACGTCCGAACGGCAGATTTAATCGACAATTCCGAATCGATTTTGCTGTCAGCACACTCGCTCACTTCTGCTGAGGAACTTGTGTGGCGCTGGATCTATACGGGTTCGAGTGACGGGGAAAATTCGGCATTACTCGTGCGTGGTGCCAGGAGGGCCCTTGCGTGCCTATTTTCTGATGACTGCAGGTCTGCTGTACTTTACTCATGTGTGCGCTTGAAATTTATATTGGTGTGGGCTTGGATGCGATTTGCCCGCGTGTCAGTGGAGCTCTGACGCTGGCACCCGCATGAGCAGCATAACGGCAGCGCTGAAGGGACCTGTCAGCGGCATGACGCGGGTGTATGCGGTCTTCCTATCAATTACATTTCTTTTCGAGGGCCAGGTCTGTATCCTATATCAGAGAACCTAAAGGTCTAAAGTGAAGCAGGTAAATTTGCAGATCTAAACAGATCAGTAGGGCGAGCAAGATGCAAGCAAGATGGACAGGATCAATCAAAATTGATGAAAGGGCGGGAAACAGGAACCAGGCGCAGGATCAAATGAGTCAGGAAGCTTCGCGTCGTTACTGATCGTCCCGCTAGTGTGTGTAAGAAACATGAAAATGTCCTCAAAGACCTTATTTTCGTGCTTCCGCTGACTGGTCTAGGCATCATACAGCTGCTTCTGGCTGCTCTCTTGGACACAGCATGCCTGCTGTTGGGTACACCCGACCTTCCTGTCGAGCTGATAGATGAGTGGCAAGTCTCCCACATATCCCTTCGGGCATCTCGGGCCCTCTTTTCTCGAAGACGCATTGCTCACTCCCAGGTGTGCACGCGCCCACACACACTCACAGGGTTCAGGAGATCCTAGATGATTACCATTTGGTGCAGGCCGAAGCAGTCAAAGTCTCCGAAGCAGTAAAAGTCACAGATCATCGCAAGGTAGTAGCTGCCCAGCCGACAGAGAAGCCAGAGACAGAGACGAACCAAGAGAATGAAGCGGAGAGTATCGACCAGGCAATGCAACAGCTTTTGGCAGCCCTGGATTACAATGGCTTGAATTTAGACGAGGTGTGTGATCGAGGGTGATGCGTGCGTGCACGTACGTATATTGCCCCCGGTGTATGAGCACTGTATGACATTTTCTCTCTCGAACGCAGGGATTTACCCGTTTGGACGAGGATGGCGATGGAGTGCTCTCGTTTGCGGAGCTCTGTTCAGGTCAGCGCGATCCTGCGCCAATCTTTTGAGACGCAGTGCAAGCTTGCGCGAATTTGTGGTGCAGCGCGCAAGGTTGGAACTGAAAAAGTACTTGAATTATGCAGCTTTTGACGTGCTGGGTCTGCGCGCAAGTCGGCAATGCATCAGAGAGCTCCACAATAGCATGGCTCTACAGGGAAAATGGGTTCATCGAAGTTCTTGGCTCCATGTCTTGTCCCGAAGGGCGTCTATGACACCTGAGTGGTTCCGTCTTTCTGGGCTGTCGAACACAAGAGAAGGCCGAGAGATAGAAAGACTGGGAGAGTCCAAGGCCAGTACTCCGAATGGACCGGAGTCGAGGAATCGAGGAGGAGGAAGGTTTATTCAAAACAAAGCGACCAATGAGGTGGACGCTGGTCGCAACCGTGCAACGCCGGCATCGGTTAGACATGATGATGACGAGCCTCTCACCCCTAGAACTAAGAAGGTGCGCGTGCAGCACGACCGCACCTCTGCAGACTGGTCAAGCACGGGCCACAGCAGCGTCAAACCCTTGGCGTATGAAGCTAGTAGAGTCCGGCTGTCCGTGGACGACTATAGGTAGGTGCAATCTGCTGCTGGCAGATGCCGATTGGACCCGGCAGCAGATGCCGATTGGACCGGGTGTCCAGAATATATTTATATGCCTCTTCGCTGGATGCTCGTTTGCAAAACCAAACCGAGAAAATATTCCCCCGCAGCTCTCTCCTACTCCCACAGCTCTCTCCGACTCCTCTTTATCCGACGCACATTGGGCACTTCCACTCACCTGGCGGTATTTCTTTGAGAGGAGGAGAGAGACAGAAAATGTGCCAACCGCTGTCACATTTATCACAGAGCAGCATCTTTTCGGCCTCGTCAGGATGAAGACACCTTTGGCATTTGGTATCCTCATCATCATCCATCTCCTCTTCGATCTCATCCTCGTGATATTCAGTGGCGCGCCCTCCCGCTCCTCCTCCGCATCCAATTCCACTTGCTCTACTGGCGCATCCTACTGGGCCATCACGGGCACTATCGGCAGATGTAGGGCTCGACGAAGACGACAGCGCAAGGTGCGGGGAAGCTGCTTCTAGCGGGTCTTCTGATGGATACTGATTCAGCTTCATGACCGACTTCCTGTTTGTTGTCCTCACTCGTGGTCCATATGCGACTTCGTCTCCACGGCTTGCAGCACTGTCTGGCTTCTGCACGTTGCCCGGCATCTTCCCGGCCATGCCTCCTGGACGGCTTCCGACCGGGAGGTTGGGAGACTTCTGTAGATTAAGCTGAGCCTGTGCTGAGCTGATGGCGTTCCGCAGTTGCATCTCCACATTTGCTACATTTGCCGTGTACACCTGCATCTTCTGCAGATTCTCAAGCGCCCCCGCACGTTGCGCCTTCATTCGCTCGTGCTGCTCTTGCCTCATCTGGGCTTCTTGCTGAATTTTGCCGCAGAGATCGAGGATACCCTCGACGGTGCTCCACATTTCTCCTAATTTACCAAGCACCTGTTCGTCACTCTTCTGATGTTCACACACGACGCGATTGGCATGCGCGAGGCGCTTCTTGTCGTCTTGGACACCTTTCACGTTTTCTCTTGCAGAGTGAAGTGTGTCCTTAATGCTGTTCAGCGGCCCGAAAAGCTTGATTTTCTGCTCGACCGCCGTGTAGCACTGAGGGCAAGTTGCCTGGGAGGCAGAGCCACAAGTATCTGCGCAGCAATACTGATGTCCGCATGGATAGTACATGTGATTGGCTGTGCGCTCGAGACAAATACTGCACTCAAAAGACATCCTCAGCTCCTCCAGAGCCGTCACAGCAACATGGCGTTGGCCTTCCACGCGATCAAGTTGGCCTTTCACGCGCTCAAGCTTCTTGAGCAAGTCTTGTTCACGTGTCGCATGCGCCTCCTTCAAGGCATCCAGTTGCGAAGCCTCCAATTTCTTTTTCCTCTCCATCTCTTCTATTTGCGCCTCGTCCGCTCGGTTCTGCTCATCAAGTTTCCCCTGCAGCGCTTCGCTGACACGTACATCGTAGCTGCGCTTCAGTTGCTCCAACGTTGCCTCTTCCGCCTCCGAGTCCCGCATCCCCTTGCCGTCCCTGCCCCAGTCTCGCGCCCGTTGGTCGTATCTGTCTCCGCTGGTATCTCGACCTCGCTCAATTTCCCAGGCTGTATTTCGTCCTGCGATTCGGACCCACTCGCGCTCTCTGCCTCCATCCCGCACGCCGTCCCTGTTCCTCTCTCCGTTTGTGTCTGTACCTCTGCCCCCGCCCGAATTCCCCACGCCTCCTCTGTCTCTATGGGAGCTTCCATCCCGCGAGCCTTCCGTGTACCTCTCTCCGCTTGTGTCTGCACCTTTGTCTCTAGGGTCATGTCTTGATTTGAACTTTTTGGGCTGGGGAGCTCGGGGAACATCCGGAGGGTCTTGGCTGATGACAGTTGTAAGGCTGGATGGGCCTTGGGACTCTCGCCCAGAACTGTAGCTGTATGTCATGAGCCCCGCGGGGCCCCCATCCTCCACAGCGCCTCCGTCCAAGTCTGCAACTGCGCCTCTATCTCTACCTCCGTCTCTATCTCTACCTGCGTATCTGTCTCCGCCACCCTCTCGCCCACCGTCGCTGAATCTTTCCCCGCTCGCGTCTCTGTCCCTGCCGCGGTGGTCCTTCTGCAACCGCCTTTCTTTCTCTCCGCCGCCTCGGTTGTGCTCCCCACTGGATGAGGTGCCCCGCTCCGAGTCAAGCACCTGGTTTTGTACATGATTTGTACCTACACCCTCGACTCTCTCGTGGCTGTCTCCGCGAGAAGCGGCCAAGTGTGAAATGCGGGTAGAAGCAGCAAAGCGTGTAGAAGCAGCAACCTGCGAGGCAACGTGCGAGGCAACACGCACCTCCTCGCCACGCGACGTCAAGTGCGCCTCCACGTCCGCGGCGCGGACTCCAGACGGGGAAGAGACGGACGCAGCCTGCCGACCCGGCGAGCCCTCCGGCGAGCCCTGGCTATCACAGGAACCTGCATTTCCTTTTCTTGCTGCTATCACAGGAGCCTGCATTTCCCTTTCATGCTGGGTCTGGCTGCGAAGAGTTTGAAAGGCCACAGCTCCGTGGTGGTCGACAGTCTTCAACAACATGCGCCCCTCCTGCGCCGTCGTTTTACCGCTGCTCTGTCCATGCTCCATGCACGCTGCAACTTGAGGGTCACTGGCATCGCAGGCCTCGGCGAGTGCGACTCCGAATTTCGGCGCACCGCTGGACGTGCGGCCGCACTTGGTCACTACAAAACGTGTGTCGTCCCGTAAGCGCAGGCGAATTTCTTTGAGCGGTACTCTCTGGCCTGGCGGACATGGAAACGGCACCGCTCCTTCTGCTTCTGTCAGCTTGCCGATTTCGAAGACTTGTGCGTCCGCCTGCGACTGCAAAAACAACAGCAAGAACTCCACCCACGCCTGACAATCGTCCTCTGACACGCCGTCTTCGCCACCGTCGAGATCGTGGACATGGCTCCTATTTCGTTCATACTCTTGCGCCTGCTTGCAGCCACGCATAACCGGTCTCCGCCCCGTGTTATTGCTGGGGCGTTCAATCCAAACAACTCGATCCCCCCCTGCCGCAGGTATGCTCTTCTGCGGTCTCAGCGCTTCTGCGTCCGCTCTCCCTCCAGGTACGTGGGCAAAAACGCACTCGTCGCCGGCCGAGCATCCACTGAGGCAGGAGGCACCCATCGTCAGCGCGCCGGGCGCGAGGGCGCTGCGCCCGCGCGGTCGAGAGCATGGGCGCACCTCGTGTTGAAGAACTTGCAGACTATTTTCCTACGCCTCTTGCCGAGCATGATCCGAGACGGACCGCTCATCCGGACCGCTGCCAGCGGAGAAGGGGAACTTACCGGCAGAATCGACCCCAGAAATCTGGTGCGGGAACCGACCCCAGACATTTTTTCAAGCAACGGCTGTGAACGAGCGCGGGAGGGGAGAGGGAAGAGGGAAAAGAAGGTGGAGTTGAGGGTGACGAGTAGAAAGCAGCAGGAATGGCGGACAAAGACAAGGCGGGGAATCCGAACACGTATGCGATCAAGCCGCACTTTCGCAAGAAGTTCCAGCCGATGAAGGTGGAGGAGATCATAAAGACCGAGCTCAGGGAAAAGCTGGAAAACGAAAAGTACCACGTCGACAAGGCGGCAAAACAGGCCAGAGAAATCACAGACAGCATCAAGAAAAGACTAAAGGGTACGAGCTCTGGCTGCCGCCCTCCCTCCACCCCTTTGCCTCTCCGGTCCCTCCCAGCATGCTCCTCCGCACCTGGCACCGGCTAACCCTAAACCCTAAACCTAACGTGCCGATGCGGGGAAGGCTGCTACGCTCGGATGCAGCGCCGTGTGTCCCGCGGAACCACCGCGCGGCATGACGACAGCACACGGCCATAGCCGTGTGTGTGTGTGTGTTTGTGTGTGTTTGTGTGTGTGCGTGCGTGTACTCTGCTGACCATGCTGGCGCGCTGCTGCAGAGTTGGGGTGGGATCGATACAAATATGTGGTCCAAGTTATTGTCGGGGAGCAACGTGGCGAGGGGATCAAGTGAGTTCAATTGCACGCGCGCCCAGACACAACAAACACACACATACACATACACACACGCACACACATGATGCACGCATACGATCTTCGAAAGGTGTTGGTAGGTTGGCACTAACAAAGGTGGTGCAATACGCACAGATCTGAAACAAGTTGCTTTGGGATGAGGATACAGATAACTTATATTACGTATGGTGAGAGAGGAGAGGAGTTTATTGACAATCAACAGGTGACTAAGTCGGAGGGGTGTTGATTGGTACTGACAAAGTGGGTGCCATTGCCCTAATTTTCTTTTCTTTTTTTTGGTACTGACAAAGTGGGTGCCATAACGCACATAACGCACAGATTTGGAACACGATGTTTTTGGGATGAGGATACAGATAACTACGCGTCGGCAAGCTTCCAGAATGATTCGATATTTGCCACCGCCGTCGCGTTTGGCGTGTACCTTTACTAAGCCTCCTGCGGCAAGTAGGAGTAGGAGCAGAAGCAGCCAATGTTCTAGCAGAAAGACCAGCAGGATCAGTTGATTGGTATTCAATGAGGAGCGCAGGTCGTCGACTGGGAGCCTACAGAGAGAGAGAGAAAGAGAAGGGAAGGGGGTAGAGGGAAGTTTATTGACAATCAATAGATGACTGAAGGTCGGTAAGTACAACGCCCTGTCGGGTGACACCGCCTCTGGGCGCTCGGGGCCCAGCATATGACGGCGAGTATTATATCTCCACTCTCCGTTTGGCCTTGTGGCACGCATTTCGGCCGTCTCCGGTCCGCCCCAATCACCGTGAGATTAAACTATTGACAATCAAGAAGTGACTGAAGGTCGGTAAGTACAACGCCCTGTCGGGTAACACCGACACCTGGGCGCACGGGCCCAGCATGACGGCGAGTACTGAGAAAGAGTTTCTTTGGCGCGGTATTCCAGAACGAGTTGAGTGACGCGCCCTGGCTCAAGCGCAGGCGCCCTGGGCCCCTTGATAGTATCATTGAATACGAATAAATCCTCCACTCCCGAGGGCGTCACCCGATGCCAGGCTCCTCATCCCCGGGCATATTTCTAGTGTGATATTTGCATGATAACCGTACAGCGAGGACTGTCCCCCGGACTCTCATAGTAGACTCGCCGGGCGGTACCGTGATGCCTGTTGGCGTCTAGCCTTGGCGGACGCGCGAAGATAGAGCGGGGGGTTGCGGGACAGCCAGACCTCATTAGCTGGCGGGGATGGCCATTTCCATTTGTAAAGAATCAAAGTGATAGTCATGTATTTCGTGGACGTGCGGTGGCGTGCGCCTCAGAGAGAGACAGTGTGCGAATGTTTGTGGTTCAGAGAGAGCGGGAGAAAGAGACGCAGTCTGAGAATTGTATCACCCTTCCGTCAGCAGACAGATGAGTGTTCAGTGTGGTGCTTATTAACAAGCAACGAAGGATTTGGACGAGACAGATACAGAGAGACTGAGGGAGACACACGCACACAAGCAAATTTTAGAAACCTTCCACCATCAAAAAACGGACGCATTGTACCTCGCCTCTCTCCTTGAGCTTCCTCTATGCAGAGCGCGCGCGCGCGCGCGCGCGCGCGAGAGAGAGAGACGACCCGCCATCTTGTTCTCAGGACATTTCGGCCACTTTATTGAAGAAGGGGGTGCGGACAAGGCGGCGTCGTTTGCACACCAAAATAGGTTCTCGTCAGTAATCATCTCCATCTCTCCCAAAGGCACGTCACGAACGAGCGACAGTAGGCGTCGAAGTGGCAGCGGGGCGCACGTACATAGGCCGCAGCCGCTCGCCTGCCGACCCCATCGGCCGCCGCGGGGCTGTGGGCGGCGTCGGGGGGCTGCTGCCTAGCACATTACCACTGGCACCAACGGGCCCTATGGCCGGGCGTCCTGTTAGGCTGAGTTCTCTTGAGCCCCCTGGGGCGGCGTTGGGCGGCAGAGGAGGGGCGCTGGTGCGAGAGCCGCCGGCGATACCGCGCATGGGGCCCCGCAGCCCGAGCGCCATTGGCGCGCCGCCGATCGCTATTTCCGGTGCCTGTGAGTGCCCCTGGGCTCGCAGTGGTCCGGGGCAAGAATCAGTTGAGGATGATGATAAAGAGCTGGTGGTGGAGAAGGTGGAAGAGGTAATGGCGTAAGAAGAGGAGGCGATGCCAGCGCGTGCACGCGCGTGCGACGACGCGACGATGCTGGCAGTAGCTGTTGGCGAGCCTGGACTGGTGGGCGTGTCGGTGGGGAAGTGGTCGCTGTCTTGTTGCGCCCCACGAGCCTGCTGGATATGGCTGCGGTGCCGCCCGAGAGTGACGCGCCGCGTTGCCCCTGCGCCCGCCCCAGGTGCAGCACCAATGCCGAGCACTGCGTCGGCGCCTCGGGCGGCGGCATGCGCCGGCATCATCAACGCGTCGTCGTCCTCGGCGATGTGGTGCTGGTCGGCGAGCGTGTCGCGCACCACAAGCCCAGAAAGCAGAGTGCGCAAGGCCTGGCTCTGTGCCTCCAACTCTGCGTCCACCTTGACCTTGGGCCCACTAGCTCCCCCCGCGCCTGCCGCCGTCGCCGCCGCCGCAACAGCTCCCCTGCCTGCCAGCTCGCTGTCCTTGCTCCTGCGGTCCCGTTTCTCTGTCTTGGGCAGCCGGGCGAGTTGTGCGAAAGGCGCGCTGTCATCATCATCATCGAGCACTAGGACGTCCGGCGCTGCCTTGCAAGGCCGCGCCCCGTCCATCTCGTCGTCCTCGCCCCCAAAGAGGAAGTCGTCTTCATCAGAGTCCAACTCCATACCTATCTCTGCCGCCATGCGAGACAGCGGGCGCGAACTCGCCGGGTCTTGATACACACCATCGCCGGCGCTTCTGCCGCCACTGCTCGCACTCCCAGCAGTCGCGGGCGTCGGTACCACAGCCCAGTCTCGCCGCAACTGAGCGCATGCGCCCAGAACATCCAAATGTCCCGTCCCCTCCTCGTCGATCCCGGCGCGTGAGGGAGGAAGCGACGGCAGTGGCGCAGGACAAAGCGGCGTCGCACCGCGCAGGAGGGAGCCGGAAAGGGTGCTGGCAAGCGGCGAGCTCCCCATGCCGCAGCCAGCACTGTGTCCCAGCGGCGCCAGCGGCGCGAGACGAGAGGCGCCTCCCAGCGCCTTGCCCTTGCTTATGCGGTCTTCTGCGGCTGCAAACGAGAGCTCCGTCTGCAGTTTGTCGCGCAGGTCTTTCAGGTCGTCCGTGGTGGGCACCGAAGAGTGCAGACCATCCCGCTCGTGCTCGGCTTCCAGCACCTGGTGCAGGAACTGCCGGGAATACAAGAAACGGGGACGCGCTTGTTAGTTCGCGGCCACCCCCACGGGAGAGCGAAAGCGAACATGCACTCGCACGCACGTGAGCGCATCGCGTGTGCGTACACAGTGCTTACTTCAATGTGCTCCTTGAGCTCGCATTCCTCCTGCTTGAGCACCTCCTGGAACCGATGCGCCTCCCTCTCCATCGACTCGAGGGAGAGCTTGCCGACGCTGTCGCGGCCACCCTCACTGGCCGCAATCTCTCGTGCCAGCCGCCCCGCGACTTCTGCCGTCCCCGGCCGCTGATGTGCCCCAACATTTGCGGGGACGCCGCCCCGCGCGCCGTGGCTGCTCCCCCCGCGCGAGTTGAGGAGCTGCCGCGCAGACTGCGTGACGAGCAGCGCATCGGCCTCCTGCTCCGGCAGGACGTAGCCCAGGACCGAGCGATCATGTGGCGTGGACGGGCGCAGAGAGATCGGAGTCGACGTCTTGCTGCGCAGCGCCGAGATGAAGGAGCGGATCTCAGTGGTGAGCATGTCGCGGTTGGTGTCGCGCGAGAAGCGTGAGCGCCACAGCCGCGCCTTGCCGTCGACCGCGGCCGTGTACTCGCGCAGGATGTCGAGCAGCGTCGACATCTCCGCGTGCAGCTCGTCATTGCGGTCGATCTGCGCCTGTCCCAGGATGCTCACGACCTCCGGTACCTCCGCCGGCACCAGCTTCGCCTTGAGCTCGGCCCACACAGACTTGGGTGCCTGAAACTCCTCATCCTCCAGGCACGGCTGCGGCGGCTCCATGATCACGGCCCGCCCTAGTGCCAGGGCGTAAGGCGCGACAGACCCTTCCCCACTTCCCGCCGCCAACTG
>Ga0315905_10002851_pt1 | contig 18033 bp, 16 predicted proteins | sample LakEriMetagenome_5_FD_203522 | JGI IMG/M metagenome (GOLD analysis project Ga0315905, IMG submission 203522) | Freshwater fungal communities from buoy surface, Lake Erie, Ohio, United States - Buoy 4 MA121 | ecosystem: Environmental > Aquatic > Freshwater > Lake | place: USA: Lake Erie, Ohio... | reverse complement strand
AATGGATTCCCAGCGTCCCTGGCCCAGCCTCGATCGGCTCGGTCTCATTCAGGCCATCGGTGGTTTGCTGCTCGGCCTGATCGCCCTGTTTTCTTCCTATGACCACATCACCTTCGCCGGCACAAGCATCCAGCTCCAACAACAGTGGGGACCCCTTTTCATCATTGCCTCGGTGGCGACAGTTTTTGTCGATGCTGAATTGGCGACCCGTGCGCGAGATCGAGCAGCGGACGAGGGAGCTCGAGATCGAGATCGCGCAGCTCGAAGCCGAAAACGCCAAGTGGGACGCCTTGAACGCCTCCATTCAGCGGCTGTGCTTTCCGCCCGAGCCCAGCTCGACCCCTCCGCCACCAACCGAGCCCGATTGCGGGCCTTCCTCGCCCTGATCAGCTGAAGAACGCCGAGGGCCCCACCTTGCACCCGCTGCAGCCGGAGCCGCAGATCGAAGCCGCAGCATCCCACTAACCTGCTAGCAGCCAGCAAGCAGCCCGGCGATGCGCACTCTCTACATCCGCCACGTACCCGACGAGGTGGCCGCCCGGCTGGAGAAGCTCGCCGCCCAGGCGGGTTTGCCCTTGAGCACTTTTGCCCTGCAGGAACTCACCGAATCCGCCCGGCGCGCCGACAACGCCGAGCTGCTAACAGCCCTGCCCTCCCTGCCGATCGAGCGCGCCAGCATCCTGGAGGCCTTGGCCGAAAGCCGCGCCGAGCGCTGATGCTGGTGATCGATGCCTCGGTGCTGGTCGATGCCCTGCTGGTAGCAGGGCCGGCACGTACGCGGCTGGCGAGCGACAACCTGCAGGCTCCCGAGCTAATCGATGCCGAGCTGCTCTCGGTGCTGCGCAGACTGGTCTTGGCCGACAAGCTGCAGGAAGGTCATGCCCTGCAGGCGCTGGCCACCGCGAATCGCCTCGGCCTGCGGCGCCACCCCAGCCGCTCCCTCTGGCCCCGGGCCTGGGAGCTGCGCACCAACCTCTCCGCCTACGACGCCCTCTATGTGGCACTGGCCGAGCAGCTCAATGCGCCCCTGCTCACCGCCGATGCACGCCTCGCCAGAGCACCGGGGTTGCGTTGCTCCGTGGAGATTCTGGAGCCGTGACCACCCGTGACGTTCTGCTGCTCTGCGATGTCTTGAAAGAGCTGGATACTGCTGGCTGAGCGCGGTTTCCAGGTACAGGCGATCACCCAACAACTTGGTGTGATGGGCCATGACGCTTCACAGCGGATGCTCACTTGCCAACGATGCAGTAACTGCATAGTTTTCGAATCTTTTCTAGCGCCACGGCCTAAGCTCCTCAAGTAACAGGTGGCCATTGCCCAGCTGCTGAGCCGATGAGCCTCCACCACGAAGTTGCTTTTGAGCGCGAGATCTGCGAGCACCTCGGCGCCAACGGCTGGATCTACGAGGAAGGCAGTGCCGACGCCTACGACCGCCAGCTGGCGCTCTACCCGCCCGATCTGATCGCCTGGGTGCAGGAGGCCCAGCCGGAAGCCTGGGAGGTGCTGCAGAACAACCACGGCTCCAAGGCTGAGCAGACCCTGCTGGAGCGGGTGCGGCGGCAGCTTGATCAGGTGGGCACCCTGGATCTGCTCCGCCACGGCGTGGAGGTGCTTGGCCTGCCCAAGGCCATCAAGCTCGCCGAGTTCAAGCCGGCCTTTGGGCTCAACCCACAGATCTTGCAGCGCTACAACGCCAACCGCCTGCGGGTGATGCGGCAGGTGCGCTACTCCACCCGCAACCAGAACTGCCTCGATCTGGTGTTGTTTGTGAACGGCATCCCGGTGGCCACCTGTGAACTCAAGACCGACAACACCCAGTCGATCGCCGATGCGGTGTGGCAATACAAGACCGATCGCGACCCCAGGCCCGCCGGCCTGGCTCCCGAGCCGCTGCTCTCCTTCCCCAGCGGTGCCCTGGTGCACTTCGCCGTGAGCAACCGCGAGGTGCAGATGACGACCCGGCTGGAAGGCCCCCGCACCCAATTCCTGCCCTTCAACCAGGGCAGCGATCCCGGCGGCCCCAACTGCGGTGCTGGCAATCCGGTGATGGAAGGCCATCGCACCGCCTATCTCTGGGAAGAGGTGTTGGAGCGCCACAGCTGGCTGGAGATCCTGGGTCGCTACTGCATCGCCGAGCGCGACAAGAAGAAGCGGATCCGCCGGCTCGTCTTCCCCCGCTACCACCAACTGGCCGTCACCCGGCTGCTGCTCAAGGCCATGCTCGAGGAAGGACCAGGCCTGCGCTATCTGATTCAGCACTCGGCCGGCTCCGGCAAGACCGCCTCGATCGGCTGGAGCGCCCACCTGCTCGCCGATCTGCACGACGAGGCCGACCGCAAGGTCTTCGACACGGTGCTGGTGGTGAGCGACCGCAGCGTGATCGACACCCAGCTGCAGGAAACCCTGGAGAACTTCGAGCGGCGCAAGGGCGTGGTGGCCTCGATCACCAGCGAGAAGGGCAAAGAGCGAGCAGTTGGCCGCTGCCCTCTCCGGCGACAAGAAGATGTTTGGCCGCCAAGATCAGCCTGGCCTCCCGGCTCGCCCTGATCGATCCGACCGTGGCGAAGGCACTCCATGCCCTGCGCGGCGTGCGCAACGACTTCGCCCACTCCGCCGACGCCACCAGCCTCGCCGCCCCCCACCACCGCAAACGCCTCGCCCCCGCTTACGCGGAAGCCCGCACCAACCCCCTCTGGCCGCCGCTGGAGGCAATCCTCGAAGCCCAGGGCGGTCTCGATGCCGACCAGCGCCAATTCATCCTTCTGATCACGGTGCTGGTGGCCTTCATCGAATCCTGCGCCCGCCTCCAGCAGCCCTTCCAGCCCCGCGCCACGGTGCGTTTTGCTGGGGGCTGAATGCCCGGAAGCGTTGTGATCAGCTACCGCCTCCCTTCCTGATCAGCCTGCATCCGCCCTTCGAGCAGGCCGCAGGGGCGGGATGGTGGTGCCGGTGGAACGGGATGGATCGGCTCCCCTTGCTCTGCGAACGGGGACCGCCGCTACGCGCTCCCAGGGCGATTTGGGCCGTTGAGGGCTTGGAGGCCGAGCCATCAGCCCGAGCCGAGTGGCGGCTGCTCACATCACCCCGAGGGAATCGGGGGTGTGGTATCCGGCCGCTGGCAAGCACATGCAAATTTCACGATAGCTGTACACCCGGGGGCCCTTCTCTGCCGGGTCGCGCGGTGTCGATGTGCCGAACATCCGGCGGTAAGCCTTGGCGATCGCAGAACTGCTCACCCCGCACCCCACAACCCCTAGGCGTGCCCAGTAACTCAAACGGTTGCGAGGGGTGCCAGCGGGGCACGGGGTCTGGGGTGGCTCTGACGTGGAGAAGCCGTCGGCCATCCGGAAGTCCTCCAAGCTGGTCTCATCCAGCGACGGTCCGTCCCTGCGGACCTCCACGGCCACGGGGCGGGCCAGCACCTCCCCGAGTGCCAGCTCAAGCAGGCGCCGCCGACTTTGGGCGAATCCAGCCCACCGTTCCGTGACCTCCACCACGGCCACCAGTTGGCCGTGGGTCTCCATGAGTTCCACAAGCTCGGAATGCTGGCTGAGCAACATCTGGGTGGAGGGGAGCGACAGCCGTTGCAGCGCCAAAGCCCAAAGCAGGCCCAGCGGATCAATCGGGCTGCCGCTTGCGGTGGAGCTCGGCGGTTCGACAAGCTGACCGCAGCAGGGGCAGGCTGTGTAGCCGTTGATGCTCATGCGTCCTGTCCAGATCAGGCTCTGGTGTCGTTCTGGTGATGCTTGGATTGGAGATGGTGGCCAAAAACCACTGGGGCCGCAAGCGCTTCAACAAGTTGGCGGCGTGGCTGGCGAAGGCGAAGGACAGATCAGCACGGGACTCCTTGTTTCCGGCATCGCGGCGCCGTGCTCAGGATGAGAAGAACCAGGCCCCCATGCAAACCCGGAGATTATGGCGGGGAGTGGAGATCGTGGCAAGAACAACACGATTGACCCTCCATCACCCAAGCGAGCAGATCGATCGGCGTTGCTCCCAGGCTTTCTGCCATCCGCCGCTTCGCTTCGCCGTGGGCCTGGGCCCTGCTTCAGCTCGCGTATGAGGCCTTGCTCCCCGGCGTGCCCGCCAGGCGCACCTTGCTGCTGGAACCCCCGAGCACCGGGCGGCGAGGTCGGGGGATCTGGCGCTTGGTGTAAGGCGCTCTCGATGTGCCTCGCCTTAGCCGATAGGGGCAGGGCAACATTTGCCTCGGCGGCGCCACCTCCAGCCGGATGGAGAATGACTGCACCCCACGCTGCACCTCAGCTTTTCACCCAGACGGCAGGGCGGAACCCATTGAGACGCAAGAGATCCCAGTATTCCAAAGGTCTGTTGAGCCAGAATGGAGAATAGGGGACTCGAACCCCTGACCTCTGCGGTGCGATCGCAGCGCTCTACCAGCTGAGCTAATTCCCCTTCGCCAGCCATTATCACCAGCAAACCCCCGTGCGCGGATCCCCCCGTGAGCGATTCCATGGCTGATGCCGGCACCCCTCCCCTCGACGGTCGCGGTGAGCCGATCACGCCCGAGCGGCTGGAGGCCTTCGATGAGGCCTCCACCGCCGAACTGGCCCGCCGCCTCGAAGACGACGACTATCCCTCCCCCTTCGCGGGCCTCGGCGACTGGCACCTGCTGCGGGCCCTGGCGATCCACCGCCCCGAGCTGGCCCGCCCCTATGTGCACCTGGTGGATCAGGAACCCTTCGACGAAGATTGATCCCCTTGCCCCCACCGGCTGAACCCCTTGCACCCCTCGGCTGATCCCAGCGGCCCCGCCGACCCCCTGGCCGGCCGCCGGGTGCTGGTCCTGATCAGCGGCAGCATCGCTGCGGTGAAGCTGCCGCAGCTGGTGAGCGTCCTGGTGAAACGCGGCGCCCTGGTGCGCTGTGCCGTCACCCCGTCGGCGGCGCGGCTGGTGAGCCCGGTGGCCCTGGCCAGCCTCAGCCGCCACCCCTGCCACGGCGACGACGACCCCTGGAGCCCCGCCGCGGCCAGGCCCTTGCATGTGGAGCTGGCCGAATGGGCCGAGCTGGTGCTGCTGGCCCCCCTCAGTGCCACCACCCTGGGCCGCTGGGTTCACGGGCTGGGCGACACCCTGGTGGCCTCGGTGCTGCTGGCCTGCGAGGCGCCGGTGCTGGTGGCGCCGGCCATGAACACCGCCATGTGGGCTTCCCCTAGCGTGGCTGCCAACTGGCAGGCCCTGCAGGGCTGGGAGCGGGTGGTGACCCTCCCCCCCGCCAGCGGCCTGCTGGCCTGCGACCGGATCGGCGATGGCCGCATGGCCGAACCCGAACGGCTCCTGCTGGGCCTCGAATCCCTTGCCACCTGGGGCTGGCGGCGCGACTGGCTCGGCCGCCGCCTGCTGGTGAGCGCCGGCCCCACCCGCGAACCGCTCGATCCGGCCCGCTACCTCACCAACCCCAGCACCGGGCTGATGGGGCTGTGCCTCGCCCAGGCCGCCCTACTGCGGGGGGCCGAGGTGGATCTGGTGCACGGTCCGCTCACGGCGCCGGATGCCTTGCGGGAGGGCCTGCACTGCCATCCGATCACCACCGCCGCCGAGCTGGAGGCGGCCCTGGACCGGCTGCAGCCCGAGGCCAGCGCCATCGCCATGGCCGCGGCGGTGGCCGACCATCGCCGGGCCGCTCCCCGGGCCGACAAGATCGCCAAACTGGAGCTGGAGGAGGCCCTCAGCGGCGGCTGGGAAACGGTGCCGGATCTGCTCGCCGGCCTGGTGGCCCGCCGGCCCACGGGACAATGCATCCTCGGTTTTGCGGCCTACAGCGGCATGGAGCTGCAGCCGGTTCGCGCCAAATTCGCCCGCAAAGGCTGCGATCTGCTGTTCGCCAATCCGATCGACAGCCCTGGCGCGGGCTTCGCCAGCTCCACCAACGCCGGCTGGCTGCTGGGTCCGGGCCCCGAGGAAACCCGACTGGAGCCCGCCCCCAAGTTGGCCATCGCCCACCGGTTGCTCTCGGCCCTAGCGGCATCTCTAGACGAGTCCCAGGGGACCTGATCCTGAATCACCCGCCGGCACCCCAGCGGCGCCGAAGCTCGGGGGTTCCAAGGCCAGGTCGACCAACCCTGAACAGGAGCCCCCAGGCCAACCGCGCTGAACCCAGCTGTTCAGAACAGCGATCAGAACAACATGGCTTTCAATTCAGCGGTCCCGATCAAGCGGCCTGGGGCTGCTCCCCTTGAGGCCCTGTCGCCCGGGGAACCTCCCGTTGCAACAGTTCCATGAATGTGCGCAGTTGCAGACGGGGAATGTAGGGCCAACCGCCGCTGTCCTCCATCGATTCAAGCAGCTGGAAGAGGCGGTGGCGGTCTTCGGGGAGGCTGTTGCGGAAAGCGCCGTCCTGGATGGTGCGGTGCAGCTTTTCGAGCCGCCGCAGCAGATCCAGCAGGGCGGCCGGATCGCCTTCGAGGCTTTCGGCTAAAGCCAGCAGAACCCTGAGCTCCTCATCGCCTGCCCCTCGGCCCGTGGCAGGTCCGGAGCCCCCGGAGGGCACCTCGGCGGCGGCTGGATCGTGGCAGGGGGTGGGCGGCTCGGAGGTCATGCGCCTCTCATACAGGTTGTTGAGAGCCGCTGCAAGCTATCAGGGGTGGGCGTTTTGCACCGGTAGGATCCCGGCCAGCCCAGTCCATGTCCGTCTCTGCGGCGTTTCCCTCATGCGCTTCCGTCCCCTGCTGGCTCTCGTGCTGGCGTTGTGTCTGACCCTGGTCACCGCATGCAGCGGCGGCGCCAAGGCCCTCGACCGGTCGAACACCACCTACGACGACATCGTGAACACGGGTCGGGCTAATGATTGCCCCACCCTTCCCGATTCGGCCCGCGGAACCATCAGCCTCGACCCCTCGGCCCGCTATCAGTTGCGGGAGATCTGCCTGCACCCCTCCGAGGTGTTCGTGAAGGGTGAGCCGGCGAACAAGCGCCAGGAAGCCCTGTTCGTGCCCGCCAAGATCCTCACCCGCTACACCTCCAGCCTCGACCAGGTGTACGGCGATCTCAAGCTGAATGACGACCAGCTCACCTTCACCGAACTGGGCGGCATCGACTTCCAGCCCGTCACCGTGCTGCTGCCCGGTGGAGAGGAGGTGCCCTTCACCTTCTCCAGCAAGGAGCTGGTGGCCACCGCCGATGGCAACGCCTTCACCACCAGCACCGACTTCAGCGGCCCCTATCGCGCCCCGAGCTATCGCACCAGCAACTTCCTCGATCCCAAGGGCCGTGGCCTCACCACCGGCTACAGCAGCGCCGTGGGTCTGGTGCCCGCCGGCGACGACGAGAAGCTCCGCAAGGAAACGATCAAGCAGTACGTGGACGGCACCGGCACGATGGGTTTCTCGATCACCAAGATCGACTCCGAAACCGGTGAGTTCGCCGGGGTTTTCTCCGCAACCCAGCCCTCCGACACGGACATGGGCACCAAGGCCGCCGTGGACGTGAAGATCACCGGTGAGATCTACGGCCGGCTTGAGAAGGCCTGATCCGCGACCCCGCCCTCCCCTGCGGAACCGCCCAGCACCCCATACAGCCAATCAGCACCTCCAGCCACAGCGATCATTTCACCCTTCAGCGATCTTTTCACCCTTCAGCAGATCGGTCCTCCAAACCAGCATCAGGCTCCCTCAGGGGGCCTTTTTCATGGCCGTTCCCACGGCGCGAGGCATCCCGCAGGGCGGCGCAGCCCCAGCCCTTGCCGCCCACTCCAGCGGCCACCGTCTGGGAGAATCACCTGTTCCTGCCTGCCTCTCCGGCCATGACGATCGCCGCTCCTGGTCTGATCCAGCCCCACGGAGGCTCCCTGGTGGACCTGATGGTGCCCGCCGACCAGCGGGAGGCGGTGCGCACCGGGGTGGATCGGGTGGTGGCCTGCAGCGACCGCAACGCCTGTGATGTGGAACTGCTGGTGGTGGGCGGCTTCTCGCCCCTGCGCGGCTTCATGCATCAGGAGGACTACGAGGCGGTGGTGGCCAACCACCGCACCAGCAGCGGCCTGCTGTTCGGCCTGCCGATCGTGTTCGACACCGACGACGCCAGCATCGCCGTGGGCGACCGGCTACTCCTCACCTATCAGGGCCAGGACCTGGCCGTGCTTACGGTGGAGAGCCGCTGGGAACCCGACAAGGTGAAGGAGGCCAAGGGCTGCTACGGCACCACCTCCCTCGAGCACCCCGCCGTGCGCATGATCGCCTCCGAGCGGGGCCGCATTTATCTCGGCGGCCGGGTGCAGGGCCTCGAACTGCCCCGGCGTGTTTTTCCCTGCCGCACGCCGGCGGAGGTGCGCTCCACCCTGCCCAGCGGCGAGGACGTGGTGGCCTTCCAGTGCCGCAATCCCATCCACCGCGCCCACTACGAACTGTTCACCCGCGCCCTCGAGGCCACCAACGTGAGCGAGGGCGGCGTGGTGCTGGTGCACCCCACCTGTGGCCCAACCCAGGACGATGACATCGCCGGCGAGGTGCGCTTCCAGACCTACGAACGTCTCGCCTCGGAGGTGAACAACCCCCGCATCCGCTGGGCCTACCTGCCCTACTCGATGCACATGGCGGGTCCGCGCGAGGCGCTCCAGCACATGATCATCCGCAAGAACTACGGCTGCACCCACTTCATCATTGGCCGCGACATGGCCGGCTGTAAGTCGAGCCTCAGCGGCGACGACTTCTACGGCGCCTACGAGGCCCAGGATTTCGCCCGCGACAACGCCCCCGAACTGGGCATGGAAACCGTGCCCTCCCTGAACCTCGTCTACACCGAGGAGGAGGGCTATGTGACCGCCGAGCACGCTGAAGCCCGGGGCCTGCATGTGCGCAAGCTCAGCGGCACCCAGTTCCGGGCGATGCTGCGGGGGGGCGAGGAGATTCCCGAGTGGTTCGCCTTCCGCAGCGTGGTGGAGGTGCTGCGGGCCGCGGCCTGAGGGCCCCGCCGGGCCATTCGTGGGCCAAACTGAACCGGGCCACCGGGCCTGCGGTTAACATTCCTTAACTACCGTCTCACCTGGAGGCACGGCCTTGAAGAAACGCTGGCGCAATGCGGGGCTCTATGCCCTGTTGGTGATCGTCTTCATCGCCCTGGGAACCGCCTTCCTGGAACGCCCTGATCCGGCGGGAGCCCCCCGAACCCTCCGCTACAGCGATTTCGTTGAGGCCGTTCAGTCGAACGAGATCTCGCGGGTGCTGATCTCCCCCGACCGCGGCACCGCCCAGGTGGTGGAGAACGATGGCCAGCGTGCCGTGGTGAACCTCGCCCCCGACAAGGACCTCCTCAAGATCCTCACGGACCACAACGTGGACATCGCCGTGCAGCCAAACCGCGAACCGGCGGCCTGGCAGCAGGCTGTGGGCAGCCTCCTCTTCCCCCTGATCCTGCTCGGGGGTTTGTTCTTCCTGCTGCGGCGGGCCCAGGGCGGCGGCGGCAATCCCGCCATGAATTTCGGCAAGAGCAAGGCCCGGGTTCAGATGGAACCCCAGACCCAGGTGACCTTCGGCGATGTGGCCGGTATCGAAGGCGCCAAGCTCGAGCTCACCGAGGTGGTTGATTTCCTCAAGAACCCCGATCGCTTCACAGCCGTCGGCGCCAAGATCCCCAAGGGTGTACTGCTTGTGGGCCCTCCGGGCACCGGCAAGACCCTGCTAGCCAAGGCCGTGGCCGGCGAAGCCGGAGTGCCCTTCTTCTCGATCTCCGGCTCGGAATTCGTGGAGATGTTCGTGGGCGTCGGCGCCAGCCGGGTGCGCGACCTGTTCGAGCAGGCCAAGAAGAGTGCCCCCTGCATCGTTTTCATCGATGAGATCGATGCCGTGGGCCGTCAGCGGGGCGCAGGCCTCGGTGGCGGCAATGACGAACGGGAGCAAACCCTCAACCAGCTGCTCACCGAGATGGACGGCTTCGAGGGCAACACCGGCATCATCATCGTGGCCGCCACCAACCGGCCGGACGTCCTCGATTCAGCGCTGATGCGGCCCGGTCGCTTCGATCGCCAGGTTGTGGTTGATCGCCCTGACTATCAGGGAAGGCTGCAGATCCTCAAGGTGCACGCCCGCGGCAAGACCCTTGCCGCCGATGTCGACCTCGACAAGGTGGCGCGCCGCACCCCGGGCTTCACCGGCGCCGACCTAGCCAACCTGCTCAACGAGGCCGCGATCCTGGCCGCCCGGCGTCAACTCACCGAGATCGCCATGGATGAGGTGAATGACGCCATCGAGCGGGTGATGGCTGGACCCGAGAAGAAGGATCGGGTGATGAGCGAGAAGCGCAAGCGCCTGGTGGCCTTCCACGAAGCCGGCCACGCCCTTGTGGGTGCCCTGATGCCCGACTACGACCCGGTGCAGAAAATCAGCATCATTCCCCGCGGCCAGGCCGGCGGTCTCACCTTCTTCACCCCCAGCGAAGAGCGGATGGAATCGGGCCTCTACTCCCGCTCCTACCTGCAGAACCAGATGGCCGTTGCCCTGGGTGGCCGCGTCGCCGAGGAGATCGTCTACGGCGAAGATGAGGTCACCACCGGTGCCTCCAACGACCTCCAGCAAGTGGCCCGGGTAGCCCGCCAGATGGTCACCCGGTTCGGCATGAGCGATCGCCTCGGCCCCGTCGCCCTCGGCCGCAGCCAAGGCGGCATGTTCCTCGGCCGCGACATCGCCGCCGAGCGCGACTTCTCCGAGGACACCGCCGCCGCCATCGACGAAGAGGTCTCCCAGCTGGTGGATGAGGCCTACCGGCGCGCCACCGAAGTTCTGGTGGCCAATCGTCCAGTGCTCGACGAACTCGCCGAAATTCTGGTCGAGAAGGAAACGGTGGATGCCGAGGAGCTCCAGGAACTGCTCCTGAGCCGCGATGTCAAGGTGGCGACCTACGTCTGACGCCGCCGCCGACCTGATCGCCTCGCTCCGCCACCAGCCCCTGTTGGTGGTGCTGAGGCCCTTGAACCCCCAGCAGGCTGTCTGTGCGATCACCGCACTTGCGGCCCTGGGGGTTCACCATGTGGAGCTGGCCTGGCGGGCCGATCCTGCCTGGGTGGGCGAGTGCCGTGAGCTGATTCAGGCCTTCCCCGGCCTCCGGCTCGGGGCAGCCTCCCTCTGCAGCGCTGCCGCCCTGGAGGATGCCCGCAGCGCAGGCTTCTCCTATGCGGTGTCGCCTGTTCTGGACCGCGATCTGGTGGAGCGGGCCGGGCCGGATCTGGTGCTGGTGCCTGGCGTGATGACCCCCACCGAAGTGCATCAGGCCCGTGCCTGGGGCTGTGCCCTAGTGAAGCTCTTTCCCGCCGCTCCCCTAGGAGCGAGCTACTGGCGCCGCCTCGTTCGTCCCCTGGGGACCTCCCTTCCCTTCTGTATCGCCGCCGGCGGCCTGACCGCCGGGGATGTGCTCCCCTGGCTGGAGGGCGGGGTGGATGCGGTGGCGCTGGGCTCCAGCTTGAGGGTCAGCGAAGCGGGCGAGGTGGATGGAGAGGGTCCCCTGCGCTCTCTGGTGGCAAGCCTCACGGCACGGTCCGTCTGAAGGTGCCTCGCGCCGCTGGGCCCTCCCTACAGCGCGCCATCTTGATGACCAATCGCGGAATCCAGTGCCTTGCGCCAATCCGCCGCGCAACGACGATCAATCCGTGCCCAACCGCCCCTCATACTGTTGCCGTTGCGAGTCTGCAGTGCTACTGATGAGATAGGCGTTTCTTAACCATGTCTCAACTCACGATCACGCTCAGCGAGAAGGCCGACGCCCTGATCGCCCAGCTCCAGAAGGAGATCTTCAACCGGCGCCGCAAAAAGGTGTCAGCGGCCGGCGTGATCGAAACCCTGGTCGAAAGTGGCGCCAAGTCCCAGTCGGACAAGCGCTTCGCCACCTCCTGGAGCAATCTGGTCGCCGACATCGAAAAGGCGGCGCGGGTGGCCCATGCCCACGGCGCCAAACCGGCCAACCTCAGCGACGAAGAATGGGCCTTGGTGCTCTCCCATCGCACCCGGGCGGTGGCCCCTGCCGCCTCATCCCGCAGGTCTGCCGGCAGAACCCAGGGGGCGGCGGTGCGCCGCGGTGCCAACGCCAACCGCGTTGTGCCAATTGCAACTGACGCCAACGCCACCTCCAGCGACAGCGCCTCCAAGACCGCCAGGAGCCGTTCTACAGGGGGCGCCGCCAAGGTCTCCAGGCGCCGCTCCACCCGGCCCAGCAAGGCGACCGGTTCCGATGCCCTGGGGACCTCCCCAGAGACAGCCGAATCCACCGCTGTGGTGAAGCGAACCACCAAAGCGAAGTCCGCTGCGAAACCGGCCCGGACAACCCGGAAGGTATCCTCTTCTCCAGCGAAGGAGTCGGCCAAGACCAGGGCCACCAAGCCCAAAGTCACCAAGCCCAAGGCAGCCCAGTCCAAAGCCAGCGCACCGCAGCCCACCTCCACCGTTGCGAAGGCCACGCCGCAGTCCAACGGCGACAGCCCAACCTCCGAGGGGGCCGCTATCCCCGACACGGCAGCGGAGGCTAGCCCCACCAGAAACCGCCGCAAAGCGGCTTCCACCACCACCCCGGCGGCCCGCACCCGCTCGGCGCGGGTTTCGGCAGCCACTCGCATGGCGAAGGCCGTCAGCCGTCTTGGGGCCACAACCAACCCAGCTCCAGTTGCGGAGCCCCCTCCGGTGCCCCTGGCCGTCAGCGCCAATGGCAGCAGCACCCCATCGCCGGCGGAGCTGGCCTGATTCGGCGGCGTTGGTCTAAAGCAAGGCGTCCGCGGGGTGCACCTTCAGTAAAGGCTGCACTGCCCCTGCTGGCGCAGCAGATGATCGGCCAGCACCAGGGCCACCATCGCCTCCACCATCGGCACGGCCCGCGGCAGCACGCAGGGATCGTGCCGGCCCTTGGCCGACAGGGTGGTGGCCTCGCCGGCGGCGTTGATCGTTTGCTGCTCCTTGCGGATCGTGGCGGTGGGCTTGAAGGCCACCCTCAGGGTGATCGGCTCGCCGTTGCTGATGCCGCCCTGGATGCCACCGGAGTTGTTGGTGGCAGTGCGCAGGCGGCCATCCTCACTGGGCAGGAAGGCATCGTTGTGCTCGCTTCCGAGCAACAGCGTGCCATTGAATCCCGAGCCGATCTCGAAGCCCTTGGTGGCCGGCAGCGACATCACCGCCTTGGCCAGATCGGCCTCCAGCTTGTCGAACACCGGCATGCCGAGCCCCACCGGTGGCCGCCGCACCAGGCATTCGATCACGCCACCGCAGGAATCGCCATCCCGGCCGATCGCCTCGATCCGCTCGATCATCCGCTCCGCCAAGGCGCCATCGGGGCAGCGCACGATGTTGGCCTCCACCGCCTCCAGGCTCACCGTGGCCGGATCGATGCTGGCCTCGATCGTGTGAATACGCCGCACCCAGGCGATCACCTCGGTGCCGGCCACGTGGGCGAGCAGCTGCTTGGCGATGGCGCCGGCCGCCACCCGTCCGATCGTTTCCCGCGCCGAGGCACGGCCACCGCCGCTGCGGGCCTGGATGCCGTACTTGGCCTGGTAGGTGGCGTCGGCATGGGATGGCCGGAAGGCCACCTCCATTTCCCGATAGTCCTGGGGCCGTTGGTCCTGGTTGCGCACCACCAGGGCAATGGGGGTGCCCAGGGTCACGCCATCGAGCAGGCCGCTGAGGATCTCCACCCGGTCGTCCTCGCGGCGGGGCGTTGTGATGCGGCTCTGGCCGGGCCGACGGCGGTCGAGTTCGGCCTGAATCGCTGCCAGGTCGAGGGGGAGGCGCGGGGGGCAGCCCTCCAGGATCACGCCCACGGCGCCGCCGTGGGATTCACCGAAGGTACTGATGCGGAAGAGCTGGCCAAAACTGCTGCCCATCACTACCCCCTTGAAGGCTGAGCTTAACCAGGAGCGGTGCCAACCCCCGGGCGGATCGCGCCACAACGGCCCGATGCGTCCATCGACCCGACCGCCGCCGGGTCGATGGACGCATCGGAAATCTCCTCAAGGCGAACCGGGCTGCGGACAAGCCGCGAACCGAGCTGCAGACAAGCCGTCAACAAGCCGCCCACAAGCCATGTAACGACCATGTAACCTCTGGATACTCAGTCTCCATTTTCTCTACATGGATATCCTCCTTGGCGGTGCTACGCGGTCTTTGGTGGCCAGCTCCGCCGGCGCCCTGCCCGATCCCCTCACGGGCGTCGCCCCTGCTTCCGGTTCTGAGGTTGCTCCTGCCCCTACCGCAGCCCCTGCCACCACTGCGAAACCGCTGACCCCTACCCCCACCCCAGGGGCGGTCACCAGCGCCCCGACTCCCCTGGCCGCCGCCCCAGCCGCTGCCACCACGGCGAAGCCGGTGACCCCTACCCCCGCCCCGGTGGCGGCCACCAGCGCACCGGCTCCCCTGCCCGCTGCTGCGCCTGCCGCCCCCGTGCTGGCCCCCGTCACAGCCGCAGCGCTTCCTCCTGAACCCCTCACTCCAGCAAGTGCCTATGCCGGTACCCGCACGCCGCTGACCTACGAGCGCTTCGCCTCCCAGTTCCGCATCAAGCTGGAGGACATCAATCACCTGTTGAAGCTGGCGAATCCCGCCAAGTACGGCAAGTTTTTTGCGACAGATGTTTATGGCAAGCAATACGAAATCTCGGGTGTCCGCGCCATCAATAGCTTCGGCAACAATCTCTCCAATGCCGGAGCCGATCTGCAGTACGGCACGGCTGACGACATCAAGTCAACCGATGCGAACTACAAGCAAAACAGCCAGGGCGTGGGTGCAGAATTCTGGGCCAATGCGGAGATTCCCTTCTCCCGCCTCACCAAGCCTGAATGGGGAACCGTGAATGGCGTGGAGGAGATCGGTCGGCCGCGTGGGTACACCGGCGGCATCGATGTGAATACCAATAAGAAACTTGTCGAGCCCCTTAACCAGGCTCTCGCCAACTCTCGTCTTGTGAGCAATGCCCTCGGAGCCCAGTCCGGTCCAATGCCCAACACCGATGGTTGGAACGAGGCCAACATGAGCTTCGGCCAGTATTTTGACCACGGCCTCAGTTTCCTGGAGCGTAGTGGTGTACGCCAATCGATTGCCTCGGCCACCCCAGCCAATGATCCCCTGAATGCCATTTCGGGCGGCGCCGTGGGCGTGGTGGGTGATCGTGGTGCTCAGTTCGTGATGAATCCCGTCACCCGCACCCTGGTGCAGGTGGCTTATTTCAATGCCGGCGCCCATGGTGCCGCTGGCCTTTACAGCTTCACTCTCAGCGGCACCACGGCGGTACCTGGCAAGAGCGCGGCTTCCATTCTCGGCCGCCCCCTGCTGGATACCGACCTGCTCTCCAAGAACAAAACTGAGGCCCTCATTCAGGTCAGCCAGGCCTACGGCTCTCATAATGCCCATGCCTACATCCTGCGGGAAAGCGCCAGGTTCAATGCCGCCGGCGTCTACACCGATCAAGCGGGTGTTGTTTACAAGATCGGCTCCAAGGTCAATGGCCGCACCGTGGCCGGCGTGGCCAATGGCCTGGTGAAGTTGGTCGATGCCACAGCCCCCGGCGGCTTCCTCCTGGTGAAAACCGCCAAGTTGCTCTCCTCCAGATTGCGCACCGGTGACGGCCTGCCGCAGACTCCCACCTACGCAGAAATTCTGCTCAATAATGGTGTCGCCCCCGCCAAGATCAATGCCGTTCTTTCGGCGAATTGCGGCAATGGCGTCGCCCTGGGCAGCCCCGCCTGGGTGGCTCTCACCCAGGATGTGCGCTTCATCAATCCCGGCAATGTGCAGGATTTCGATCCCGCCAGCCCCACTTACAAGCAGCTCAGCGGTGCTCCGCTGATTGGCGACACGTCCGTTGCGATTAATGCCCAGGCCGGCTCGATCACCAGCCTCGCCGATCCCAATTTCGGTGCCCTCGCTGCCATCGACCAGAACCTGGATGGTATCCCGGATGTGCTGCGGGGCCAGTCCCCCACCGCCGTGGCGCCCTTCTTCCCCGGCAAGACCATCACCGCCCAGCAGCTGTCGGCCCAGCCGCTGATCAAGGCCGAAGACTGGGGCGCCGGCCAGTTGCTGTTCCACACCGTGACCGGTGATTGGCGTTCCAACGAGAACATCGGCCTCTCCACCTTCCACACCCTCTGGACCCGGGAACACAACTTCCAGGTGGACAACATCAAGGCAGCGGCCGCCAATTTCGGAGTGAAGGGGATTGCTGAAGAGGATCTGCACAACATGGCCCGCATCCTGATTGAGGGCGAATATCAGAAGATGATCTACGAGGAGTTTGCACCCAGCCTCGCCGGCAGCAAAACCCTCGATGCGGGTTCAGGGCGCCACGGGTTTGCCGGCTACAACCCCAATGTGGATGCCGGTATCTCCCTGGAGTTCGCGGTGGCCTCCTATCGGGTTGGCCACAGCCAGATCAATCAGGATCTGATTCCGGGTGTGGATCTCTTCAACGCCTTCCTCAATCCTGCTCTTTTCTATGGCTACGGCACCACCGCTATCCAGGCGGGGCTGATCCAGCGGGCCCATGATGCAATCGACACCATGATGAGCGATGCGGTGCGTAACAATCTGGTGACTCGTAATCTCGATCTGTTCACCGCCAACGTGTTGCGCGGCCGGGAAGTGGGCTTGCCCGGTTTCAACCAGATGCGGCGGGAACTCTTCACCAATGGCCCGATCATCAAGGCCAACGGCACCGACACCACCGCCCGCTTCCAGGGCAATCCCCTGTTCAAGCCCTACGCCACCTGGGAAGAGTTCGGCAGCAACATGCGCGATTGGACCCCCTCCAAGGATGCAGCCGGCATTGCCCTGGCTTTCAAGCAGGCCGATTCCGGAACCTGGGGCACCAGCGCCCTGCTCACCAAGTTCAAGGCGGCCTATACCAAGCTTGAGGATGTGGATGCCTGGGTGGGCATGCTGGCCGAGAAGCCCACGGCGGAGACGGGCCAGATGGGAGCCCTGATGGCTTACATCTTCCTGGAGCAGCTCGACCGTTCCCAGGAAGGGGATCGCTTTTATTACATCCCCCGTCTAAAAACCGAGGACAGCAACCTCTGGAACGAACTGGACACTCTCCACGACATCACGGTGCGCACCTCTGGCGCCAGCTTCGCGGCACCGAACGGCGAGATCTTCAAGACCCAGGCCAGCAACGACATCCTCTCCACCCAGCCGGCCTTCATCGCCAGCAGCCTCGCCGTAGGCGACCAGTTCCGCACCAATGTGACGGGTCTGTTTGCCGCCGCCGATCCCTGGGCCAACCTGGTGGCCGCCACCCTCTGAGGGCTCGGGCTCTGCGGAGCCCCACCCCCTCGACCGGTTCCGTTGAGGTGACCTGCACCGCCGCTCCCCCAAAACGGTGGTGCAGTCCAGCCATCCCAATCTCGCTTCCCTGCCCCCTTCACCGGCGGCCCCGCGGTTTTGGTGTCCAGCTTGGGCAAGTCACCTCCACCGCTTAGGTTCGGCACCTGTGAACCCTGTTCATCCAAGCCTTGCGAAAACAGGAGCGGGCCGCGCTGATTCTGCGGCGATTGGAAGAGCTCTATCCCGAAACGCCGATCCCCCTCGACCACAGCGATCCGTTCACCTTGGTGGTGGCGGTATTGCTGAGCGCCCAGTGCACCGATAAGAAGGTGAACGAGGTCACGCCGGCCCTGTTCGCGGCCGGTCCCGATCCGGCGGCCATGGTCGCCCTGCCGGAGGCAACGATCCTGGGGCATATCCGCCAGCTGGGGCTGGCCCGCACCAAGGCCCGCCATGTGAAAAGCCTTGCCCAGCTCCTGATCGAGCGCCACGGCGGGGTGGTGCCGGACAGTTTTGAAGCCCTTGAGGCCCTTCCCGGCGTGGGCCACAAGACCGCCAGCGTAGTGATGGCCCAGGCCTTTGGCGTGCCGGCCTTCCCGGTGGACACCCACATCCATCGCCTCGCCCAGCGCTGGGGTCTGAGCAGTGGCGAGAGCGTGACGCGCACCGAAACCGATCTCAAGCGGCTTTTCCCGCGCGAATCCTGGAACAGGCTGCATCTGCAGATTATTTTCTATGGCCGCGAGCACTGCACCGCCCGCGGCTGCGATGGCACCGTCTGCC
>Ga0315905_10002850_pt1 | contig 18035 bp, 16 predicted proteins | sample LakEriMetagenome_5_FD_203522 | JGI IMG/M metagenome (GOLD analysis project Ga0315905, IMG submission 203522) | Freshwater fungal communities from buoy surface, Lake Erie, Ohio, United States - Buoy 4 MA121 | ecosystem: Environmental > Aquatic > Freshwater > Lake | place: USA: Lake Erie, Ohio... | reverse complement strand
AACTTCTTACGCAGTTCTTGGCTTTCCATTTTCTATTGTTTAGTAAAATTCCATTTTTTTGAAAAAGAAATCTAACCAAAAAACCTCGACTTTTAAAAGTCGAGGTTCCTTTTGTGACCCCGCCCCGAATCTAACGGTCATGATCTAACCACTTGACTTTCCAACATTTAAGGTTTATACTTTTCACAGAGTTACCTCGGTGGTAACCTACTATAAACAATTTAAATTTTAATTATTATGAGTACTACTTTTTTTCTTAAGCGAGAAAATGGATCGGAAGATGGGATTATTTACTTTCAGTTTAATTACAGTAAGATCAAAATTAAAGTCACAACCGGACTGAAAATTAATCTAAAAGATTGGGGGTCAGGTTATCCCAAAAAAACAAACGCAACCTCAGAAATAAGGCTGCTGTTAAACAGCTACAAAGACAAAATGGATCGCTTCCTCAATGAAGAAATCCGGAAAACTGGTGTATACCCCAACAGAGAGGTAATAAAAAAACAGTGTCAACTAATTAGCAAAGGTAATCTATCGAAAGATGAGGACTTATTTATCTACAATTTTATGGATATGATGATTCATGAACAATCAGATCCAAAAAGTGACAAGAGATTAAGTGCAAACACAATGCGTTGTAAAAAAATTCACTTCGAACATTTTAAATCATTCATTGGAAGAAACAAAAGAATGATAGCGTTAAATCAAAATCTAATTGACTCTTACAGAAAACATTTGTTTAATGACTCCAATGATAATGTTACTAAAAACAATTATCTAAAATCAGTCAAAACCTTTATTTGTTGGTGTAAGAAAAAGGGATTTTGGAATGGAGAAATATCGATTGAAAAATTCCCAACTGTCACCAAACCAGTTGTTACATTAACCGATGACGAGCTTGAAATTTTAGAGAACGCAACATTACCAAAATCCGAAAGGCAACAGGTGGATATATTTTTATTAGGATGTTATACTGCCCTTTCGATTGGAGATTTGATTAGTATCAACAAGGACATGATAATTGGTGACGAATTACATTTATACCGGGAAAAAACGGAATACAAACATCGAATTCCGTTGATTCCCCAGGCTCTTCAAATTTTAGAAAAATATGACTTTAATTTGCCCCATATTCACCCAAATAAAGGCAGCAATGTTCTGAAAAATGCGTTCATGAGACTTAACTTAGATAGAAATATTGTAGTGGTAAATAAGGTAGGACATGAAAGACCAGTTTCCAAATCACTCCCCCTTCATAGTGTTATATCATGGCACAAAGCGAGAAAAACAGCGATAACATTAGCACTTGCCGATGGTGTGAATCCTATTGCGGTTCAACAACTATCTGGACACAGAGATTATCGTTCCTTTTCTAGATACATTGATAAGGATATTCTTCTTAAAAATGAGCTAACACAGAAATTTAGAAAAGCTTCTAAATCTGATTCCTAAGTCGATTCAGATATCTGTCGAGTTCTAAAGTTGGGATGAGAGGTTGAGTACCGTCATAAACTGGGTTTATTTTCCCATTTTTATAACGGTACTTTATTTGTCTTATCGACAATCCTGTAATATTCGAAACCTCTTCCAAAGTGTAAAATTCCTTCGCTACGTTGTTTTTAACTTCCAAATGGGAAATAATGTGTTGGATAACCTCATTGGCTATCTCTGCTTTTAATTCAGTAATAAGTTTAATAATAGTGTCATTCATAAATTTTTAATTGACCTTTTATAACCTGTGTAATCGGTTATTGAAATCATAATTCTTTCTTTTTAAAAAGTCAATAGCAAAAAATACCGCCACCATAGTAAACCTTTTTCGCAGGGTATCGTCCTTGCTTGGCTTTTGCTTTAAGAATTAAATCTTCGCTAATTCAACCTGGGGAACAATACCATCGATAACGCGAGGAGGATAAAATTGAAAAGCGGTGAGTTAAAAAATGACTAACCAAATATTTAAAGATATGAATACGACAAAAACACTAACCAAGAGAGATGTGAAGCTAATGCAAGCACTACAGGTATATTCTGGAGTCTTTCCGACTGATATGGTTCACTTTAAATTAAATTTAGAAGGTATAAAGGAGAACAACAGGTTTGTTTTGACTCCAGTGATACAAACCGTTATCAAGTTGATACGCATAGCAAACAACAAGTTCAAAAAAAGCGAACCCATGTTGTTGCTTATCATGATTGACTTAAAGGGAAATAAAGAAAAGCCAATTGAAATTAATATGTTTTTATTTGGTAAAGGCACAATGGATTATGTCCCTTTTTTGTCGGGGCTATTTAATGACCTATGCGTAAAAGCCAATGCTGACGGAGAGATTTACGGGGTGTTATTACAGACAAAAGATGAAATCTGGGAGGTCTTTTCGGCAAGTGAACCCTTTGATCACACTATCCCAAATTTAGCACGTGACATGAAGATTATCACTCCCTATCGAGCACTTATTCTTGCAGAAGATTTCTTAAAGATCCACTTTAATTTTCACATCAATCATGGTTTTAAAGGCTGAGGAGTTACAAGTACTAGAAGTTTGGGTAAGGATGGATTATTTTCATAAGAAGATAAAATCCATTCAACAGCTATTCCGCCGATTAACCAATGGTAATCAAAGAATTAACGGTATACCAAATTACCTATTCTATAAAAAGCACATCACATGTTTGCAGTACAGGTTTGAGGTGATAATGGATTACATCGTTATTTATCTCGTTGCAAGTTGCACCCGTATGACTGAATTCAAATCACGCCTTAAAAAAATTATCTATTGTCAGATTGACCTTGCACCAGGAAATGAAGTGGAACTTGTCAAATCTAATTTGTTTAATTCTATCTATAAAATCATCAAATAATGAAAGGCTTCGTGTTCTTTACCTCTATTGGATTTTTAATCGGCCTATGGCTCTTTGGGGCAGAAATGAAGGAATTTGAACCCCATGTGATGAATACAAATTATAACCAGGAAACTATGGAATATTTCAGGGAAATAACCCTGAAAAATGAGCTCAATAACAAAATTAAAAGGCATCCCATAAAGTACAAATCTGATGTAAAGATTTATTTGCAAGGGCACACTGATAAATTTATTGAAGATGAGGTGACTGAAATATTACAAGATTTAAATGTGATCATTGACCCCATAGAGTTATACAAAGTAGACAAAGAATCTGACGCTAACATGGTTGTCTTTTTTGGTGACCTTCAATCCTTTTTGACCCTTAATCCCGATTTAATTAACTCACCCCAAATAAACAACTGTGAAGGGTATTTTAAACTCAAAACAAAAGGTCAGAAAATTGTGTCATCCAGGATTTTCATGAACCTAAACAAACAGGAAGGTAAATTGGACCTCCAAGACTGTCTAAGAGAAGAAATAACACAGAGTTTGGGAACCATAAATGACTCCTGGAAATATAAAAACTCAGTTTTTTACCAAGGACCAAACTATGTGACTAGGTATTCTGAAATCGATGTTAATGTAATTAAAATGCTTTATAATGAAGGAGCTTAAATCACTAGACCAGAACAAGAAAAATATTCTTCACTTCGCTTATGTCAACTTTCAAAGGCGTAAGATGTATGAAAAAAGTTCAAAAAAAAAGAGTGAACGACTTATTGAGCTTGCTTTTTTATTTTGCAATCAAGATTTGGATGAAGAAAAAGTGGAGGAATTTGAATGGGTATTGGCATGTCATAAATTATCCATAATTGATTATGTCGGTGGAATGAATATTATTGTGTCCTATTTTCGTATGCGTCGGGACCATATACTACCCTTTTGTACCGTATGACTTTGTTGATCGTACTGAAACTACAATTCAAAATTTTAGATATTTCATTTTGCGTATAACCTGAAGAAAGGTATTCAACTATTTTTTTGTTCTTCGGTTTATCAAGAAACTTTTCTGGAGTCTCTTTCGTGTTAACAGCTCTGCCCGTATAAACACCTTTTGCTTTAGCAATACGAACACCTTCCATTTGACGCTCCTTAATCATTTGTTTTTCAAATGAAGCCATCGTGGACAATATGGAAATCATCAATTCAGAAAACATATCAGGTTTTCCATCTTCATTAATGTTTCGGAGGTTTGGATTTCGGCACTCAACAACAATTCCAAGTTCTGTGAGTTCTTTCCAAACTTGGAGGACGTTTAGTGTCGACCTACCTAAGCGTTCGATTGAATGAACTGTGATTTGTTTTAGTTTACCTTGTTCAATGAGTCTTTTCAACTCTCTACCTTTAGGTCGTTCCCAGAGTGGAATCAATCCAGAACATTTATCCACAAAAACATAATCGAAGCCAATCGTATCTTGAACTTGTCTGTCCTCTTTTTGTTCGATCGTTGAAACACGTGTGTATAGAATTTTCATATTACTCTTTTAGGGTATAAATATTTTTATTTTAAAATAGTATTAAATATCTAGGCTGACAAGTGTTTTTGAAATTTTATTTTAATACACTTTTGGGTATACCCTAATACTACCTGCCGCACAGCTGGTGGGGTGTCGCCCTTTCCTGAGAGGTATCCCCCCGATATAAACGATCAATAGTCTAGTGTGGTGTCTTCAATTCCAAAAATGACGTATTTAAAAGCGGAGCGGCTATTTCGGTAAAACTGGGAAATGCGTCAGAAAATTTTTTTGGATTTTTCCACTTAAAGTAAAGTATAATTGTATCAATCTAACGGCCTGGTTTACTAAGCCAGTATATAATGAGATGTAATTAAATTTCTCTTTATTTCTTAACTTTATTCCTTATTATTTATTTGTGAAATCAAAAGAACTTTTTATAACTATTAACAATTGGGGGGATTTTATATCTACCCTTGAAAACCTCAACAAAAAGGAAAAGGGTGACGCATTTGAATTATTGACTAAATTATACTTTAAGTTATCCCCGAAATATAGTTTTTATGATGAGGTGTGGATGCTATCAGAAGTACCACATAAAGTAATTGAAGAACTTGGAATTCCTAGTCACGATTTGGGGATTGATCTTATCGCTAAAACTGGGCAAGAATATCACGCCATCCAGTGTAAGTACCATTCAGATAAAAATCAATCAGTTACTTTCAAGGAAGTATCAACTTTTATTTCCTTATTGGAGAGTAATGATAAGTTTACCCAAGGATATATCTGTTCAAGTGCGGATATCACCTCCAGGAACTACAATAAACTCAATACAAAACCAATTAACCTAGTTCTTTCAGATTCTTGGCAGGAGTTGGAACAAGAGTTTTTTGAAAATGCCCGAAATTATCTTGCTAAAAAGAAAGTTTCTCTAGAACCTTTTAAACCAAGAGATCATCAGAAAAAAGCTCTTTCCGAAGCGGTTGAGTATTTTGTAAAAGAAGGGAATTCACGAGGCAAACTTATATTTCCGTGTGGGGCAGGAAAGAGTTTAACCGGTTTTTGGATGCTCCAAGAATTAAAATCTAATTCAACACTGATTGCGGTCCCCAGTTTATCGCTAGTTAAACAAACATTAGATGTTTATTTACGAGAAATAGTAGCTCACAAAAGAAAAGTAAAATGGTTGTGTATCTGTTCTGATGAAGGAATTGGACAAGACGATGATGTTGTTTTTTACACCGAAAATCTGGGCGTTCCTTGTCAAACCGATCCGGATTACATTGAACAATGGCTGAAAGAAAATAAAGATGAGGAGATAATTGTTTTTACCACCTATCAAAGTGGTAGAATCATTGCTGAGATAAGTAAAAATTTGAATTATTCTTTTGACTTAGCGATTTTTGATGAAGCACATAAAACCGTTGGTTCTGATAAGAAACTCTTTTCCCTCTTACTTTTTGAAGAAAACATTTCAATTCAGAAGCGGATTTTCATGACTGCAACTGAACGATTTTATCGTGGTTCAAAAGACGACATTATATCCATGGATGATTTTGATATCTATGGAGATACATTTACTCAAATGAGTTTCAAAGAAGCCATTGAGCTTGGTTTACTTACAGATTATAAGGTAATTACCATTGATGTTAAAAAATCCGAGATTGCTGATTTTATTAAACAAAATAACTTAGTTCAACTCAATAACAAATGGAAAAAAGAGACGGAGGCTCGGTCATTGGCTTCTATGTTGGCATTGCGAAAAGCGATGAAACAATTTCCAATCAAGAATGCCGTTTCCTTTCATTCATCCATTGAAAAAGCCATTAGAAACAAAGAATTACAACAACATATCACGGAATCCTATCACTATGAGCCCATTGATACTTTTACGGTTTCAGGTAAACTTTCTACAAGCAAGCGAAATGTTATTGTTCAGGAGTTTGCTCGTTCACCAAAATCATTAATCACCAATGCTCGCTGTTTAACAGAGGGTGTGGATGTTCCAAACATTGATTGTATTGTGTTTTCTGACCCCAGAAAAAGTAAAGTTGATATTGTACAAGCTTTGGGTCGTGCGTTACGAAAAAAAGATGGTAAAGATTGGGGGTATGTAATCTTACCAGTCATCTACGACGAAGAAACCCAAGACATTGATAACGAGAACTTCCAAGAGATTTTATCCGTGGTCAGAGGCTTGGCTTCAAATGACGAGCGAATAGTTGAATACTTCAAAGACAAAGAGGAACTTAGAAGCACTAAAAAATCATCTGAGCGGCAGTTCCAATTAGAAGTATTCTCCGAATTTATGGATGAATCAGATTTATCCAATCAACTCCAAATACGTTTGTGGGAAAAATTATCTCGTTTTAGCTGGATGCCGTTTGAGGAGGCAAAGAAATTTGTAAGATCATTAAATATTAATAATAATAGGGAGTGGAGAGAATTTTCAAGTTCAAAAATAAAACCTTTGAATTTACCGGCAACCCCTGACAAAATATACAAAGATCTAGGATGGAAAAATTGGGGTGACTTTCTTGGTAACGGATTTGTTTCAAATTGGGATAAGTCATTTATGTTATTGGAAGATGCTAAAAATTTTGTCCAAAAGAAAAAGATAATTACACACAGGGAGTATAAAGAATTTGTTAAATCTAATGAACGACCACCTAACTTACCTACTAATCCAAATATTGTTTATAAAAATAGTGGATGGATAGATTGGTCCGATTTTTTCGGTATTAATCGAGTTGAATTTTTACCTTTTTCAAAGGCGAAGGCTTATGTTCATTCGTTGGGACTTAAATCTTCGTCAGAATGGAAAAAATTCTCAAAATCGGATGCTTTTCCACTTTATCTACCTAAGAAGCCTGATTCATTTTATGCAGACAATGGATGGAATGGGATGATTGATTGGTTAGGTAATGAGAAAATTGACTATTCCAAAATTCAATATCTCAGATTTAGTGAGGCTCATGAATTCGTTCTTGAACTAAAAATAAATACTGGAAAAGAATGGAAAGAGTATTGTAATTCAGGTAGTAAGCCAGTTAATATTCCAAATGATCCACGAAAAGTATATAAAAATAGTGGATGGGTGTCAATGGGACATTGGTTAGGAACGGGTAGAGTAGCAAATTCGATGAGACAAAATAGACCGTTTGAGCTTGCTCGATTATTCGCTAGATCATTAAAGCTTAAAACATTTCAAGAATGGCAAGAGTATTGTGAATCAGGATCTAAACCAATTGATATCCCAAAGTATCCCCAGGAAGCATATCTTAATAAGGGTTGGCAAGGAATGGGAGACTGGCTAGGCAATAATCGTGTGGCTAATTCAAAAAGAGTTTACATGAAGTTCGAAAATGCTAGGGATGTTGTCAGGGCTTTAAATTTTAAAAATCATCAAGAATGGAGGGATTATTGCTCATCTGGTAATAAACCATTGGACATTCCAAGCAATCCAAATAGGACCTACAAAGAAAATGGATGGGTGGGAATGAATGATTGGCTTGGTATAGAGAAAGTAGACTTTTTAAGTTACATTGAGGCAAGTCATTTTGTGAGCAAATTGAATTTAAAAACTACATCAGATTGGGAAAAATATTGCGATTCAGGGGATAAACCATCAAATATTCCTAAAGCACCGAGTAAAACCTATAAAGGTAAGGGGTTTACTTCAATGCTTGCTTTTTTAGGCAGCGATAATAAACAAAGTAAAAGATTCAATTGGTTAGACTATGAAGATGCAAAAGAGTTGGTTCGAAGTATCAAATTGAAGAATTTTCAAGAATGGATGCTCTATTGTAAATCTGGAAACAAACCAAACAATATTCCATTTAATCCTCAAAAAGTATACATAAAAAGTGGTTGGGAAAGTTGGGGAGAATGGTTGGGAACCAATTTGGTTTCATTTTCAAAAAAGCAATATTTAAATTTTCAAGATGCAAAGAAATTGATTAAAGAATATAATTTTTCATCTGTTGAAGAATGGGAGCGTTTTAAAGAATCAGATAGTTATCCTGATAACATTCCTAAAAATCCGAGATCAAAATATAAAAATGAGGGCTGGAATGGGTTGAAAGATTTTTTAAGCTTAGAAGAGAAAAAACATTTAAAAGAATTTATAGATTTTTCTTCTGCCAAAAAATTTGTTCACACTCTGAAAATACTAAGTTATAAGGAATGGAGATTATACTGTGAATCGGGAGACAAACCTGATGTAATACCATCTTCACCAGAAAAAAGATATAAAGATGAAGGTTGGAAAGGCTGGGCTGATTTTTTGGGTAAAGAGGGAAAATAATGAATGTTGAATTACAAAATAAAATCTACAAATACATAGATAAAAACGGTATACCAATAAGACGCATTGCAACTATTTCCGTGTCCTTCAAACCAAATGTTTACAACGAAGATTATTTAACTGGCACTCTGCAACACAACCTTAACAGCCCCCAATTCTCCCTTTTTCCTGTACTTCCTTTTGAAATCACAGAAAGTGAAATGATTAAGGTGGTTAAAGATTATATTTTAGACACGACCGGTGTTAGGATTGACGATATTGGACAACTCTCTTCAAATCCTAGTTATAACGGTAATCCTTTTTTACTTCTACTCAATGAACACAGTGAGCGCCAAAAAATATCATTGGCTAGGAAAGTAATTCCAGGATCACTTATTTTAAGATACAATTATGGGAATTATGGATTTGAATCTTTAGGAAACATTGAAGTCATTCGCGGAGACTTTGGAATTTCTGATTCACAATTAAAATCACTGGGAAACTTGAGAAAGGTTTACAAAGATGTTTGGATTAAAAGCTACGAACATCCATTACAACTTACTTCGCTCTATCCTCTTTCTGAAGTTGGAGGAAATGTATCAATTAGAAATGTAAGTTTTAAATCACTGGAAACACTTGAGAAAGTAAATGGAAATCTTAGTATCAGGGACACAGAGATTTCTGACCTTGGAAATCTAAAATTCGTAGGGGGTAATTTTATTGCACCTAGACATTTATATGAAAACTATGATTTTTCAGGTGTTGAAATTAAGGGGAAAGTTAGATTATACAAGGACTGACTTATAATTTCGACCTTTTTATTCAAAAATTCGAGCACTTTTATCATCTATGTAGTATTTATTTATGACTACTATAGTGAAGACACCTTTGTGGTCCCCAAAAGAGGAAAAGTTGATATTATGGACTCAGATGTAGTTATGTCCTTAAAGACTACCAAACTTCAGTTTCATATGGCTGTTGGATCAGATACACATTCTTGTTTTTTTCTTCGGCCGCACTTGTTTTTTTAACAGACACCTTTCTCTTTTTTTACCCAAAGAGGAGATTAGGATTTAGAAAAAATAGTTTTGCAGCACAAAGAATAATTACGTTTTGTATAAGGCAAATAAAACAATTTGTATTATTGAATTAAAACATATTTAACAATCAATTTTGATTGAGAGATTTTAGAAAATCAAGATTTTTTGAAATGTAAAAATTTCTTATTAATTTTGATAGTTATTGTAATCAATATGAAGAAAAAACCTAGCTTAACCGCTCTTACTCTTGCAGTTCTAAGTTCTGCTCTAACATCTATACAGCGTGACAATAAATTAGTTCAAACTAATGATGTCAGTCAATTGGATAGAAATTCTTTTGATTTGAAAGCTTCTGTAAAGAAACCAATGCCTGTTTTAAAGTTAAACATGAACAATATTGAGGATAGTAAGTTTGTTGCTAGCCATATAAGTCATTCATCGCACAGATCACATGGATCACATGGATCCCATAGATCCCATAGATCATTTATTGGATAGTTTTTAATGAATTACTGCAACCAAATTATTGATAACGAAATTGTCGTTTACGCTAACGATTCTCTTTATTCCAAGGATAGTATTTTTAAATGTTTGTATTGGTACAGTAGTGATTTTCATGTAAATATTTCACTGGCTGATTCTAATACATTTAAAATATCATTAAAACCGTTAACTAATGAGAATCTATCTCCAATTCAATTAGATAATATTTTACACAAGTTGGAAAAAGATTTGATAGACTTCAATTTGAGAGACATAGTAACGAAAGAAACTAAAAATATTCGAGACTTGTTAACTGCAAAGGCTTTTTCTAATGGCGAATTTGACGAAGAACCACCTGGTCAAATAAGTGATCCCGTAGGTTTCAATATTAACGACACAAATAATGATTGAACCTAAAACAGATCGAAAAACAAGGAAATTTAAGGATGTTAATCATTACAATTTAAATCAAAAAAAAAATGATTACCATTTACTCCCTTTTCGATTTCATCGTATAAGTTCAGAGAAAGAGGTCATTGTTAATGAGGTAGGAGACTTTTTAATTGTTCCCCAAGGTACTTTTTCTAGAATTGTTAAGAGAGAATTAAGTAAGGAAAATGATAATGAACTCTATGCGGATTTAATTTCAAATTTTTTTATTAGCGAAGAAACTATTCCTCCGCTAATAGATGTTTTGGCAACAAGGTATCGAACAAAAAAACTATTTCTTAATCATTTTACTGGACTTCATATTTTTGTTATTTCACTTCGTTGTGAACATACATGTCATTACTGTCAAGTTTCTCGAGTCACTCAAAATAAAGAAAAGTATGACATGTCCCAACAGAATATTGATAGGGGAATTGAAATCATGTTTAAATCCCCCAATCCCCATGTAACAATGGAATTCCAAGGTGGAGAGGCTCTTCTAGCGTTCGATAAAATCCAATATGCTGTTGAGAAAGCAGTCAAAATTGCCAAAGAAAAAAATAAAGGATTGACAATTGTCATTTGTACTAACTTGGCGATTGTAACTGAAGAAATACTACTTTATTGTCGGGAACATAATATCCTAATTTCAAGCTCTTTAGATGGGCCAAAATATATTCATGATAGCAATCGTCACAAACCACATAGCAGTAGTTATGATTTGACCATCAAAGGTATTGAACTTGCAAGAAAAATACTTGGACATGATAGGGTATCTGCCTTAATGACGACCACAAAGTTATCACTGGATTATCCCAATGAAATTGTTGATGAATATTTCAATTTAGGATTTGAAGGAATATTTTTGAGAAATATCAGCCCATATGGTTTCGCACTAAGGACAGAAAAATCAAAATATGACACTCAGAAGTTCATAGATTTCTACAAAATAGCTCTAGATAGAATTCTCGAATATAATTTTCAAGGACACAATTTTGTTGAGGATCTTGCTAGGATATTTTTAACGAAAATGCTAACTCCCTTCAATGTTGGTTATGTAGATCTCCAATCCCCTTCTGGTTTAATTAATGGTGTAATAGTATTTAATTATGATGGTTCCGTATACGCTACAGATGAAAGTAGAATGTTAGCAGAACAAAAAGATTATACATTCAAACTCGGAACCCTCGAAGATTCTTATGAGTCTTTATTTTTTGGTGCCAAAGCCCAAGAAATTTCTGAAGTCTGGGCTAATGAGTCATTAGCTGGTTGTTCAGAATGTGCTTTTCAACAATATTGTGGTGCTGATCCAGTTCATAATCATGCAACACAAGGTGATATGTATGGATTTAGGCCTTCAAGTGATTTCTGTGAAAAAAACATGGAAATAATTCGATATTTATTCGAATTAATGGAAAGCGATGTCAGAGTAAAAAATATCTTTGAAAAATGGGTATATAACTCTAAATGATTATGTGGTTGCAATTTAATTACTGGAAGGCTAAAATTCAATTCGATATTTTTTTTGGAGTTGAATTAAAATACTCTAACAACTATTGTGAAACCAATCACTTTGAACAAGATGATAAGTCAGTAACATTGAAGACTTCCGCAAGTAAATTTTATGTAATTAATTTACAAAAACATCTATTTTAATATGATACTAAGAACTAAAGGAAAATCAATAAATATTGAAAACCATTTGGTTGGAAAAGTATCGAGGGATATTAGTAGCGTTAATACCAATACAATTCTATTAATTGACGATGGAAATTATGATGTTTACAAAAAGGGTAGCTATTTAGCTGTTCTTACAACAAAAAAAGAACTAAAGTCGGTTGATTTTGATAAAGTGATCTACAATATTCCCTCACTAGACCACCTAGAGGATGGAGATATTGTTTGGATTAGTAGTGATGGTAATATTAACACCTTATATAGGGTCAATTCTAATCAAAACACGCTATTGGCAACGGAAAGATGTAATAGCAATTGTTTAATGTGCTCACAACCACCAAGAGATAGAAATGACATCCCCCTTTTATATGAGATTAATCACCAATTAATTCGATTAATTCCGAAAGATTGTCCTGAACTAGGTATATCAGGCGGCGAACCAACTTTAATGGGGGATTTGTTTTTTCGAATGCTTAGAGATATTAAAATTGAATTACCGAATACCGAAATTCATGTTTTAACTAACGGTAGAACCTTTGCGTGGGACAAAGTTGCTGCCAAAATGTTAGATGTTAATAATGATCGAGTGATGTTCGGAATACCGCTGTATTCTGACTTTTATCAACAGCACGACTTTATTGTTCAGGCAGAGAATGCTTTTTATCAAACCATTTTGGGTATTCATAACCTTGAAAGATATGGACAACGTGTAGAGATCAGAATTGTACTTCATAAACAATCTATTCCAAGACTACTTAAGTTGGCAAAGTATATTTATAAAAATTTGCCATTTGTTGAACATATTGCCTTCATGGGGTTAGAATATATTGGATACACTCCATTTAATATTGATAAACTTTGGATTGATCCTTATGAATATAGAACAGAATTAACTGATTCGGTTTTGTACTTGGCAGAAAAAGGAATGAACGTTTCAATTTACAATACACCACTATGTGTATTGCCTGAAAACACATGGGAATACGCAAGAAAATCGATTTCAGATTGGAAGAATGATTACTTGCCAGAATGTAAGGGATGTTCTAAATTAAATGATTGTGGTGGTTTTTTTAGATGGAACCTTAAAAAACACAGTGATTATATAAAACCATTTGAATGAATAATAATTCACCATGGTTTCTCAAAATAATCTTTATTGAAATTAATCTGTTCTGCTTCTTCAAAAAGACTTGATTCGTTTTTTGATTTAAACGCTCTTTCTTTAGATAATATTTTTTTGAGTATCGCATATGGATAAAAAAGAACAAAGTATAAAATAAATAAATTAATCTTGGATAAGGTGTTTCCAACTATTCTTGAAAATGTCATCCAAGATTTGTGATAAAATTCCATAAGTCTATTCGATAGACTGGATGTGCTGAGAAAAAAAAGAGTGATATAAACGAACTCTAGCGTCCTAAAAAAAATAAATAATAATAATAATACCGTGCAGATTGAAAACACAGTTTGACTTGTCTTGTTGTTCCCTGAATTGTTCATTTAAAAGATTGAATATAGAAATGGTCCGTACGCGCTACTTGAGGCAAAGGCAATTAAAAACCCAATTATCACAAAAATTATAAATATTGGTATTAGCCACACTTTCTTTCTTTCCTTGAAGTATTTTATCAATAGTAATATTATCTCCATAAATATTTAATCTAGATTAAAGTTATTCTTGGTAATATCTTTTGCTTTTTGTTCTCTTTTGAAATAAATATAATTTTCCAAAACAAGAACATCCATTTCAGTATTAATGAAACAATTATAAGCGTCACTTGGTGAGCAAACAATTGGCTCACCACGCTCATTGAAGCTGGTATTGACTAATACTCCAATATCAGTTTCTTTTTTAAATGCCTTCAAAAGTTTGAAGAGCCTTTTGTTTTGTTTTTCATTTACAGTTTGTATTCTTGATGAAAAATCAACATGAGTAACCGCAGGTATTTTACTTCTTGAGAAATTTAGTTTATCAGCAAATGACGTATGAGTTTGATTACTGAAATTTTTATTCTCATTTTTTAATTCCGATGTAAACATCATATAAGGAGAGGGTTTACAAATGTCATAAAATAAACTTGCTTCCTCCTCCAACATTACAGGTGCAAATGGGCGAAAATTCTCACGATTTTTAATTTTAATATTTAACTTGTCTATCATTTCTGCGTCCCTGGGGTCAGCCAAAATACTTCTATTCCCCAAAGCACGTGGTCCAAACTCCATCCTTCCTTGAAACCATCCGACAACCTTTTTTTTAACCAATTCATTTACAACAATACGAATGAGATCATCTTCGTTTTCGTAGTAGTGAAAAACAGACTTGGTTTTTCGGTTTAGAATTTCAATGTCATTCTTAAAATACTCCGGTCCTAAATACGCCGAATTAAAAATTGGAGGTTCATTTAAAACAGATCGATTATCATTATAATATAAATACTTTATTGCTAATGCTGCTCCTAAAGAACCTCCTGAATCTCCTGAGGCAGGTTGAATAAAAATATCTTTAAATAAGTTGCTCCCTATCAATCGGCCGTTTGATACACAATTAAGTGCCACACCACCTGCCAAACATAAGTAATCCGAATTTGTTATTTTTTTTGCTTCTTGAGCCATTAAAAAAACTATTTTTTCAGTAATAACTTGGATGGCAATTGCAAGATTACAGTGAGAATCGGTAATTTGTTCCTCAGGAATTCTAAGTTTAATATCAAATAACTTCTCCCAACTCTTTTTATTTATCATTTTTAATGATGTGCTGTATCTAAAAAATCTTGGATTTAGAAAAATTGAACCATCTGATTTTATTTCTATCAATTCACGTTCAATTTTATTAATAAACTGTTTTGTTTGTGGTGAATTTATATCCCCGTAAGGTGCTAAACCCATTACTTTGTATTCGCCAGAATTTACTTTAAATCCAAGAAAATAGGTAAAGGAAGAATATAGCAATCCGAGAGAATTTGGATATTTAATTTCTCTTAATGTTCTGATATCATTTCCATTTCCATAGTGAATAGCAGTTGTTGCCCACTCTCCAACACCATCAATAGTTAAAATTGCCGATTCTTCAAATTGAGAACAATAAAATGCACTTGCTGCGTGAGACAAGTGATGATTTGAAAACAAGATTTTAATTTTATTCAAATCAAAATTTTCTATTTTTCTCAATTCTTTAATTAATTTCTTTTTTAGAAATAATTTTTTGTTCAACCAAATAGGTATGGCACGAACAAAGGAATTAAATCCATTTGGTGCAGACTCCAAATATGATTCAATTAATCTTTCAAATTTTAAGAATGGCTTATCATAAAATACAAAAGCGTCAATCTCATCAATTGAATACCCTCCAACCGAAAGACAATATTTTATTGAATCTATTGGGAACTCCGAATAATTTTTAATCCTATTAAACCTTTCCTCTTGAACAGCAGCTAAAACAACATCTCCTTTTATTAATGCTGCGGCCGAATCATGATAAAAGGCAGAAATACCGATTATTGTTTTTTCCATTTATTATTTTCATAATTATTTATGATGTCAGCTAGTACCTTATGACCTTGTACATTCAAATGTTCATCAGTATCGAAATACAAATTTCCTTTAGCCTTTCGAAAGTCATCGAGAGGGTTAATAAATTCGAATTTATTTTCACTTAAATCATTGAGGAATTTACCAGGAAAATCCAAATCTATATTATTAGTGTCAAGTTGATAATTTTTAACAACCTCTTTAAGGTACTTACTATAAACTTGTTCTTTTGTGGGAATCAATATAACTACAAGCTGGATATTTTTACTTTTTAATAAAGAATGAATCTTCTTTAAATAAAAGGAAACATCATCCAATATTCTCTTTTTTAAATCTGATTTTCTAGAATCTAAGACATTAAAATCTTTGTTCTCAGAGTCGTTTTTATAAAAAGGAAGAACCCATCTTCCATTAAGTTTGTATGTTTCTTCATTCTCATTGTTATAGTACAAAAAACGATATAAATCAGAGACCTCTACCAGCCATTCATTAATACCAAATTGCTTTTGCTCTATTATATTGAAGTCATTTAAGACGCATAATTGCAAAAAGACTGTTTCAGGTTTAGAATTACTGACATGTTTTTTTATAATCTCATACTCTTCAAATAGACTAAAACCACTAACACCTATGTTTAGGACATTTTTATTTCTGTTAGAATCCGCAATAATTGAACTATATAATTCATTAAAGTTCACTTGTGCCCCTTGTGTATATGAATCTCCAACAAAGAGCCAATCAGGTTCTTTGATTATATAATTTCTATTTGGAACCCTGTATCCAAATTCATTTGTGATGTATAAAGTTTGAAATTCGTCATCATCGATTACTTTTGAAAGGTTCGGTTTGTTAAAATAAAAATTGTCTTGTCGCTCATAGAGATTTTCAATAATTAATTCCGGAAAAAGAACTCTAAAAATAATCTCAGCGTTAATGATTAATCCTATCAGGATTAAAAAAAACAATAAGACTTTTGATTTCCATTTTTTTAATCCATGGTTAAAAATTAAAATACTGATTAAGAAACAAACCAATAAAGTGACAACAAGAACGAGTATGCTTTTGGTAAGTATGAATATACTGAATGGGCTAATTATAAATGTAACAGATAAGAGAAGTGTTAGGAATTTATAAATCTTAACTCTTTCAGTAATTTCAATTTCCATAAGTGGTTATTTAAATCAAATTTAAGAAGAAAAAAACTAAATGGTTAATTACATAAACTCCCCCATTTCGTCTGTACTTTTTTAAAAGGATAGGTGACTTTGTTGAGGATGTCAATAGTTGAGGGCAAAAAATATTCTTATTAACTTTGAATAGGAGAGTTATAAGTTCACAATTGGAATTTTTCAAGAATAAAAAACGAGAACTAAAACGAGTATCGAAATTAAGATGTGTATCAAAACGAGTACTTGTTTGTAGTATTATTTGGTAGTAGTTAAATACTTAATTCCTCTGTTTAATGGGGGGATAGAATACAAAAGGGTACCAAACGATACCCTTTGTTGTGACCCCGGAGGGATTCTAACCCCCAACCCTCAGAGCCGAAATCTGATGCGCTATACAGTTGCGCCACGGAGCCGGTTTTGACTCGCGCTTTACTCCCGAATACTTTCGGGATGCGCCACGGAGCCGAAATAGTGATTAATTTTCTTCTGAATTTTATTAGCAGAATAAAGAAGTAATCGCGATTACGGCAAAATTAACGCGACTATTTGAAAAAGACAAATTAACTTCTTGTATATTCGTAAATAATTTTATTCAAATGAACACAACAAAAATATTTAGTCTTTTATTTCTTTCATCTGCACTTATTTCATCATGTGGTGTTGAATACGTAAAAACAGCGGATGTTCAAGCTGAATTGCAGCAGACATTGAATAAAATCAACAGTGAAAATGGCAAATCAGAGGAACGTGTAAAGCGATCAAATCAAGAATTAACCCCGTATCAAATTTGTTCCGATACAACTAAAAACATCTCAAAAGCAAAAGCTAAAATTTCGCAATTAGAAGCTAATTCTTTGCAGTTAAAATCCATAAGCGGTGCTTTAGAAGCTGAAATGAAAAATTTTACTGCTTACACGAATGGGAAACCCGTAATTGTTTCAAAAATGCCAGAATGGCAAAAGTTAACCCAAACACGCCAATTATTTAAAGACAACGCCGCCAAATGGGATGCCGGAAATACAGCGCTTGACGCTCAAGGAAATAGTATCAGTGCCTTTATAAAAGAT
>Ga0315905_10002849_pt1 | contig 18040 bp, 16 predicted proteins | sample LakEriMetagenome_5_FD_203522 | JGI IMG/M metagenome (GOLD analysis project Ga0315905, IMG submission 203522) | Freshwater fungal communities from buoy surface, Lake Erie, Ohio, United States - Buoy 4 MA121 | ecosystem: Environmental > Aquatic > Freshwater > Lake | place: USA: Lake Erie, Ohio... | reverse complement strand
TCGAACCCGCGACCGGATTGATCCTCTCGCTGCCCGAACAAGGCGAACTCACGCTCAACCGGCTCCATCTGCGCAGCGGGCGAATCCTCGTGGGCCGTGAATCGTCGGGTGAGATTCTCACCGGTGAGGCGTTCGCCGAAGCCAACCGCTTGCGACCGGGCGACGAGATCGCCGCCGTGCTTTACGGGCGGCGGCAAAATTTTCGCGTCGCCGGCGTGGTGCTCTCGCCGGAATTCATCTTTGAAGCGCCACCGGGCGCGGCTTTGCCCAACAACAAAACCTACGGGGTTTTCTGGATGCCCTACAAAGAGCTCGCCACCGCGAGCAATCTCGACGGCGCCTTTAACAATCTCTCGCTGCGCCTCGCGCCCGGCGCTTCGGAGGCGGCCGTCATCGCCGCGGTGGACCACGTGCTGAAGCCCTATGGCGGCCGGGGCGCCTACGGCCGCGAGTCCCATCCTTCGCATACGCGGTTGCGCGACGAGATTCAGATTTTGCAAGGCCTCTCCGTCGGCTTTCCGCTGGTGTTCCTCAGCGTCGCCGCATTTATGACCAATGCGGTGATGAGCCGGCAGATCACGCTCCAGCGCGAACAGATCGCGATTTTGAAGGCGTTTGGTTTTTCCAACCGCGAGATCGGCGGACATTACCTGAAATTTTCGCTGATCATCGTCGTGAGCGGGATGGGTCTGGGCACGCTCGGCGGGATCGGACTCGGGCACCAGTTGGTGGACATGTATACGTCGTTCTTTCGGTTTCCCTCGCTCGAATTCCGACTGGCCACGCCGGTGGTGTTGGCCGCGATCGGCGTGAGCACGCTCGCCGCAGTAGTCGGCGTCGCGGGCGCGGTGAAAGCGGCGGTGCGATTGCCGCCGGCGGAGGCGATGCGGCCGGAAGCGCCTTCGAGCTACCAACCTGCGTTGGTCGAACGACTCGGCGCCGGGCGCGCGTTCACCGCGTCGTTCCGCATGGCGCTGCGCAACATCGAGCGGCGACCCACGCGTTCATTGCTCACCATGGGCGCGCTCGCTTTGGCGACCGGGATTCTGATCGTGCCGAACGCCTTTCGCGACGGCATCGATTACGTGTTGAACCACCAATGGGACCTGATCCAGCGGCAGACCGTTTTTGTGTCGATGATCGAACCGGGGCCGGCGCGCACGCTGGCGGATTTTCAAGCTCTGCCCGGCGTCGTTTTGGCCGAGCCGATGCGCGGCGCGGCGGTTGAGCTGCGGGCGGGCAACCGTTTCCGCCGGCTCGCCATCACCGGACTGCCGCCGCGGGCAGAACTTTTTCGCGTGATCGACGCGCAAGAGCGGGCCTTCACGCTTCCCCCGCACGGGATCGTTTTGTCCTCGAAGCTGGCCGAAGTGCTCGAGGTGAACGTCGGCGATGAACTGGCGGTGCGCGTGCTCGACGGCCGACGACCCGAATTCACGGTGCCGGTCGCCGCGTTTTCGGAAGATTTCGCCGGGACTGCGGCCTTCATGGATATCGGTGCGCTCAATCGCCTGCTCGGCGAAGGCGATCGCATCAGCGGGGCCTACCTCACCGTCGCCGGGGGCAAGTGGGCGGAGTTTTTGCGGGCGATGAAAGAGTCGCCGGTTGCCGCCGGAGTGGTGGTGAAGAACCGCATCCGCGAGGGGTTTCGCGAGACCACGGCGAAGAGCATCGGTTTGATCCAGATGATCTACCTCACGTTTGCGACGGTCGTGGCGTTCGGCATCGTCTACAACAGCGCGCGCATTTCGCTGAGCGAACGCCAACGCGAACTCGCGACCTTGCGCGTCATCGGCTTTTCGCGGGGCGAAGTGGGCGCGGTGCTCGTCGGCGAACTCGCGGTGCTGACGCTGTTGGCGTTGCCGCTCGGGCTTTTGATCGGTTCCGGATTCGCGGCGGCGATCCTGACGACGGTCAACACGGAGTTCGTGCGCCTGCCGCTGATTTTGACGCCGTATAATTATGCCTTCGCCGTCCTGATCGTCACCACGGCGTCGGTGATCTCGGCGTTGCTCGCGTGCCGCCGGCTGGATCAACTGGATCTTGTGGGCGCGTTGAAGGCCCGCGACTAATCGTTTAACGTTAAAACATCACGTATCGCTTCGATGAATCCCCCCCTGCCCTCGCCCGCCGCTCCAAACAAAAAGAACCCGCAAGGCGCCGCCCCGCGGCGTTGGACGAGACGCCTGCCCTGGTTGGGCGGCGCGCTGTTGGCCGCGTTGATCGTCGTGGGAATGTGGCCCAAGCCGTTGCCCGCCGAGGTGGCCGTCGTCGCCCGCGGTGATCTGACGGTCACGGTGAACGAAGAAGGGATGACACGGGTGAAAAACCGCTACGTCATTGCGAGCCCGGTCGCCGGGCAATTGCGCCGGATCGAGTGGAAAGCCGGCGCGGTCGTTGAAGCCGGGAAGACCGTGCTCGCCGTGCTCGAATCAGGCGGCGCCGATCTGCTCGACACCCGCAGTCTCGCCCAAGCCGAAGCGCGAGTCCGCGCGAGTGAAGCGGCCGTCGCCCAAGCCCAGGCGCAGCGTGCCCGGGCCGGCGCGAGTGCGAAAATGCAGCGCGATGATTTCACGCGGCAGCAGCGGTTGTTTGCCAGCGGGGCGTCGTCGCGGCAAGAGATCGACGGCGCGGAGATGCGGGCCACGGCCGCGGCCCAGGAAGAACGGGCGGCGGAATTCGCGGGTCAAATTGCGGAGTTCGAACTCGCCCAAGCGCGGGCGGTGTTATCGCGCGGACGTCCCGCCGGTTTGGCCCCAAGTGCCAACGAACCCTTGGTGATCACCGCGCCGGTGAGCGGGCGGATTTTGCGGGTGTTGCAAGAGAGCGAACGCCTCGTACCCGCAGGATTCCCGTTGGTCGAGATCGGCGACCCGACCGATTTGGAAGCGAGGATCGAGGTGCTCTCGCGCGATGGCGTCGCGATCCGCCCGGGAGCGCGGGTGAGATTGGAGCAATGGGGCGGGCCTGAGCCGCTCAACGCGCAAGTGCGGCTCGTGGAGCCGTCGGCGTTCACGAAAATCTCAGCGCTTGGGGTCGAGGAGCAGCGGGTTTTCGTGGTCGTGGACCTAACCGACCCGCTCGCGGCGCGCCCCACACTGGGCGATAATTTCCGCGTCGAAGCGAAAATCGAAACGTGGTCGGGCAAAGGGATTGTGAAAGTGCCGGCCGGGGCGTTGTTTCAACGCGGCGCGAATTGGCAGACGTTCGTCGTTGAGGGCAAATCGGCCAAATTGCAGAACGTGACGATTGGACGAAGCAACGGTTTGGAGACGGAGATCGTAGAAGGGCTGGGCGAAGGCCTGCGCATCATCGTGTATCCGGGCGATCAAGTTACCGATGGCGCGAGAATTGTGGCGATCAATGGACCGAAATGAACGGTTGCTTGAAACACGCCGGAGGGGACGCCGGGTCGGGTCGATGCTCGGCCCGGCTTGAGCGCTAAAGAGCAGGCCGTTTTACGGAGCTTGATCGAGTTCGAGGCCGAGAAGCTCGAATCAAGCGTGGGGCGAGAAGAGTGCCGGGCGGGCTTTTGACTTGGCGCGGGCCGGCGGCGGGCGTTGGTTCGCGGTGAAATGTCACGCTACCTCGATACAATCGCTGCTCTGGCCACTCCTGTGGGTACCTCGGCAATCGCGCTCGTGCGGGTGAGCGGCCCGGATTCAGCCCGATTGGTGACGGATATCTTTGGGGAAACACCTGCGCCGCGTCTGGCGCGCCACGCCGATTACCGGGATCGGCAAGGTCTGGTGCTGGACGACGTGCTCTTTACGTTTTTCGCCGGACCGGCCAGCTACACTGGAGAGGACTCGTTGGAAATCTCCTGCCACGGCAACCCGTATATCGCCCAACGCCTCGTTGAAGACCTCTTGTCGCGGGGTTGCAGATCGGCCGAACCTGGCGAGTTTACCCAACGGGCATTTCTTCAAGGACAAATAGATTTAGCTCAGGCTGAAGCGGTTATGGACTTGATCCACGCCCGGAGCGAGCGGGCGTTGGCGGCAGCCAACCGCCAACTTCGCGGCGCTTTGGGCAAACAGATGACCGGGTTGATCGATGAACTGCTTATCGCGCTGGCCCGGGTCGAAGCGTATATCGACTTCCCGGATGAAGACCTTCCGCCGGAGGATAGAAAGGTCGTAGAGAATCAAATCGCCAACGTTCTACGTGGAACTGACCGTCTTCTCGCCACCAGTCACTACGGCGAAGTATTGAGGCACGGCATCAAAACCGTGATCATAGGTGAGCCCAACGCCGGGAAGAGTTCGCTGTTGAACCGTCTCGTGGGGAAGGAACGGGCCATCGTCAGCCCCGAACCCGGAACGACCCGCGACTTTATTGAGGAAGTCATCAATTTGGGGCCCCACTGTTTTAGGCTGATTGATACAGCCGGCCTAAATCCGCAGCCCGGAGCCATCGAAGAGTTGGGCATCGGCAAGACCTACGAGATTGCCGCCGAAGCCGATTTCTTCTTGGTCGTTTTGGACTCCACCTCCCCTACCCCTTTGTTTGATAATCGTTTAAGTGACTTGCTTAATCCCGATCGCGTTATCGTGGTGATCAATAAAATCGACCAGCCGGGGTCGCCGGCGAACCTTGCGTTTATCCCTCACGCCCGATCCGTCGCCGTATCCGCCAAAACCGGACTAGGTCTTGAGGACTTCAGATCCGCCCTCATTGGCTTGGCCGATGGCTTGGCACCCCACACGGGCGACGACGCCGTCGCGATCAACGCCCGCCATGCCTACGCCCTCAACCAAGCCAAGGCCGATCTGGCATCGGCTCAATTGAAGCTGGCGGAAAACGCGGCTTCAGAACTGGTGGCGAGCGATCTCCGCGGCGCACTGGCGGCACTGGGAGAAATCTCCGGCAGAGTCGACAACGAGCGAATGTTGGACGCTCTTTTCGCCAATTTCTGCATCGGAAAATAGGTTTTATAGCATTATTAGATAATGGTTTACAATAGCAAATTGTTCGATGTGATCGTGTGCGGCGCAGGGCACGCCGGCGTAGAAGCAGCCTTGGCGGCCTCCCGCATGGGTGCCTCTACCCTACTCCTCACGGGTAACATCGACACGATCGCCCAAATGAGCTGCAACCCAGCCATCGGCGGCCAAGCCAAGGGCCAAATGGTGCGCGAGATTGACGCCCTCGGAGGCGAGATGGCGATCAACACGGATGTTACCGGCATCCAATTCCGCCTGCTGAACGAGTCCAAGGGCGCAGCCGTCCAATCACCCCGCGCTCAATGCGACAAGAAGGCCTATCAGTTCCGCCTAAAACACACGCTTGAACTCCAAGCCAACCTACAAATCTTTCAAGCCACCGTTACCGGGCTCATCTTTACCTCCGGCAAAGTAATCGGCTGTCGCACCAATCTTGACCTCGATTTTATGGGAAAGACCGTGGTGGTGACGACCGGCACGTTTCTTCGGGGCCTCATGCATATCGGCCAAAACAAGAACGAAGGCGGCCGTTTGGGCGATTTCAGCGCAAAAACGCTGTCAAATAGCTTCCTTGAAGCCGGCATCGAGCTACAACGCCTAAAAACCGGCACGCCGCCGCGACTGCTCGGGCGAAGCTTGGATTTCGGAAAGATGCAGGAGCAGAAAGGCGATACCCAACCGACTTTGTTCGCCTTTCATGACACCCGTGATCCTCAAGACTTGTTCCACGTGGAACAGACCGGGGAACGTCGACTGGGCTGGAAGCCCGGATTTGAACAAGTTTCGTGCTGGATGACCCACACCACCGCCGAAACGGCCGACATTGTTCGTCGCAATCTCAGCAAGTCCGCGATGTATAGCGGGGAAATCGAAGGCGTCGGCCCTCGGTATTGCCCGAGTATCGAGGATAAATTCGTCCGATTCGCCGAAAAACCACGGCATCTGCTCTTCCTCGAACCCGAGGGAAGATCCACCAACGAGTTTTATGTAAATGGTTTGTCGACCAGTCTGCCGTTCGACGTTCAAGTCGAAATGGTCCACAGTATCCCTGGACTGGAAAAATCGGTTCTTTTACGTCCAGCTTACGCCGTCGAATACGACTTTGCGCCACCCACGCAGCTCTACCCATCCCTAGAATCCAAGAAAGTCGAAAACCTGTTTTTTGCCGGCCAAATCAACGGCACCTCCGGCTACGAAGAGGCCGCCGCCCAAGGTCTTGTCGCCGGAATCAACGCTGTGCAAAAGGGCAGGGCAGGGGAGCCCCTGATCATCAAGCGGCACGAGAGTTACATCGGCGTCTTGATCGACGACCTTGTAACCAAGGGAACCAACGAACCGTATCGAATGTTTACGAGCCGCGCTGAACACCGCCTTTTGTTCAACCACGGCAGTGCCGAACTCCGATTACTGCATCACGCCCGCGCTTTAAATCTCCTCAGCCCCCAGCGAATCGCCCGCGTCGAAGCGAAGAAAAACTCGATCAACACCTGGATCAAACGAATCGAAACAGAACGGGTCGCTGGCCATATTTTTGGTGATCAGATCCGAAGCCAGGGCGTCGATTCGCCCACCCCAAATTCGTTCGATCTTGCGCCGCCCGAAGTTCGTCAAGAGGTATTGTATAATGTTCTTTACAAAGGATATATAGAACGTGAACGTCGCCATGTTTTGAAGCTAGAACAGACCGAAAAAATCAAAATTCCGGCCGATTTAGATTACTCGTCGATACGAGGCCTACGCCGTGAATGCGCCCAAAAACTCGCTGCATTTAAACCCTACACCTTGGGCCAAGCCTCGCGCATCAGCGGAATAAATCCGGCCGATATCAGCGTCCTGCTGGTCTTGATTGAATCCACGCGGGCAGGGCAGGGGAGACCTTAAGCGATGCCAAGTGATCCTCCAATTACGACCGCAGAGGGAACGCTGGGGCCAAGGGAAGCGCGGTTCGCCTCCATGGCTGCCGCTCGGCTCCAAGAGCTCGAAAACACGACCCAAAATCTGTTTCTAGGCCTGGAAACCTGCGTGCTCGAAATCGGTAGCGGACACGGGCACCTGCTCACCGCTTACGCTGCGGAGCACCCCGAGAAAACGTGCATTGGCATCGATATCATCGCCGACCGCATCACTCGCGCCAACCGCAAGAAGAACCGGGCGCGGCTGGCCAATGTGCATTTTATCAACACCAGCGCCGAGGATTTTTTTGCCATATTTCCATCTCAAATATCTGTATCCGAATTGTTTATATTTTTCCCAGACCCTTGGCCCAAGCGACGGCACCACAAGAATCGCCTGATGCAGGCCGAATTCTTATCGAAGCTTTCCAGTTGGGTTACCCCGAGCTCGCGCCTCTATTTCCGCACGGACGACCTCGCTTACTTCACCGCCACTGAAGCCATCGTCAGCGCCCATCCAGCATGGGCAATCCATTCATCCCCTTGGGCATTCGAATTCACCACCGTCTTCCAAGCCCGAGCCTCAAGCCATTACTCCCTCGTCGCCGCTCCGCAAAAGCCAATTTAAGCCGAGTATCGGGTAAGTTTATCGATTCCATTAGCGGCGAGAAATCCAACCTGTATCCTCACCGAGCACCCTTTCCGGGGTTGACGGGGAAGGGGAAGGTTACCTATTTCAGAACCTTTCAAAACCTCCCAAGCACCTTTGCGCGTCATGCTCCGAGTCCCTAAACTCGCCACTTTAACGGCCCTGTTTTTTTCAGGATCCATCGCTTTTGCGGGCGACGGCGCAGGTGTGTCACCCAAGGCCAGCAAGTTAATCGATTTCGGTAACGGCTGGGCCATCACGAACAGCATGGTGACCGGCTGGGCCGTCTCGATCGCGATCATCTTTTTTGTCATGTGGTTGATCGGCAAACCCTCGGTTTTGCCCTCCAAAGGACAAGCCGTAGTCGAGTCTTTGATCAGCGGACTAAAAGACCTCCTCGAACCCATCGTCGGTCGGAAAGCTTTCCCTTTCGCGTTTCCTCTTCTCGTTACGTTTTTCCTCTTCATTCTCCTGCAAAACTGGACCGGCCTCCTTCCAGGAGTCGGAACCGTTGGTATGGGCGAGGACCGCCCAGACGGAAAATTTCACCTGACAGCGCCGTTCGTTCGGCCGTTTACCGCCGATTTTAACAGCACGATCGCGCTCGCCATCGTTTCGTTCGGGGCTTGGTTGGTCATCATCTTCAAATTCGCCGGAACGAAACTCATTCTCCACGACATTTTCGGTAACAAGGCGGATAAACGGGAGATCCCTGCCGCGCTTTACTATGTTCTATCGGGCGTCTTTTTGATCGTGGGCGTGATCGAGGTCGTTTCAATCTTCATCCGTCCTTTTACGCTTTCAGTGCGCCTTTTCGGCAACGTCTTTGGCGGCGAAAGTCTGTTGCACGGCACCGGATTTCTTTTCGTTTTCTATTTCCTAGAGCTGCTCGTAGGTCTGATCCAAGCCTTGGTCTTCACCCTGCTATCATCCGTCTACATCGGCCTAATCTGCAATCATGGCGATGATCACGACCACGCCGAAGACCACGCCGCCGACGCCCGCCACTAATCCTTTCCCGTTGGGAGCGTGCCGACGAGTGCGCACAGCGGAAACCAAAACAAAAAATACATCCACATCATGAACCTCATCCTCGCTGAAATCTACGGTAACGTCACCAGCGCCGCCGGTCTCCTCGGAGCCGCCATCGGCGTCGGTCTTATTGGCACCAAGGCCGTTGAAGCCGTCGGCCGCAATCCCGGCGCAGCCACCAAGATCCTAGTCCAATCCATCATCGGTATGGCCCTCGTCGAAGGTCTCGGCGTGCTCGCCTTGTTCCTCGCGACCAAGTAAGTCAATCGACCTAGACGCGCCTCATTTTTTTGGGGCGCGTCCATCCTTTTTAACCCTCGTCGTTCGAACTCCCCGTCATGCTGCATTCGCTTTTTCTAGCATTTGTTGAGGCTCCCGCCATCGCCGCCCATGCCGCCCATGCCGCCGCTGCAGAGCCCAAAATCTTTGAGCGCTTCGGAGTCGAGTGGAAATACGTCGTCGTTCAGATCGTTAGTTTCATCATTCTTTTTGGTGTTCTCTACTGGAAGGCTATCAAGCCCACCATCGCGGCGATGGACGAGCGCACGCACAAGATCGATGCCGGCCTCAAATACGCCGAGGAAATGAAGGCTCAGCTTGCGTCCACGCAGCAGCAAACCGAAGCCGCACTCAAAGACGCCCAACACAAAGCCCAAGCCATCGTGGCCGAAGCGCAAAAGACCTCCAAAGAGTTCGCTGATAAACAGCAGAAAGAAGCGATCGAAAGAGCCGCTGCCCTCCTGTCAAAAGCCCAAGAGGCGATCGAACTCGAAAAGAAGAAAATGCTCGCCGAGGCCCGCAACGAAATCGCCCGCCTCGTTGTCGCCACGACCGAACGCGTCCTCGCGAAGAAGCTCACCGACGCCGACCGCGCCGGATACAACGAGTCCGCTGCCCGCGAACTCGCCGGCGTTTAAAATCCCCAACCCTTCACGCTCCGCATGGCCGCCGCCGCCAAACAAATCCAGCTTCTCGCCCGCCAGTTCTTCAAATTGAGCTTGGTTGATGGTGTCGTCTCGCCCGATCGCGTGGCCGGAGTTCTCCAATACATCGAAAAGAGCGCTCCCGCCCACTCGGTTCTCGTGCTTAAGGCCTACCGCCGGCTCATCGCCACCGAACTCGCCAAAAGCGAAGCATTGGTCGAGCACGCCGGCGCAGTAACCGCTCCCGCTCTCGGTGCCATTGCAACATCAATGACCAAGAAATACGGCCGCCCGATCACCGCCACCACCCGAGCCAACCCCAAACTGCTCGCCGGTCTTCGAGTTCGTGTCGGCGACGATATCTACGAATCCTCTGTCTCCAGCCAACTCGCCACGCTTTCTGTTTCCGTTTAAATTCTGTCTCGCGCCCAACCCTTTACGCTTTTTCTGAGATGAGCACCGTCCTCGAACAAATCGAACAGCAAATCGCCAAACTCTCGACCAAAGCGGTCAAGAAGAACACCGGCAATATCCGCACCATCGCCGACGGCGTCGCCAAAATCGACGGCTTGTCCGATGTCATGTATAACGAGATGGTCGCTTTCCCCGGCGGCGCCATCGGCATCGCCCTCAACCTTGAGGAAAGCGAAGTCGGCTGCGTCATCCTCGGCGACGTCTCCCAACTCAAAGAAGGCGACGAAGTTCAAACCACCGGCAAACTGCTCTCGGTGCCCGTCGGGAAGGCCCTGCTCGGTCGCGTGGTCGACGCCCTCGGTAACCCGGCTGACGGCAAAGGCCCCATCGACTCAAAAGAGACCTATCCAGTCGAACGCATTGCCCCCGGCATCATGGCCCGCAAATCGGTCAATCAGCCACTTTTCACCGGCATCATGGCCATTGATTCCATGATTCCGATCGGCCGCGGCCAACGCGAACTCATCATCGGCGACCGTGGCACCGGCAAGACCACCATCGCGATCGATACCATCATCAATCAGGCGAAGATCAACAAGGTCGGCCTCGCCAGCGGTGACGCTAAATTTCGTCCCGTTTATTCCATCTACGTCGCCATCGGACAAAAGAGTTCCAACGTCGTCCGCACCGTCGCCGCCCTCGAGGCCGCCGGCGCGCTGGAATTCACCGTGATCGTCGCAGCTACCGCTGCGGATAATCCGGCCAACCAATACATCGCCCCTTACTCCGGCGCAGCCATCGGCGAATGGTTCATGGAAAACGGGATGGATGCCCTCATCGTTTACGATGACCTCTCCAAGCACGCCGTCGCCTATCGCCAAATCTCGCTTATCTTGAAGCGCCCTTCCGGCCGCGAAGCGTATCCCGGCGACGTCTTCTATCTCCACTCCCGCCTGCTCGAGCGGGCCGCTCGCCTCGACGGCAAAGGCTCGCTCACCGCACTGCCCATCATCGAAACCCTCGCAGGCGACGTCTCGGCCTACATTCCGACCAACGTCATCTCGATCACCGACGGCCAGATCTTCCTCGAGACCGACCTCTTTAACCAAGGCATCCGTCCCGCCGTGTCTGTCGGTCTCTCCGTTTCCCGCGTCGGTTCCTCCGCGCAGATCAAAGCCACCAAACAAGTTGGCGGAAAACTCAAGGGCGAGCTTGCCCAATTCCGCGAACTCGCGGCGTTCGCCCAATTCGGCTCCGACCTCGACGCCAAAACCAAAGCTCAACTCGACCGCGGCGCCCGCATCGTTGAACTCTTCAAACAACCCGCCTTTAGCCCATCGCCGATCGAGCTCCAAGTTTCCGTCCTCTTCGCGATGCAGAAGGGTTTCTTCGATCCCATCGAAGCCAAAAAAGTCGTCGTCGCCGCAGCGAACATGAAGAACTTCTTCACTACCCGCAAAGACTCTCTCCTCACGGAAATCCGCACCAAGGCCGCCCTCGACAAAGACCTCGAAGCAAAACTTCAAGTCGCCTGCGACGAGTGGAAATCCGGCTTCACCGCTTAATTCAATTTTAGATTTTCAATTTTTGATTTTCGATTCCGGCCCGCGCGCCGCCCGAAATCAAAAATCGAGCATCAAAATTCAAAAATAATCCGATGGCATCCACCCGCGACATCCGCCGACGCATCAAGTCGGTCAAAAACACCCGCCAGATCACGAAGGCGATGGAGCTCGTCGCCGCGTCGAAAATGAAAAAGGCCCAGGCCGCCGCACTCGCCGGCCGCGCCTATGCCCAACTCATGGCCGACATGCTTGCGGCGCTCGCGACCCGGGTCGACGAATCGCACCATCCGTTTTTGACCCAGCGTGAGGTAAAAACCCGCGGCGTCCTTCTCATATCAACCGACAAAGGACTCTGCGGACCCCTTAACGCCAATCTCTTCAAACTCGTCACCGATATCAAAACTCCGGTGAAGTTCTATGTCATCGGCCGCAAGGGCGCGCAGTTCATCGCCCGCACCAAGCGCAACATGGTGGCCGATTTCACCGTCTCCGACCGCGCCGCATTCTCGGAAGTGAAAGTCGCCTCAGAGTTCATGGTCACACAGTTTCTCGAAGGCGCCATCGATACCATCGAAGTGATTTACCCGCGCTTCAAGAACACGCTCATCCAGGAGTCCATCGTCCGCCCCGTGTTACCGCTGAACAACTTGAAGGAGTTCGTGGCGTCCGTCCAAGCAGATACCGGCGCCGTACGTGTGCCCCATGCCGACGATCGCGAGATGCTCTTCGAGCCCGGAGCAAACCAAGTGCTCGAGGCCCTTCTTCCCTTTTACGTAAACCGCAACATCTACCAACTCGTGCTCTCGGCCAAAGCCTCCGAGCAAAGTGCGCGAATGGTCGCGATGAAGACGGCGAAAGACAACGCCACCAAACTCGTGGGCGAACTCTCCCTCGAATACAACAAAGCCCGCCAAGCCGCGATCACTCAGGAAATCCTTGAAATCGCCGCCTCCGCCTTCGCCGCCTGATCTCCTTCTCCTTCGCTTCACGGTTTAAAAAATCCCTTTCTCAATGAATACCGGCAAAATCGTCCAAGTTATCGGCCCCGTCGTCGACGTGCAGTTCGCAGAAAACGCCATCCCGCCCATTTATCAGGCGCTGACGATCGCGTTCACCGTCGGCGGAAAATCCGAGAACCTCACTCTCGAGGTCCAGCAACATCTCGGCGGCGGTTTGGCCCGGGCCATCGCCATGTCATCCTCTGAGGGCTTGAAGCGCGGCATGGCCGTCGTCGACACCGGCTCTCCCATTTCCGTGCCGGTGGGCAACGGCATCCTCGGCCGCATTCTCGACGTCACCGGCGCTCCGGTCGACGGCCGCGGCCCCGTGGTTCACGACAAAAAATATCCGATCCACCGTCCCGCTCCTGCGCTCGCCGATCAAGATACCAAGGCCACCATTCTCGAGACCGGCATCAAGGTCATCGACCTCATCGCTCCCTTCATCAAGGGCGGCAAAGCCGGAGCCTTCGGCGGCGCCGGCGTCGGAAAGACCGTCGTCATCCTCGAACTCATCAACAACATCGCCAAGGCCCACGGCGGTTACTCCGTGTTCGCCGGCGTCGGCGAGCGCTCCCGCGAGGGCAACGATCTTTATCACGAAATGTCCGAAGCTGGCGTTATCGACCAGAAGGACCTCATGAAATCCAAGGTCGCCCTCGTCTACGGCCAAATGAACGAGCCTCCGGGCGCCCGTATGCGCGTCGCCCTCTCGGCGCTCGCGATGACCGAGTATTTCCGCGACGAAAAAAACCAGGACGTGTTGCTCTTCATCGACAATATTTTCCGCTTCTCGCAAGCCGGCTCGGAGGTTTCCGCGCTCCTCGGCCGCTCGCCCTCCGCCGTGGGTTATCAACCCACACTCTCCAACGAAATGGGGCTCCTCCAAGAGCGCATCACGTCGACCAAGAAGGGTTCCATTACCTCCGTGCAAGCGGTCTACGTTCCCGCCGACGACCTCACCGACCCGGCCCCGGCCAACACCTTCGCCCACTTGGACTCCACGATCGTCTTGGAACGCTCCATCGCCGAACTCGGCATCTATCCCGCCGTCGACCCGCTCGCCTCCGTTTCGAAGGCGCTCGAAATCTCCATCGTCGGCGAAGAGCACTACCGCGTCGCCCGCGAACTGCAGCGCGTCCTCCAACGCTATAAGGACCTCCAAGATATCATCGCGATTCTCGGCCTCGACGAGCTTTCCCCCGAGGACAAGCAAACCGTTTACCGCGCCCGCAAAATCCAGCGCTTCCTCTCTCAACCGTTTGCGGTCGCCGAAGTATTCACGGGCTCGCCCGGCAAATACGTCCCCGTCAAAGAGACCGTTCGTGGCTTTAAGATGATCCTCGACGGCGAGCTCGATCACATTCCAGAAGGCGACTTCTACATGAAGGGCGGCATCGACGAAGTCATCGCCGCCGGCGGAGCGAAAAAGTAACTCAGTCGGCCGCGAACAACGCTTCACTTGTAAAGCGCTCGTTCCCCACCACTCGCTCCTTTCGACACCATGGCCTTAACGCTTGAAATCGTCACCCCCGAAGCCCGGGTTTTCTCCGATACGATCGATACTGTCGTCATCCCGACCGTTGACGGTGAAATCGGTATCCTTCCCGGCCACATCCCGTTGCTGACGCAGGTTCAGGACGGGGAATTACGGGTGACCAAAGGCACCGTCGTGTCATTCCTCGCTGTCGGCGGTGGTTTTGCCCAAGTCTCCGGCGACAAGGTCTCCATCCTCGCCGAGCGCGCCATCACCGAAGATAAGATCGACGAAAAGGCCGTGGAAAACGCCCTGCAACGCGCCGAACAAGCCATCAAAGACGCAAAAGATATGGACCCCGCCGAGTTCGAGCATCTGCAGAACATGGTGCGATTCTCCGGCACCCAACTCGCCCTCAAACGCCGCCGCCGCTGACGCATCTCAACCAAGTCGTGGGGCAGGGGAGGTACTGAGCCCGCCCGCATCAGCCCAAGCGCGACGGCATCCGTCGCGCTTTTTTGTGAACTTCCGAAAAACCTGCACGTTGCCCTTGAAACTCAGTCTCATCGCAAGCAACGTGCCCCACCTAGGATGAATCGGATGCCCTCACCCGAACCCATGCCACTCTGTCAGCTCCCCGCTGGAGCGACGGGGCGGGTGTGTTCGCTGACCGGAGACATTCATTTTTGCCAACGCGTCCGAGAAATGGGATTCGGCGAATCTTCCTGCGTCACGAAAGTTTCCGGCACCACCACCATCCTTTGCCAAGTGAGCGGCACCCGAATCGCCCTGAGCCACGCTGCCGCTAGCCACATCCTCGTCGAACCGTTGGCCCAAAAGTAGGGCAGGGTCTCCGAACCGCCCTCAGAGCGCCACGTCCCTCCCCAAAAATTCCGCCGTCATGCCCGACGCTCCCGCTCCACCCTCGTCGGACCCGTCCTCGATCCCTCTCTCCCAACTCGCCGTGGGTGCCAAAGCGACCATCCGCGAATTCCCGAAGTTGGGCACGGCATTTCTTCGCCTCCGCGAAATGGGCCTGCTCACCGGCACACCCATCACTCTCGTCCGCACCGCACCGCTCGGCGATCCGCTCGAAATCAAAATTCGCGGTTACCATCTCACCCTTCGCAAATCCGAGGCAGATCACATCCTCGTATTGCCCGCTGCGTAGAGCATTTTTTATGGCTCTGCCCACGCATATATCATCCGGTCCCCCCGCGTCACCCTCGCGCCAACCGGTCTATGCACTCGTTGGAAATCCAAATTGCGGAAAAAGCACGCTCTTCAACGCCCTCACCGGCCTGAAACAAAAAGTAGGCAACTACCCCGGCGTCACCGTCGAAAAGAAAGTCGGCACCGCCTATTCGCAGCACGGCCAACCCATCACCGTCATCGACCTGCCCGGCACTTACTCGCTCGCCGCCCGCTCGCCCGACGAGGCCGTCACGCGCGACGTGCTGCTGGGCCGCCGCGCCGATACCTCACCCCCCGACCGAATCCTTTGCATCGTCGATGCCACCAATCTTGAACGAAATCTCTATCTCGTTCATCAAGTTCTCGACCTAGGCCGCCCCGTTATCCTCGTGTTGAACATGATGGATCTCGCCGCGCGCGCCGGTCTCAACGTCCGCGCCGCCCGCCTCGAAAAAGAACTCGGCATCCCCGTCATCGCCTGCGAAGCCGTTCACGGCCGCGGCCTCATCGAGCTCAAACTCGCCATGAGTCGCCCCGATCTCCCGCTCGCCCGTCACGCCTGGGACATCCCCGCCGCCATCGCCCCCGCCATCGGCGAACTCCAAGCCTCGCTCATCGCCCACGACCGCAAAGCCCCGCTGCTCGCTCGCGCCGAAGCCCTCCTGCTCCTAACCGACCAAGACAGCGTGCGCGTCGCCGGTTCGTCGCCCCTTAGCTCGCGCACCGCCGAGCTCCTCCGCGCTTGGCAAGAACGCTGGTCTGCCGCCGGCACGGACTGGGCCGGTACCCTCGTCAGTTCGCGCTACGATGCGATCGGCCAAATCGCCGCCGAGGTCGTCCTGCGCGACGGCACCGTTGGCCCCAGCGCCTCCGACAAAATCGACTCCGTCGCCACCCACCCGTTTTGGGGCTGGGCCGTGCTGGGCACCGTGATGACGTTGCTCTTTCTGAGCATCTTTACCCTCGCCGAAGGGCCGATGAACTGGATCGACACCCACATCGCTTCGCTCGCCGACGCCGTCAAAACTGCGCTGCCTCCGGGCGATCTGCGCGACCTCATCACCGACGGCGCGATCGCCGGGGTAGGGGGAGTGATCATTTTTCTCCCACAGATTCTGATTCTCTTTTTCTTCATCGGCCTTCTCGAAAGCACCGGCTACATGGCGCGCGCCGCCTTCATCATGGACCGACTCATGAGCCAGGTCGGCCTCAACGGCAAAAGCTTCATCCCCATGCTCAGCTCCTACGCGTGCGCCATCCCCGGCATCATGGCCACACGCACCATCGAGGATCCGAAAGATCGGCTCGTCACCATCCTCGTCGCGCCGCTCATGAGCTGCTCCGCGCGTCTGCCCGTTTATCTGCTCATGATCGCCGCCCTCGTGCCCGGCGACCGCGTGCCGCTTCCGACCAAGGTCGGAATCATGATTCTCATGTATGCGCTCGGCACCTTCGGCGCGTTTTTCTTCGCCTGGCTCTTCAAGCGCACGCTGCTCAAAGGCGCGCCGCCGCTCATGATCATGGAGTTGCCGCCCTACCGGCTCCCGCGCCTCAAAGACGTCGCGCAACACATGATCGAGCGCGGTTGGCTCTTCGTGCGCCGCGCCGGGACCGTCATCCTCGGGATCAGCATCATCTTGTGGTTTCTCTCGGCCTATCCGAAGGCCCCCGAAGGCACGCCGCCCACCCAACAGCTCGCCCAAAGCTTCGCCGGCCAAGCCGGCCACGCCATCGAACCTTTCATCAAACCCATCGGCTTCGACTGGCAGATCGGTATCGGCCTGATCACCTCGTTTGCCGCCCGTGAAGTCTTTGTAAGCACGATGAGTGTCGTCTTCAACGTCGAGACGACCGACGACGACACCACCCCTCTACGCCAAGCCTTGCTCGCCGCCCAGTGGCCCGACGGTCGCCCCCTCTTCACGCCGCTCGTGTGCTTCACGCTCATGATCTTCTACGTCTTCGCGATGCAATGCATGAGCACCATCGCCGTCGTGAAACGTGAGACCAACGGCTGGAAGTGGCCGATCTTCCAGACCTGCTACATGACCGGCACCGCGTGGATCCTTTCCTTCATCGTCTACCAAGGCGGCCGAGCCCTCGGCTTCTGATCGCCCGCCATGTCCCCCGCCGTCCAATCCCTCGCTGCCCTCGTCCTCGTCGGCCTCGCCGCGAGTTGGCTCGTGCTCCGGGCCTACGCAAAAAAGAAAAGTTCTCGCTGCGGGGGAGACTGCGGTTGCTCCACGCCCGATCCCAAACTTCGCCCGCCCGCCCACTGATCGGGTCTCGCTAGAGGCACCCGGCAGCCACCAATACGCCGCGCGCGGTCCATGCCCCCGTCCGCACCCAGTTCGTTGCCACCAGCCGCCCGTGTGCGCCCGCCTCGAACCCTTGCTCCAACCTCCGGTGCAGCGGCACTTGCACGATCGCCGTCGAGAGCCAGTTGACCCCAATCAGCCCCAGCGAAACCAAAAACCAGCCGCTGCGTTCTCCAGCCCATAGAAGCCACGCCGCGCTCCCCAGCTCCGCCACCATCAAAGGTCCCACGATCCACGATATTCGCCGCGTGTAGTCGGCGTGATACGCTCCGAACTCCAACCGCCCCACCGCCCGGAACTGCGGGTAAATCACGACCTGCACCAGCCAGATCAGTCCGATCAAGGCCCACGTCACCGCCAGGTGGATGATTTCAACCATCCAACGACGTTACGGCCTTTCCCACTGGAAACAATCTCGGGTTATTCCAGAAACTTGCCCTTGTCCGAATCCTGACAGGCTTTTTGCTCCCGCGTCCCTCATTTCAAACCAACACGCCCATGGACCCGTCCGTCATCCTCTTCCCTTTCGCCGACTACTGGTGGTTCTACGCCGGTTTTACGCTCTTCGTGCTCGGCATGTTGGCGCTGGATCTCGGGGTCTTTCACAAGGAGTCCCACGAAGTTAAGTTCAA